>Ga0194037_1001197_pt1 | contig 19165 bp, 21 predicted proteins | sample JunL306m_MetaG_FD_148653 | JGI IMG/M metagenome (GOLD analysis project Ga0194037, IMG submission 148653) | Anoxic zone freshwater microbial communities from boreal shield lake in IISD Experimental Lakes Area, Ontario, Canada - Jun2016-L304-6m | ecosystem: Environmental > Aquatic > Freshwater >...
TAAATAAATAGTATTGAACTAAATATAGGAAAATTCTATTTTATATGTCTAATATTGTAGGGCAAGTACCAATTACGATTAATTAAGGGCGCTCAAATTGCTTAATATTGTTATTCCAATGGCTGGTGCTGGAAGTCGATTTACTCAAGCGGGCTACAGAGATCCAAAGCCATTAATCTCGATTCATGGAGTCCCGATGATTCGAGCTGTCATTCAAAATCTGAAGCCAGACCAGCCCCACCGCTTTATCTTTATTTGCCAAAAAAAGCATGTAAATGATTATGGGTTGGAAGAGAGGTTTAGGCAATGGGCTTCCAATAGCGTAGTAATTGAGCTGGAAGGAATCACAGAAGGGGCAGCATGTACTGTACTTGCTGCTAAATCGCTGATTGATAGTTATGAGCCTTTGATGATTGCCAATAGCGATCAATACGTGGATGCAGATATCGATCGCTATTTAAATCAAATGGTCGCTGATGATCTGGATGGTCTGATTATGACTATGAAGGCAAATGATCCAAAGTGGTCTTTTGTTGGAGTTGGAGCCGATGGTCTAGTGAACCGTGTTGTAGAGAAGGAGGCAATCTCAGATGAAGCAACAGTGGGTATTTATAACTTCAAAAGAGGTTGCGATTTTATTTCTAGCGCAGAAGAGATGATTAAAAAAAATGAGCGGGTCAATGGGGAATTTTACGTAGCACCTATTTATAACCAGCTTATTTCGGATAGGCAAAGAATTGGGGTCTTCAATATTGGGTCCGAGGGAAAAGGTATGTATGGCCTTGGAATTCCGAGTGATCTTAATTGTTTTCTCGAAAACCCCATCTCACAGCAGGTGATTGCATCTTGCAAATAATTGCTCATAGAGGATTCTGGTTGGATTCGTCTGAAAAAAATACATCCGTCGCTTTTGTTCGCGCCCTAGAAAATGGTTTTGGTATTGAAACTGACTTTCGCGATCTCAATGGTGAGCTTGTTATATCTCATGATTTACCTAGTCAGAATTCAATGCTATTTTATGAATTTGTAAAGATATATAAAGCTAGGTATAGGATGGGTTTAATGGCGTTAAATATAAAAGCAGATGGCCTGCAATTCCTTGTAAAAAAAATGGTGAAAGAGTCAGGAATGCAAAACTATTTTGCATTTGATATGTCTGTGCCTGATATGAGGGGATATTTTTCAGAGGGAATTCCAACTTTTACCCGCTTAAGCGAGCACGAACAAAACCCATCATTTTTGGATAAAAGTGCTGGTGTTTGGTTGGATGCTTTTGAGGGTGAGTGGTATGACCCCCTTATTATCAAAGACCTATTAAAAAAAAATAAACACGTAGCCATTGTTTCGCCTGAATTACATGGGCGCCCACATCAAAATCTTTGGGACTTTTTGAAGCAAAATAAGCTTCATCAAAATTCACTAGTTTCGATTTGTACGGATTTCCCTTTGGATGCCAAGGAGTATTTTAATGCCCAAAATTAGAGCAATTTTATTTGATATGGATGGTGTGTTGATTGACGCTAAGGACTGGCATTATGAGGCGCTAAATCAAGCCTTATCTCTGTTTGGGATGGAGATTAGTCGCTACGACCATCTCGTGACTTATGATGGCCTACCGACCAAGAAAAAGTTAGAGATGCTAACGCTCGAACGAGGATTGCCTCAAGCCCTTCACCAATTTATTAATGATTTGAAACAGGAATTTACCTTTAAGTTGGGCTATGCAAAATGTATGCCAACCTTTAATCATCAATATGCGCTCTCTCATTTGAAGGCATCTGGATACAAATTAGCTGCATGCTCTAATTCAATCAGACAAACAATGAAGGTGCTATTTGAAAGAGCGGCAATTATTAACTATTTTGATTTTTATATTTCTAATCAGGATGTTAAAGAGCCCAAGCCAAATCCTGAGATGTATTTCGAGGCAATGAATAGGTTTGATTTAAAGCCCGAAGAATGTTTAATACTTGAAGATAATGAGAATGGAATTAAGGCGGCCAAGGCTTCAGGCGCCCATCTGCTAATCATAAAAGATATAAATGATGTTAATTTAGAAAAGATTACCAACCGCATAAAAGAAATCGAGAAAAATCTATGAATCTGGTTATTCCTATTGCCTCAAATTCTAAATTCTTTAGTATTGAAGACTATGGGTATCCTAAGCCTTTAATTGAGATTGCTGGTAAGCCGATGATTGAGCATGTCATCAGTAACTTGACCCAAGGGGTCAAGTTTAAAAAAATAATCTTCATCGTAAAACAAGAAGAGTGCGATAAATACCACCTAGATAACACCTTAAACTTATTAAGCCCAATAAAGCCAGAAATTATCAGGTTGCGATCCGATACTCAAGGCGCTTTATGCAGTGTGCTTTTAGCAATAGATCATATTGATCTAGAAGAGCCATTGGTGATTTCTAATGCGGATCAGTTATTTGATGGTGGAATTAGCTCATCTATTAAGCAATTTATGGTCAGTGATTTGGATGCTGCCTGCTTAACTTTTAGTTCAGTACATCCTCGTTGGTCTTACGTACGTCTTGATGAACAAAATTTAGTGGTGGAGACGGCTGAAAAAAGGCCGATTAGTCAGCATGCAATTGCAGGACTTTATATGTATAAGCATGGTTCAGACTTTGTCGAGCATGGCATGGATTCTATTAGGCATGGTGCCAATACTGATGGGCATTATTTTATTTCTACAGTATTTAATGAGTATGTCCTAGCCAATAAAAAGGTGGGACATTTCGAAGTTTTAAATGATCGCTATCATACTTTCTATAGCCCTCAAAAGATTGGCGAATATGAAACATTACAAGCGAAGAGGTGACTGGTGAAGGTATTTTATTTGAGAGATATGGTCAAGGGTTGGTTTGTAGGTAATTTTAAACCTACTGCTTTGCTTACAAAAGATGTTGAAGTTGCCATCAAAAAATACAAAGCAGGGGAATATGAGCCTGCTCACTATCATAAGATCGCCATAGAAGTTACCGTAATTACAGATGGTGAGGTGCGAATGAATGGTGTGAACTATTCTTCTGGCGATATAGTAGTAATTGAGCCCAATCAGACCACTGATTTTCTAGCCTTAACTGATGTTACAACTACAGTAGTCAAGTATCCCGGAGCTAATAATGATAAATACCTTCCTATGGAATAATGGGTAAAGTCAAGCGACTCGCAAAAGAGGGGAGCTGGATAGTTTTTGGTCAGGCGGCAACTATTGCCGCCTCTCTCTTTCTTGTCCGTGAGTTAACGACGTCTTTAACCCCGTTTGAATATGGGCAATTGGCCTTGGGGCTTACGATTGCTGGCCTGATAGATCAGGTAATGATGGGGGGCATTATTAATGGAGCCACGCGATTTTATTCCATTGCAGCTCAAAAAAAGGATTTAAATTCATACTTTTCAGCAGTGAAACGCTTGTTTGCTATTTCAAGTTTGGCCATACTTTTGCTCGGGGTTGTAACGGCATTGCTGCTTACGGTATTCAACAAATCGCACTTGATCCTATTAATTGTTGTTACGTTAATTTTTTCAATAACTAGTGCAATTAATGGATTAGCTAGTGGTATTCAGAATGCAGCACGCCAACGTGCGTTAGTTGCTTTCCATGGGTGCATAGATGCATGGTTAAAAATCGGGATGGCCCTCATTTTCATTAATATTTTTGGACCAATAAGCTATGCTGTGGTTATGGGTTACGTGTTGTCTGGACTTTTTACAGTTGGATCCCAATTATTCTTCCTGAAGGACGTAATTCCCAGGGGGTTGCTATCAAAATTAACTGAAGATCACTGGGCAAGAAAAATTCGAGACTACGCACGACCATTTGCACTTTGGGGAATTTTGGGTTGGGCTCAACAAAGTTCGACAAGATGGGCGCTGGAATTTTTAACTACAACAGAAAATGTTGGGCTCTACTCTGTCCTTAACCAGTTGAGTTACGCCCCAATAGTCATTTTTACAAGTATGGCGATGACATTGCTAATGCCAATTTTCTTTGAGCGTTATGGCGATGGATCGAATCAATCCAAGATACAGGAAGTTAAATTGCTTACAAGAGCTATCGTAATAACCGGCTTAATAGTTACAGCAATTTCATTTATATCGACATTTTATTTGCATAGCTATATATTTAATATTTTTGTAGGCAAATCTTTTTCTTCCGTTTCTTTTTTAATGCCCTACCTAGTTTTAGCGGGTGGAATATTTGCAGTCGCACAGATATATGCATCGCAAATAATGGCAATGCTAATGCCTGAAAAAATTACTGCAGCCTCTATCGGAAGCTCGGTAGTTGGGGTTGTATCTTCGTTTGTGGGGGTATATTTTTTTTCAGTAGCTGGCGCAGTTTTCGCTATGGTTCTTCATTCAATGGCATACCTACTATTTATCTTTTTAACCATCAAATTAATCGATAAAACAAATAACAATGCTTAATACTCAATTGAAAACTTTATTCAAGTTGTTAAATATTTCACTGTTTGATAGGGAGTATTGGGTATATAGAACCTTTAAAAAATTTGAAAGAGACTGTACAGATAAATGCTCAATTAGGCTCTCATTAAAATACTCCTTTGCAATTATTGTCCAGGGGCCAATAATAGAAGATGATGACTTCACTTTTGAGTCTTTGAAACTATATCGTAAAAATTTTCCCGAAGCGATTTTGATTCTTTCAGCTTGGACAGTATCATCAGATCTTGAAATGCAATTAAAGGAATATAACGTTTATGTTATTAAAAATCAGCAACCAGAAAACCCAGGTATAGCAAATATAAATTTACAAATTACTACTAGTCGTTACGGTGTTCTATTGGCTAAAAAATTAGGAGCTGAGTTTGTCCTGAAAACGCGCGCTGATCAACGTATTTATCATCCAAGCTTAGACGCCTATTTAATCAGCCTTCTAAGGGCATTCCCCTTGAAAAAAGATCGATCCTTTACTCAATCAGAGAGGATGGTAGCAATCTCTCTTAATACTTTTAAGTTGCGAATATATGGTGTATCAGATATGTTTTTATTTGGCCATATTAATGACATGTGTAAATATTGGGATGTAGCTCTTGACCAAAGATGGGACACAATAGAGGAGAGAAAGAGGGGCGGTAATACTTGGAAAAGTTTTTCAATGTGGCGAGTATGTGAAGTCTACTTATGCTCTATGTTTATTGAAAGCTTGGGAAGAAAATTGAACTTTACTTTGGCAAATTACTATGATGTCTTGAGAGATCATTTTGTTATTGTTGATCAATCTGCAATTAAATTATTTTGGAAAAAATATACTTTGACTGAAGATCGATATGCAGTAATTAGCGCTTTTGATCCAGAGATTACATTCAACGATTGGCTGGTTTTGTATCAGAATTCAGGTGGCATCATAGTTGATGAAGGTGCTATAAGTAAAATCACTGTTTAGGCTAAAAATACGGAATAATTTTTTTGAATATTCGCACTACCTTTTTCATAGTTCAAGTCTTTTTAAGACAATAGGCCCTAATATTGAAAAATAATCGGTACTTGGATGCATTTCTTAAATAAAAATCGGTGCTTGCTAGAGAGTTTATATTGGCAATTATGCTTGCTTAGTTTGCTATTGCTATTGGGCACAATTTATATTTTTTTTAAGATACCAGATGACGTAATTAAAACTGAATTATTTTTTATCATAGTTTCAGTAGTTGGTTGGATGTTATGTGTAAAAGTTCAAAATAGGTTACCAGGTTTGAAAGTTAATGTAATTGGGTATCTGTGGCCAATTAAAATAGGTTTAGTTCTGGCAATTATTTGTTTCAGCTGGGAGCCAATACTTCAAAGTGGCACGGGCTATGATCCGGTACGTTATTTCTATCAAGCCCAAGGTTTGGCTGATGGTAGTTTGCTTAAAGAGGACATCAGTCTTAACTATCTAGGAATTCTTTATTACTATGCAGTAATTTTCTTTTGTGTCGGGAGTAATTCTTTAGCGCCAGCCTTAATGAACTGTTTTATAACTCTAATCGCTACCCTATATCTAATCGAGACTATTTATGTGCTGAGAGGAAAGTGTGAAAGGGTCACTTGGTGGGGTATTGGGGCAGCTTTGATGCTGCCTGAGATTATTTGGTATGACGCTCTTACTTCACGTGAGCCACTTATTTCGGCATTGTTAATATTTTCCATGCTATCTGTTGGTAGGTCACTATTAGGTAAATCTAGTATTTCGAAAGGTACTCTGTTTTTACTTGTGGGAGGGTGCATATTTCTAATCGCAACAATTCGAACGAGTATGCTGGTACCGTTTATGAGCGCAACAATCTTAATGTATCTATTTTTGAAGTCGGGAAGTAGTTTTCAAAAAATTAAGAAGATTATTATTGGAACATCCTTTATATGCGCTATTATTTTTATTGGAGAAGCTATAAGGGAGTATTCTGGCGGTAATGCAGTCAGCATCTTCGGAACCCTACAAGCTGCAATTTCCGCAAAAGATAATGTGGCATTAGCAGGTGGAATGTCTTTCAATGAAAATTCAATGAGCTTACTCTTCATGCCAGATGGATTACTTCAGGCTTTGATATTTATTCCGCCAAGAATGGTGCTTTACCTTCTCGCCCCCTTGCCAAATATTATAGAGCCGATGGGAAAATTGCTTACAGGAGACCCTGGAGAGTGGCAAACGCTCTTCACCATTCTTTCTTCGATAATTAATTTAGTTTTAATGCCATACGTTTTGGCGGGACTATTTTATGCAGTAAAAAAACGAAAACAGGATGCTGGACAACTAGTGTTACAGATAGCTTATTGGTGTACCTTTGCGGCAATTGCTGGCGGCAACCTAATTGTGCATGAGAGGTATAGGGCCATGAGTGCGCTACTCATGTTTGGATGTGCTTGGCTTGCTGCACAAAAGTGCCCGACAATAATAATTAATAATTCGCTTAAGTGCTGGTATGGACTTTTATTTTTTTCCACTATTCCTTTCATGATCTATAAAAATTCATAATGATTATTCTTATTGGTTATTACAGATCAAACGCTGACAGTACAGTAAGAAAATTCCCATGCCCCAAAAAAAATTAATTGTCCGGCTAAAAGGGGGGCTAGGGAACCAGTTATTTTCCTATGCTGCTTCCCGAAGATTATCAATAGTCAATAATGCAGAATTAGTTATTGATGATGTCACTGGTTTTAAAAGAGATTTTGAGTATAAGCGTAATTATTCTCTTGACAACTTCAACATACCCTCTAGAAAAGCTACTTCAAAAGAATTGTTGGAGCCATTGGGCTTAATAAGGAGGAAGCTATTTAAGTATAGGGAGAGATTAAAGTCTTTTAAGAATCGGATTTACATAGAACAAGAATTTCCAGATTTTGATTCAAGATTGATTGGATTAAAATTCGATGGGAATTGCTATATTGACGGGCTTTGGCAGAGCGAGGGCTATTTTATCGATATAGATGATGTTATAAGGGAGGATTTAAAAATTAATCCCCCGCTTGATACGGAAAATCAAGAATTGGCAAGAATGATAAAGTCAAAAAATGCAGTCGGAATACATGTTCGAAGATTCAGTAAAAGCGATGAATCAACCGTCAATTTAGCTAATATTTATTATTCTGAGGCTATAAAAATTACTCAGAAAGAACTCCATGATCCTTGCTATGTAGTTTTTTCAGATGATATTGAGTACGCAAGATCAGTATTTGAGGCCCTAAAAATTGAGGCTTTTTATGTAAATCACAATATATTAGATGCCAATGCTTATGCAGATTTATGGCTTATGTCAATGTGCAAGCATTTTATTGTAGCCAACAGCACATTTAGTTGGTGGGGTGCTTGGCTTGGTGGAAACCAAGACAGCAGATTGATTTTTTTCCCAAGACTAGTGAGTCTCGATAAAGCGCATTGGGCCTGGGACTACAAAAACCAAATGCCAAAGAATTGGCGAGCGATAGGAATTTAGCGTATGAGAATATTAGTCTATGAAACATGCCAGCATGAAGCTGGCTTTTATGCAATCTCGAAGGCTTTGAAAGAGAAAGGGCACGACATAGATACATTTGACCCCACCAATATATTTAAATTTAAATTTAATTTATTAAATAGAATAATCAATAAATTTTTTATATATGTATTGATTATTGGGATTAATAAAAGCTTTAAGAATAAATTTTCTAAAAAAATATATGATATTATTATTATTATGAGAGGGGAGCATTTGATGCCTGAAACATTAAAATATATAAAGTCATTTGATACTAAATTAGTAAACTGGAGTTCTGATGATTTTTTTAATGCCACTACAACTTTAAAAGTTTTAGATAGGAGCAATGTTGTAAAAGTATTAAAATCTTATGATTGTATTTTCACCCCCAGAATGCACTTAGCTACTGAATATTTAAAATTAGGCGCTAAAAGAGTTGAGCTTTTAAATTGGTACCACAGGCCAGGGCTAAAGTTTGCTTCTGAGAAAGTGCCGGCACAAAACTACTTATATGAAATATCATTTATTGGTGCTTGGAGCCCAAGAAGAGAGCAAATATTGAGTGCGTTGCCTCAAAAGCTGCATATATGGGGTTGGGGTTGGGGTAAGCATGCCTCAAAGAATTTTATTAAGAAGAATATTTGCCATGGACAAATTGGTATGACGAAGATGATGAGCATCTTTAATCAATCAAAAATTAATATAAATATTCTTACCGTAGAAAATAGGGATACTACAAATTTTAGGAATTATGAAATACCTGCATCTGGAGGATTTCAATTGGCTGAGTGGTCTCATGATATTTCCGAACTATTTATACCGAATAATGAAATTGTTTTGTTTAAAAATGAGAATGAGTTAGTGCAAAAGACAGAAGAATATCTAAGGGGTGAAAAAAAGCGTGAAGAAATTGCAAGAAATGGTTATCGAAGGGTTGATTGCTATGATTGCAGCATTGATTCTAGAGTCAGCAATATCTTAAGTAAGATCTAAAGAAAATACTAATGAATGAGTTTGATATTCTATCGCTAAAAACAAAACATTATATTTCAGTAACGATATTTCACCATGCAATTACTGACAATACTTTTAATTCTGATTGCTTCAATGCTTTTTCCACTGAAATGGAGTCCTGCCATGAGGAAAAAATAGAGAAGGTGTTAGATTTAATGTCGGAGAAGAGGGTAATGAGCGGAGAAGTATAGGTCTTAATTGCCATGAAAATTTAATCATTAATTTTATTAAGAAATGAAAAAAATCAAAGTAATTTTTTTAGGCTCCAGACCCCTTGGAAGTTATGCATTAGATTTCTTGGGCAAGATGCCCAATGTTGAGGTTGTTGGGTGTGTTGTTAGGTCGCCAGCTGAAGAATCTTGGTGGGTATCAGACCCATTTCACTTAGTTTCATCAAAAAAAATTTCACTTGAGGATATTGGTAGTATAGATTTTGACCTTGGAGTGTCAATAAATTATTGGTCAATTATCCCCGAGAGCATTATTTCCAGGGCTAAATTAGGCTTTGTAAATGTCCATCACTCATACTTGCTCTCTCTCAAGGGTAGGGATATGCAAACACACGCTATATTGAATGCTAGGAAAAATAATTCTTGGTATCACGGCACAACACTCCACTATATTAATGAAAATTTAGATAGTGGACCAATTATTGCCAGTGATAGTTGCGACATCACTGAGTATGATACTGCATGGACTTTATTTAATAAAGTTGAGCAACTGTCCAAGGATCTCATAAAGATATGGTTGCCGCGAATTGTGCTCTCAAACCCACCAACTGCAAGTCCTCAACATAAAATCCAAGACGCAGTTAAATTTCGTCGCGATTTACCATCTAGCTTGATTTCAGATCTAAGAGCAGATCCCATATTCTCATATGATGTAGTAAGAGCCTTTGATTTTAATGGTAACTATGAGATGGCTAGCACTTTTATAAATGGTGAAAGAGTATATCTCACCACCAATAGATCAATGTCTAAAGACTTACTTTTAATTCTTGATGAAACTAGATATATTTACAGTGTTAATTTAAATAATAAAAAATGGATGAAATAAATCATACCCCTCTTGTTAAGGTTTACATGCCTCCAAAGGCAGTACTTATGCCTGAGTTAGAAAAAGTTCTATACAGTGGGATGCTAGCAGAAGGTCAATTGGTGTATGACTTTGAAAATCAATTTTCCGTTAAGTTTGGCCTTTCAAATGTGCTTGCCTTTAGCAGTGGTACCGCCGCACTGCATACATCTTTATTATTGGCTGGTGTTGGTGAGGGCGATGAGGTTATCAGTACACCCATGACTGCAGAGCCTACAAATACCTCAATACTGTATTGTGGAGCCAAGGTTATGTGGGCTGATATCGATCCAGCATCTGGTAATTTAGATCCAGAATCGGTTGAAAGATCGATTACTCCAAAAACAAAGGCAATTATCGTAGTTCATTACGGTGGATATCCTGCAAGATTGGGAGAGCTTCGTGAAATTGCTGATAAATATGGGATTTCCTTAATCGAAGATTGTGCGCATGCTCTTGGGGCAATTTATGGTGGACGTGAGGTGGGAAAGGTAGGGGATTTCAGTATCTTTTCATTTCAGGCCATCAAGCATATGACAACGATAGATGGTGGGGTATTGGCCATTAAAAATCCCGACCTATTAGTTGCGGCAAAGAAGATTCGCTGGTTTGGCATGCTTAAGGGGGTACCTCGCACTGAAATTGATATTAGTAGCGTTGGATATAAGTACAACATGAACAATGTAACTGCTGCCATCGGCCTTGTTCAGCTAATGAACATTTCCAATATTTTGGATAAACATAAATGCAATGGCAGGTATTTCGATAGCTCAATTTCAAAAATTGCTGGTTTAGATTTTGCAAAATGCGATCAAACTTCTGAATCAAGTTATTGGCTTTATACGCTCCTGTCCGAATATTCTGATGATATTGAGAGAGCTCTTAATTCTGAAAATATACAAGCCTCCAAACTTCATCGTCCAAATAATAAACACAGCATTTTTCTGGATTCAAATAAGGATTTGCCGGGGGTGGATAAATTTTATAGGCGACTTTTGCACATCCCTTGTGGTTGGTGGGTTACGGATGAAAAGCGAGAAGAAATAATCTCCATCCTTAGGAAGGGATAATTCTTTGTCTTTAAGGATGACTATGCCCATGCAAAAACTTCATATACCGCTGTACAAGGCCTTTCTGAATGTGGAAATGGAGAGTAACGCGCTAAATGTTTTGAGGTCAGGCTCAATAGCCGTTGGCAAGTATTCAAATGAATTTGTGAGTGGGTTTAGATCCTTAGTGGGAAATTTAAATGTTGTGCCTACCTCCGATATGTCATATGCAATACAAATTGCCTTGAGGCTTTCCGGTGTTGCCGAAGGTGATGATGTATTGACTACACCTTTTGCCTGTATGGCGACAAATGCGCCAATTGCAGCAATAGGAGCTAAGCCAGCGTGGGTAGATGTGGACTCTAGAACTGGCACGATGGACCCGGAAAGTTTAAGAAGGTCGATTACTTCCAAATCAAAGGCTCTCATTTTGTATCATTTTGCCGGTTATCCTGCACAGGTAGAGGAGATTGCAAAGATTTGCCTTGAAAAAGGCATTCCACTAATTGAAGATTGCAACAATGCACTTCTTGCTCGAGTAGGCAACCAACAGGTTGGCTCATGGGGTAGGTATTCAATTTACTCTTTTTATCCCAATCGACAAATCAATGCAACTGAAGGCGGAGCATTGGTTACTTCAATTCTTGAGGACGCTAATCGTGCATTAAAGTTAAGGCGTTATGGAGTTGATTCAGAAAATTTTAGACTTACTAATGGAGAAATTAATCCCAATAGCGACATAAAGGAAATTGGGTGGGCTGCTACATTTAATAATCTTTGTTCATCAATTGGCGTTGCTCAAATTTCTAGCGTGGCTGAACGGGTGGAGCGCACGCGCATAAATGCGCAATTTTTGGATCAGGTGTGCCTCGGACTAAATTGCTTAACTCCTGTTGAGGTTGGAAAAAATGTCCATCCTAGTTATTGGGTTTATTTGGTTCGTACCAAACACTCGAGAGATCTCATGAAGTTTCTTGATGTCAGGGGGATTAAAAGTTCAAAAGTTCATTATCCCAATCACTTTTATGCGGGATTTGGTATAGGTATTCCAGGGTTGAGGGGGTGCAATCAGTTCTATGAAGAAGTATTGGCGCTGCCCTGTGGATGGTGGCTAGAAGAAAGTGATTTGCAATTTATTGCGGCAAGCCTAGAAAGTTTTGAGGTAATTCAATGCCGTTGATATCGGTAGTAATTCCAACCAGAAATAGGCCGTCATGCGCTTTTTCATTAATCAAAATGATCTTAGATTTTGTTAGTGATTGTGAAGTGATTGTATGTGATAACAGCGATCAAGACGACCTCCAAATTATCCTTAAAGATCTTTTAATTGATCCAAGATTAATTTATCAATACAAGAAAAATAGACTAAGCGTAGTTGAAAATTTTAGTTGGGGGCTTGAATTAGCGACTGGCGAGTACTTGATATTTATGGGTGACGATGATTTAATTGGCCCATATTTTGAGGAAACAGTAAGGTGGGCTAAAGAAAATGAAATTGATTTACTATTATCGAATTCTAAAGGGGGGAGCCTACAATATTTTTGGCCTGGGGTTTCCAGTGCGCGCTGGAAAAATATAGCCGGCTCATTATTTTACTCAAAGTACACTGGGGCAATTAAAAAAATAAATTCCAAAAAAGCTAGTTCCTATGCCTTAAAAAGGCTTGGATCCGGCCCTTTGGGGATGCCGAGAATATATCTTGGAATGGTGTCCAAAAAGGCCGTAGAAAGAGTGCGCGAAAAATATGGCGACATGTTTGGCGGAATGAGTCCAGACATATATAGCAGCACCTTGCTCTCATCCTTAAATTTAAATGCATGCGGGATTGACTATCCGTTTGTGATACCAGGTGTTTCATCTTCAAGTACTTCTGCAGCTAGAGCTGAAAGGGCAGATGTTGGTAGGATGACCAATGCAGGAGGTTCTGCAGCCAATGATCATCTCAGAGGGTTCTCCAATCTTTCTTGGGATGAGCGTGTTCCCAATTTTTATTCCCCTTATACTGTTTGGGCATGTAGTCATATTGCGGCTCTTGAGAAAATTGGCCGTGCTACTCCCAATGTTTCACTAGCACATCTATATGCGACCTGCTTGATATTTGCGCCTAGACATTGGGAGTCAGTTTATCAGGCAATAAAAAACCAGGACAGTTTTGCAAAGTCCATGCGACTGGTAGTGATGACTCTTTTAATAACACCGTTTGTATTGTTTGAATATTTATTTCAGAAAATCAAGCTACTAAGAAACCAAAAGCCAGGCGGCGCCCAATTTCAACTATCAAATTTACCGGATTCAATATCCGCTTGTGAAGCATTGGAGGTTGAGCTAACGAAGAGCGGGCTAAGGCCTAAATTAAGTTGAAATGAAAATAAATTGACCGATACACGTGATTTTATATTTCTCAATGCGACCAATATCTCTCGTGGAGGGGGAAGATCTTTGTTGGTTACATTGATTGAGTCTATTCCAGACGTGTGTAATGTCATTGTTCAAATTGATGAACGATTAGAGATCCCAGTTAGTATTGGTAAAAATATCACCTTTAGACGAGTCCCCGCTACTTTATTCGGCAGGCTGAGCGCCGATTATTGGGTTAAAAAAAATAGTAAAAAAACAGATCTGATTATTTGTTTTGGAAGCTTACCGTTATTTTTCGGTTCTAGGGCTCGACAAATTGTATTTGTGCAAAACCTATATTTAATAGAAGACAGAGCTCTAACAGGTTTTTCACTAAAGACAATGCTCAGAATTAAGCTGGAGCGCTTTTGGTTTGATTGGGGTAAAGGTGGGGTTTGGAACTTTATTGTGCAGTCGCAGAGCATGAAAAGAATACTCCTTAAAAAAAATGGATTAAAGCAAGAAAACAACATTTATGTTTTTCCTTTTTCCAAACCCTTGGACTTGAAAAATTTCGACACCTGTAGCATTCCATTGAAAATAAATTTACCTTCAATGGCTGAAAAATTTATATATGTCGCCTCGGGTGAGCCGCACAAGAACCATAAGTTGCTAATTTATGCCTGGTGCGAGTTAGCAAGCAATCAAATTTATCCAGTTCTGTTTTTAACCATTGATCCCAATGAATTTAAGGGTTTATGTGAATGGATTGACGAAAAAATAAGTGCCCACAAGTTAAAGGTAATTAACCTTGGATTGCTTCCTCATGATGAGGTTTTAGGCTGGTATACGAAAGTTGACGCCCTTATATATCCATCTTTATTTGAGTCATTTGGATTGCCGTTGATTGAAGCCTCCAATACTGGCTTGCCTATCATAGCCTCCGAGCTCGATTATGTTAGGGATATTTCTGATCCGCTAGAATCTTTTGATCCAAATTCATCGATATCGATTGCGCGTTCGGTGGGGCGGTTTTTAAAAATCAAATTAAATCGGACTCCTGTAATAGATGCCAGTCAATTTATTGAAAATATTTTAGATATTGCGAGATCTAAAAAGCTATGAATATATTAATATTTAGCAAACATTTTTGGCCCGAAAGCTTTCGTATAAATGAGTTGGCGGAGGATCTCCATGATATTGATGGGGGTATAAAGGTTTTGACTGGTAAGCCCAATTACCCAGGTGGCGATATTTTTCCTGGCTACAGCGCAAGCGGGTTTCGGTCTGAGCTATTTGTTGGAAAGATTCCTGTTTACAGGGTGCCCATGATTCCCCGAGGCAGAGGCGGCGTCTTTAAATTATTGATAAATTATTTATCCTTCAATCTCTCAGCATTATTTTTTTCGCCAATCTTATTAAGGAAAGAAAAAATAGACATTATTTTTGTTTATGGAACTTCACCTTTAATTCAGGGATTATCTGCAATCCCGTTGAAGTGGATTTATGGCGCGAAGCTTTCGGTTTGGGTTCAGGATTTATGGCCTGAGGATCTTGTGACGACAGGTCATGTATCCAACCCGTTTGTTTTAAAGGTTAATGAATGGGCAGCTAGGCTTTTATATTTTTTTTCTGATCAAATATTGATACAAGCAGAAAGTTTCAGGAAGCCAGTAAGTTTTTTGGCGCCCGAAAAAAAGGAAATTTTGTTTTTACCAAATGCGGCAGAAAGAGCGGTTTTTTCCAAGCAAGAAAATTTTGATTTGCCGGAATCGCTACTTTTTTTAAAGAGTGGATTTAATATAGTATTTGCGGGAAATATTGGAAATAATCAGTCCATTGAAACAATTATTGGCGCAGCAGAAATTTTACAGGATTGTAAGGGAATTACTTTAACTATAATTGGTAGCGGTAGTCGCTCGGAGTATCTCCAAAATGAAATCATTAAGCGGAGGCTCAAAAATATTATCGCCCCAGGAAGATACCCTTCAGATATTATGCCTGCCGTTTTTCACTTTAGCCACGGGTTACTAGTTTCATTGGCTAAAATGGACTCTCTCTCATGGACCGTGCCATGTAAGGTCCAGGCTTATTTGGCTGCTGGAAAACCTATACTGGCCTCCTTGGATGGCGAAGCAGCTCAAATTGTGAATGACTCTGGAGGAGGCCTTGTCTCAGCCGCAGAGGATTCAGTGGGCTTAGCTAAAAATATTTTAAGGCTGCATGCTATGAACTCAGAGGAGAGGGCTTTAATGGGATTCAAGGGGAGAAAATTTGCCGAAGACTTTTACCATCCAACAAAGATTGCGCAACAGTTAAATAATTATTTTCATTGTTTAAATAAATAAAAAGGATTTAGATTGAATATTTTAATTCTTGGTGCAAATGGTTTGATAGGTCACACTGTTTTTCGTTACCTAAGGAAAAAAACAGCATTTACGGTGTATGGGACCATTAGAAACTCAGGGCTAAGAAACTATTTCGATGCGCTCGACCAGAACTGTATATTTCCTGAGGTTGAATGTGGGCACTTTGATTCCCTCGCACCTATTCTCTCCTTAATTAAACCAAATATTGTTATCAATTGCGTAGGCATCACTAAGCATAAGCCTTCATCCGAAAATCCTTTAATAGCAATACCAATTAATTCACTTCTTCCGCATCAGATTTCGGAGTATTGCAAGTTATTTAACGCTCGGTTAATACACATAAGTAGTGATTGCGTATTTTCGGGAATGGAGGGGGGCTATTCTGAGGATGACCTACCCAATGCAACTGATTTATATGGTAAATCTAAGGCCTTGGGAGAAGTGAGTGATGCGAAAAATACCATTACATTACGCACTTCGACTATTGGACACGAGTTGGGAACTACTTTTGGACTCCTTGAGTGGTTTTTGTCGCAAAATGACTCATGTGTTGGATTTAATAGGGCAATTTTTTCAGGGCTGCCAACTATAGAATTGGCTAGAGTTATTGCTGAATTTGTAATTCCTAATAAAGATTTGCATGGCCTTTATAATTTAGCAGGTGAGCCAATTGCGAAATACGAGCTACTAAAACTCATAGCTCACTTGTATAAGAAGAGTATCAATATTGATTTAGATGATAAATTTTCCATTAATAGATCATTAGATTCAAGGAAATTTGAGGTGGCAACTGGGTATACCCCTCCCAAATGGGAAGCATTAATTAATTCTATGAAAAATTTTAAATAAAAAGACTCATTATGTTTAACGATAAAGTATTAATGATTACTGGTGGTACAGGTTCTTTTGGGAATACTGTTCTAAAGAGATTCTTAAGTACAAATGTGAGAGAAATTAGGATTTTTAGCCGTGACGAAAAAAAACAAGATGAAATGAGAATTGCTTTAAACAACTCAAAGCTCAAATTTTATATAGGCGATGTGCGTGATTATCGGAGCATAGCCCAAGCAATGAAGGGCGTTGATTATGTCTTCCATGCGGCGGCTCTCAAACAGGTTCCCTCCTGTGAGTTCTATCCCATGGAGGCTGTGCGTACCAATGTTTTGGGAACGGAAAATGTAATGAGCGCTGCCACAGAATGTGGTGTTCAAAAAGTCGTGGTACTGAGTACGGATAAGGCTGTGTACCCTATAAATGCTATGGGGATATCAAAAGCAATGGCTGAAAAGTTAATGGTAGCCAAGTCGAGAGCTCAGCAAGTTGGAGAGACGATCTTCTGCGCCACTAGGTATGGCAATGTGATGGCCTCCCGGGGTTCTGTCATCCCCCTTTTTGTGTCGCAAATTAAAGAGGGTAAACGACTTACAATTACCGACCCCAATATGACGCGTTTTTTAATGTCCTTAGAAGATTCTGTTGATTTAGTTATCTATGCCTTTCAAAATGCTCAGCAGGGAGATATTTATGTGCAAAAGGCGCCAGCATCGACCGTTGCAGATTTGGCAGAAGCAATTAAGGAAATATTGAAAAGTAACTGTACGGTGGATATTATTGGCACAAGACATGGTGAGAAACTCTACGAATCCTTGATATCTCGTGAGGAGATGGCTAAGGCTATTGATATGAAAAATTATTACAGAATTCCTGCGGATAATCGTGATTTGAATTATGCTCAATTTACTTCTGAGGGGGATGAAAATATATCAACTGAAGAGGATTACACCTCACACAATACGATACGCTTGAATATTTCTGAGGTAAAGAAGCTGCTCATGACGTTGGATTTTATTAAGGAAGAATTAAGTGCGTAAAGTAATGACGATTGTGGGAACAAGACCTGAACTTATAAAGATGAGTCGGGTTATTGCTGAGTTTGATAAGTATACAAAACATATCTTGGTCCATACTGGACAAAATTATGACTATGAATTAAATCAAGTTTTTTTTGACGATCTTGGCATTCGTAAGCCAGACTATTTTCTAGGGGCGGTCGGTGATAATGCAGCTCAAACCATCGCAAGAGTGATTGAAAAATCTGACGAAGTAATGTCAAATGAGCAGCCAGATGCAGTAATGCTCTATGGTGATACAAACTCATGCTTAGCAGTTCTTGCTGCTAAGCGGAGAAAAATACCAGTTTTTCATATGGAAGCGGGCAATCGATGTTTTGATCAGAGGGTCCCGGAGGAGTTAAATCGAAAAGTTCTAGACCATTTAAGTGATATAAATTTGGTTTTGACAGAACATGCAAGGCGATATTTGATAGCCGAAGGCATCCCACAGGAGACTATTATTAAAACGGGATCCCACATGAAAGAGGTTTTAGAATTTTATATGCCAAAAATAGAAAATTCTAAAATCTTAAGTCAATTGGAGCTGGAGCCCGGAAAATTTTTTATTGTTAGCGCGCACAGAGAGGAGAATGTAGACTCACCAGAAAATTTGCGGGACATGATGGAGTCGCTTAATGCGCTGGCTGATGCTTATTGCTTCCCAATAATTGTGTCGACGCATCCTCGAACTCGAAAACGTCTGGCTGATTTAGGTATTGCCGAAGTCAATAAGAGAATTATTTTTTCTAAGCCATTTGGGTTTTTTGACTACATTAAATTGCAGAAAGAGGCATTATGTGTTGTGTCCGATAGCGGAACCATTTTTGAAGAAACTTCTCTATTAAATTTAACTTCAATTACTATTAGAAATGCCCATGAGCGGCCAGAAGGAATGGACGAGGGTATATTGATAATGGCAGGGCTTAAAAAAGATTTAGTCTTGGATGCTGTTAAAATCACAATTTCCCAGCGCCAAAAAAACAATATTGACATTAAACCAGTTGCTGACTATGAGGGCGGATTGGTGTCTATAAAAATTCTTAGAATCGTCCTAAGTTATATTGATTATATTAATAAAACAGTATGGTCGAAGTAGGGCCCCACCTTTCTCATTGCTACGAGGATAACCGTGGCGAAATACTTTCAAAGTACAAAATTCAGTTTATAAAAATAATATATATTAATTTAAAGTGGGAAAAGCGCCATGATTGGATTTTCTCCCCTGTGGAATGGGCTATCGAAAGCACAGATTATCTAATTAGACTTGTTTTTTGCAAATGATTCAATTTGAAAAATTCAGTATCATATTTTTATTAAATTATATTTTTACATATGTGTATGTTTGGTATTTTGGTAATCCCCCCATTAACCACCGCTCTCAGAAGTAGAGTTAATTAAGCAACCATGGCCAGTCGCTGTTTCGGGGTGATGCCGCCCAATGCCATGTTTGGACGTTGA
>Ga0194037_1001198_pt1 | contig 19153 bp, 18 predicted proteins | sample JunL306m_MetaG_FD_148653 | JGI IMG/M metagenome (GOLD analysis project Ga0194037, IMG submission 148653) | Anoxic zone freshwater microbial communities from boreal shield lake in IISD Experimental Lakes Area, Ontario, Canada - Jun2016-L304-6m | ecosystem: Environmental > Aquatic > Freshwater >...
ACATGATAATCAAGGACTTACGTTAAATCGTGGGTCCTTTTTTGTTTCTGCGTGAGGTTCATGATAATGTAATACATAATTATAACATAACAGTTAATATAGGCAATAAAAAGAATAATAAGTTAGATTTCAGTCCAAATTATTATTTAATGAAAGTTGATAAAAATATTTTTTCTAAATTTTATGGCTTTATTCTTTATTGCTTCATCTTTATTCCTATTAGTAGTTTTGAACAAACAAACATATATCATCAGAATAAAGAAATTCCAAAATCTCAATTTTATAAATTATACACAGAGGATAATACATTGAGAGGAAGTAAATATCCAATAATAATGCCTTATAATAGGTTAATTGATGGCGCAGGTATAGATGTAAAATTTGGCGATAAAAATCTTGAAAATCATAGTTTGGATTTAACCTTAATGCCTGATGAAAAATCAGTTGTGGTTGAAGATCGTTATGGTATTGCTATTTTTGATTTAATTACAAGGAAATTACTTTCACGTTTTTCATTTGACAAAAATAAAAATTATCAAAATGTGCTCAGCACATTTTCTGGTGTAAAAACTATAAACTACCATGATAGTACTTTTATTTTTTGGAGTGCAGCAAAAACTACAGGCCTTGTTTGGAGTCCAAATCAACAAGATATAGACCAAAGTTTTTTAATACAGGCTTATTGGAATGGGAAAAATTTAAAAGTGATAAAACATATTCAATTTTCACCGGAAAAAGGTGTTGACAATGCATTACCTAATGAATTAGTTGTAAAAAATGAAAATGGAATTTTGGTTGTTTATATAGTTTTAAATGGTAATAATAAACTTGAAAAAATTAGGGTTTCAGATAATTTTCGATATTGGTCAACAAATACAGGAGTTGCACCTTATGGAGTTACGCTAATTAATAATATAGCTTATGTTACTAATTGGGGAGGTCCAATACCTAAAATAAATAGTAAATTAGAAACTGCAGGTGTCCCGTGGGGTGCTGCGTATGTTAATCCAGTTACTGGAGCAACTTTAATGGGCTCGGTTTCAATAATTGATGGAAATGACGGGAAAATAGTTAAAGAAGTTGAAGTTGGATTACACCCAAATGCAATTATAAATAGTCCTGATGGAAAATTTGTTTATGTAGCAAATGGGAATAGTGATATAATTTCAGTAATTAATACTAAAAATTATGAGGTAATTGATTCGATACCAATTTCTATTTTTCATTCATCAAGTCAAGAATATGCTGGAAGTACACCAAATGCTCTTTCAATAAATAAATCAGGCAATAAGTTATTTGTTTGTAATGGTATGGATAATGCAGTTGCTATAATTGATATCAATATCAAAAAAGATATACCTAATTTTAAAATTAAAGGGTTTATACCTACACAAGCATATCCATCTGGAATTATAAATTTAAATAATGAAATCATTGTAACAAATCTTGAAGGTATTGGTGCAAGGGTAAATAATGTTTCAATTAAGTTAGATGAATTAAGTGATACAAAATATACAAAACATAAGAATTCATTTACAGTTCACAATCAATTAGCAAGTTTATCTTTTATTTCATTACCTAATGATGTAAGTTTAAAAGTAATGACAGAAAAAGTAAAATTTCTCAATTTAACATTTAGAGAAATTCTATCTAGACAAAAACCTCGTATCGGAATTCAAGCAAGGCCAATACCAGAGAGAATTGGCGAACCATCTGTGTTTAAACATGTGCTATATATTATTAAAGAAAATAGAACTTACGATCAAATTTTTGGTGATATTAAAGATGGAAAAGGGGATTCATCCCTTTGTATTTACGGTAAAAATGTAACACCTAATCAACATCAGCTCACTAAAGATTTTAGTTTATTAGACAATGTATATGCTTCAGGTAAATCATCAGCAGAGGGACATCAATGGACGGATGCTGCAATGGTAACAGACTATGTTGAAAAAAATGTCAGAGGATGGTTTAGAAGTTATCCACATGCACAGTATGATGCAATGGTATATGATAAAAATGGATTTATTTGGAATAATGCTTTAGATCATGGAAAAAGTGTAAGAATTTATGGTGAAGCATGTAAAACAAAAATATCGCCAGACTTAGATTGGAAAATGGTTTATGATTTGTATCAAAAAAATTTAAAGTTAGATTGTATTAATATACCAACAATTTCAAGAGTTTTACCTATTTTATCACAAAAATTCCCAGGATATGATGATCGCAGAATTAATGATCAACTTAGAGCAAATGCATTTATTGAGGATTTAAATGAAGCATCACAAGAAGTTGAAGATAAATGGCCAAATTTAATGATAATGTCTTTGCCAAATGATCATACTGCAGGTATCACACCAGGTTATCCAACACCTAGAGCTATGGTTGCAGATAATGATTTGGCTTTAGGTAGAATTATTGAAGCTGTAACAAAAAGTAAATTTTGGGATTCAACTGTAATTTTTGTAACAGAGGATGATTCTCAAGAAGGGTGGGATCACATTTCAGCATATAGAACAACTGGTTTAGTAATTAGTCCTTATTCAAGATTACAAAAAACTATTCATACACAATATAATACTACATCAATTGTAAGATCAATTGAACAGATTTTAGGATTGCCACCAATGAATAGTCTCGATGCAACTGCACTTCCAATGAATGACTGTTTTAATTTATTAAAAGATAATCAATACACTTTTAAATATTTACCTAATAAAATACCATTAAATGAAATGAATAAAGAACTAGCATCTTTAAAAGGTAAATCACTTGAGTTAGCAAAACAGTCAAAAAAAGGAAAATTTGATAAAACTGATAGTGGGGATGATTTTTTATTTAATAAAATATTATGGTACGATGCTAAAGGCAATAAACCTTATCCAACTTTGCATACAATTAAAGACTAAATTATTGTTGATGTTGAATTTTATATTGATCTTATATAATTTAATTGATAATCTAAATACCCTCTGCGTGAGGAAAACACCCCCTGAATTCGACTCAAATCGGTTGATTTCGGTTTTGTTAAAACGTAACTAACTACAAATCAACGCCTTCATTTTCTCAAAAAATCTTCATAACCCTGAGGTCCCGGGTTCAAATCCCGGTCTCGCTACATGAAAATCAAGGACTTACGTTAAATCGTGGGTCCTTTGTTGTTTCTGCGTGAGGTTTGCGTGAGGTTTTGCGTGAGGTTTTTGTCATTTCTTAGTTCAAGTTCAGAATAGGGGAGCAAATCAAAAAGCCATCATTATTGATGGCTTTTTTGTTGTTAAAAAATATCCAATTAAACTTTTTTATTTAATACAGATTGTACAGAATTTGCTGTGTCTAATACAGTCTTTTCAAAAGAGATAGGGCTCCAGTTAAATGTATTTTTAGTTAAAGTAATATCTGCTTCTATTGTGTTTCCAATGAAAGGCAACATTCCTTTCGCTTCATCATCAAAATTTGCCATAAATTTCAATAAAAAAGTAGGAGCCAATGTGGTGCTAATTTTTTGATACCCATTTGCTTTTAAAATTTTGGCAATTTCTTGAAAATTATGTGACTTTTCGGTTGTTACAATAAATCGATTTCCTTTAGCTTTTTCATTTTCTAATGCCTTGACATGTATGTAAGCAATATCTCTAACATCTGACATGACAGAATCTGCTTTAGGCAACATGGGGACTTTACCAGTGATTAATTTTTTGAAAAAATCCATTGATTCAGACACTAAATTTCCTGTGAGAGTTGGCCCATAGATTGGCCCTGGATTTATCACCACTAACTCTAATTTTGAATCCCCATTTTGGTTTTGGATAAATTCCCATGCAGCTTTTTCAGCTAGTGTTTTACTTTTGAAGTAAGCAGTTACACTTTTTTCATTAACATCAGTCCAACTATCTTGATTCAAATTTACGACACCATATTGACCTCCTTGCATAGACGCTGTTGAAGAGGTAAGTATTACTCTTTTTACACCAGCCTTTTTAGCTGCTTTCAAAGCTCTTAATGTACCTTCAACGGCAGGTTTTATTAAATCGTTTTCGTCTTTAGGTGCTTTCACGATAAAAGGAGATGCTACATGCAAAACAAAATCACACCCTTCCATTGCTCCATCCCAACCTTCATCTTTCATCAGGTCGAGCTTGCAAAATTCTAAATTACCTTTAGTGTCTACCTCTTTTTTGATTCCATTTTTTACTTCGTCCGACTTAGATAAACTTCGTAATGACCCTCTTACAGCATACCCATTTTTTAATAATTCGGCAGCACAATGCTGACCAACAAAACCTGAAATTCCTGTTACTAATACTTTTTTCATATTTTTTGTTCTCTAGAATTTTTAAGAATAAATCAAATGTTTAATTAGACTATGTTAGATTTATGAATGATAAATGAAGAATTACATTCCTGGTATAATGACTACTCTACCTTCCTCAGATTGGAGTTCATCTATACGAAGTTGCTTATATGGTTTATACTCTTCAGAATTATACCAACCTTCAGCAGCTTCCATATTAGGAAATTGAAGCACTGCAGCCCAATTTCCATTCCAATCTCCCTCTTTAATATTTGGTGACGGAGAACCTGCAATCATTTGACCACCATGTTTTAGTAAAATTGGTATTGCAAATTGTGCATAGCGTTGATTTAGCTCTTCAAGGCTTTGAACTTTCATTTGTACCATAATGTAAGCAGACTTTGCTGAAATGGCATTTTCTGTACTTGTTTCTTTATTTTCCATTTTTTTAAAATTTAATTATTACTTTTGTTTTGCAAGCAAATATACAATTACTTTTGTTTTGCAAGCAATAATTTTAAATAAATTGAAAAGAAAATGGATTTTAGATGCCAATGTCCCATTTCGTCTGCCCTTGACATAATTGGAGATAAATGGACATTACTGATAATTAGGGATATGTTGTTTTCTCACAAAAAAACATTCAAGGATTTTTCCACCTCTAAAGAAAGTATTGCTTCCAATATTCTATCATCACGGCTGAAATTATTAGAAGAAGTGGGTATAATTAGGAAAAATAAAAAAGAAGGTAATCTAAAGTCAAATATATATACCCTAACAGAGAGTGGCCTCGCATTATTGCCTGTTATTGCAGAAATAACCTTGTGGAGCGATGAGAATGTTCGAAACCTAAATCCTAACATGGTTCAAGAAGATTACCATCATGTTAGAACAAATAAACAAGAATTTCTTGCAGAAGTAAAAGGAGCCTATTTGCGTAGTATTGATTTTCTATCAACACCTCTGCGTGAGGAAAACACCCCCTGAAATCGGTTAAAATCGTTTGATTTCGGTTTTCTTAAAACATAAAGTATTGCAAGTCAACGCTTTCATTTTCTCAAAAAATCTTCATAACCCTGAGGTCCCGGGTTCAAATCCCGGTCTCGCTACAAAGCCTCTCATCGCAAGTTGAGAGGCTTTTTTAATGCGAAGCCGCGAAACAAGCTCGCTTGATTGAGCGGATGAGTGTTAAAAAAGACAAACGCAAATCGAAGATTTGAGTTTGAAAGGCTTTGGGTAAATCGAACTTGTTGGGATGACAGCGAAGTGAAACGAAGCTGGCAATCCCGGTCTCGCTACATGAAAATCAAGGACTTACGTTAAATCGTGGGTCCTTTTCTGTTTCTGCTTGAGGTTTGCGTGAGGTTTTGCGTGAGGTTTATTCAATTAATTATTAATTACCACTTACTTTAACTCTAGCTTTTTCCTCGTCAGCTCCAGAACCCTTTTTAATAACTGGTTTAAAGTTTTTTCCAAAGCGATAAGTAAAACTTAGACTTACAATTCTTGAATCCCTCTTATTACTAAAATTAGCTTCTGTTTTAATCAACGCTCACTCCAGGTGCTTTTTCTAAAACCTCAATAACATTGGATCCTGCATTGGAGGGAGATGCGTCTACATTTATTACTGTTTTGTCAATCTTTACTTCGTATAAAGGTTTTTTGCTACTGACTAGCACTTCTTTTAATTGGTGTACATTGTCTGGGTTCATTAATCCTTTTTTTGCGGCAGTACTATCGGCTACAACTTTTTCTGCATTTTTTGTAACTTCTTGAGCATTCATCTTTTGAGATATTATTATTCCTGCTATAATGAGGGGTAAAAACTTCATAAAATTGAGTAATGATTTAATTTATAGTGCAAACTAGTGTAGTATGTTATACAAGGTACTATGTATTGTGTTGTAAGGAAATATCCTTACATAAGTGGTATGTTATTGATTATAACGAATTGAAAGAAAATAAGTTACAAATACAATCCATTCAATTTGAAATATCCAATTCTACATTTGTTAAATAGTTTAATTTAATATGTTAATTAGTCGCAGTATCATATATGTGTTAACATGCTGATATATAATGATTTATAATTATAATTTGTTAATTAATAAAAATTGTATCTTTAATTGTTCAATTCAAAAATTATAAATGTCACAAGATCAATTCAAACATTATGACTTAACATTAGTTGAGCCAAATTTTAAATCTAATCTAACAGACTTGATAATAGAATTAGATTATTTAAGAAAGAAGCCTTTGGGTGGTTCAACGCCGGTAAAGATCTTTTTTCAATTAAAACATCTATTTCATACACTAGAAAGCATTGGTTCTGCAAGAATTGAAGGTAATAATACCACTATCGCAGAATATTTTGAGACTAAAATTTCACCTAATGTTAATGAAGTTAAAAATCCTATTGGCATCAACGAAATTAAAAATCTAGAAAATGCAATGAGTTTTATTGAAAAAAATATAAAGTCTCATAAAATTGATAGAGCATTTTTAAGTGAAATGCATAAAATAATTGTTAAAGATTTACTTCCTCCTCCAGATGGTGAAGGAGATAGAACACCTGGAGAATATAGGAAGGTTGATTTAAAAATCTCTAAATCGAAACATATTCCACCAAATTGGATGAAGGTTGAAGATTATATGATTGAATTACTTGATTTTATTAATTTTGAAGATGCGCCAAAATACGACTTGTTAAAAGCTGCAATTGCACATCATAGATTTGTATGGATACACCCTTTTGGTAACGGGAATGGGAGAACAGTAAGATTGTTTACTTATGCGATGTTAGTAAATACAGGGTTCAATTTCGATATAGGTAGAATTATTAATCCAACGGCAGTATTTTGTTCTAATAGAAATAATTACTATGAAATGCTATCAGAGGCTGATAATGGAACAGATGAAGGTATTTTGAAGTGGTCTGAATATGTACTTAGAGGATTAAAAGAAGAAATAGAAAAGATTGATAAGTTAACTGATTATGCTTTCTTGAAAAGTAAAATACTTTTACCTACTATCACGCATTCACTCGAGAGAAAGTATATAACCGATTTAGAGGGAAAAATATTAAGAAAAGTAATTGAGAAAAAGGTAATACAGTCTTCAGATTTGAAGGATTTATTTGAAGGGAAAGCTAGTTCTGAAATATCTAGACAAATAAAAAAATTGGTTGACAAAAAGATGCTTGTTCCTGAAACTGATAGAGCAAGAAAGTATGTTATGAGTTTTGATAATAACTATTTATTAAGAGGTATTATTAAGTCACTAGGCGAGAACAATTTCTTGCCAATTCCAGATTAGAACTGCTGCGTGAGGAAAACACCCCCTGAATTCGACTGAAATCGGTTGATTTCGGTTTTGTCAAAACATAACTGACTACAAATCAACGCCTTCATTTTCTCAAAAATATTCATAACCCTGAGGTCCCGGGTTCAAATCCCGGTCTCGCTATATGTAAATCAAGGACTTACGTTAAATCGGGGGTCCTTTGCTACTTGAGGGGAATTTGAATTTTGGCTAATTTATAGCTTTTACTATTAAGTCATAATAAATTAACACCTACTTAATATTCTAATTAAAGTGGTTATCTATATTACTTAAGAATACAATTTGTAATACATGCCACTCAACAAGATTTCAGTTAAGAATATATATAAAATTTTCCCAAATAATAGTATTATGGATACGATACCCTTAACCAAAGTTGAGTTAATTATTGAAGTAAGTTTTGAAACGTTTGGTCAGGTATGGTTTACTGATGAAAGTGGAAGACCATGGATTAGAGAATTTAGAGGGAACAAATGGACAAAAGAGATCTTCTTAAAAGACAATAGAAATATAGGGTTTAGTGTATTTATTAATAATCAATTTCAGCAAAGATATCAGGTTTTAACATTAAAAAAGATAGTCAATGATGAATTGGTTGATCAAAAAGCATTTCCGATTGAAGGTGATAAATTATTTGAAGGGTGGTTTAAACTGGGTTAGTAAATTACCCAAAATAAAGGGGTCTCATAGATGTTAGACAAAGCGGGGAGTGTTTCTACACTCCCTTTTTATTACTTTACGGTCATAATTTAAGGTAGTAAGTTGTATCTTATAATACAATAAATCGCTTTAAACCCATCTTTCCAATTAATCTTTTTGCCTTCCATATAGGTCCTTCCATAATAGGAAATGCCTACCTCATATATTCTAATACCTTTTATTTTAGCTATTTTTGAAGTTATTTCTGGTTCAAATCCGAATCTTTTTTCTTTCAATTTTATTTTTTTTATAATACTTGTTTTAAATAATTTATAACAAGTTTCCATATCTGTTAAGTTTAAATTGGTAAAAAAGTTCGATAAAAAAGTCAAGAACTTATTTCCAATGGTATGCCAGAAGAATAATATACGATGAGCAGAGCCTCCAATAAATCTAGAACCATATACGACATCTGCATGACCATCTATTATTGGTTTTAAGAGCTTGTTAATTTCTGCTGGGTCATATTCTAAATCAGCGTCTTGGATCATTAAATAATCTCCAGTCGCATTTTTAATACCAGAATGAATCGCAGCACCTTTTCCTAAATTTTTTTCGTGCTTAATGTATACAATTTCATTTTCTTTTTGTTTAGCAATTATATTTTCCACTATTTTATCTGTATTGTCTGTAGAACTATCATTTACAATTATAATCTCTTTCTTTATATTATCAATTAATGCTAAATTTATTATTTTATCAACTATAATTGAAATGGTAGATTCTTCATTATAAGCCGGGATAATTATTGATATTTTATTAATCATCATTATGTATATTTATTAAATTTAAAACCTTATTTTAGTATCAATTTAGTGATTAAATTCTTTTATCTTTTTCACATGAAATTTGTTAACAATTAATTATTATTGAGATGTTTTTAGAAAATAAGTTATATAATAGCTATCTGTATTTTATTATTGGATGTATAATTATATATATTGTAGGGAGCATTACTATTCCACTAATGGAAATTGATTCAGTACAATATGCTAATATTTCGAGAGAAATGTTAGTTCATAAAAATTTCCTACAAATATTTGATCAGGGTAAAGATTATCTAGATAAACCTCCCTTGCTATTTTGGATTAGCTCCATAAGTATGTATTTATTTGGAATAAATGATTTTGCATTTAGGCTACCTTCAATTCTCATGGCTATAGTAGCTATTTATAGTACTTATAAATTTACACTGCTTTATTATTCAAAAGAATTAGCGCTATTGGCCTCACTAATCTTAGCCAGTTCACAAGCTATGTTCTTAATTACGCATGATGTAAGAACAGACACCATGCTTATGAGTTGGGTTATTTTAGGAATTTGGCAATTTGCTCATTGGACAAAATTTAAAAATTGGGGTTCTTTAATAGTAGCTTTTGTTGCTGTTGCCTTTGGAATGATGACAAAAGGGCCTATTGCATTAATGGTACCTATATTTTCATTTGTACCTCATTTATTAATATATAAAAATTTTAAATTACTTTTTAGGTGGGAATATCTAATTGGCTTATTAATAATTATTGTTTTATTGATTCCAATGGACTTAGGCTTGTATCAACAGTTTGATTTACACCCAGAAAAAGAAATGTATGGAAGAACAGGTACATCTGGGTTAAGATTTTTCTATTGGACACAAAGTTTTGGTAGAATTACTGGAGAAAGTATTTGGCATGAGAATGATCATTTCACTTTTTTGTTTGAAAATTTAATATGGGGTTTTCTGCCTTGGACACTATATTTTATTGTAGGATTATTTTCAGATTTTTTTAAATTAATAAAAAATAAACTTCAAATTGATCCAAATACTGAATGGATTAGTACACCAGGTTTTTTAATAACTTATTGTGCATTGGGTATAAGTCACTACCAATTACCACATTATATATATATAGTATTACCTTTCATCTCCATCATTACTGCCAAATGTGTTTATAATACAAACTTTCAAAAAGACAAGTCTATATTTAAAAGCGTTTTGAATGTTATAAATGTTTTTATTTATGTATTGGTTTTATTGCTTTTGATTATACTTCTGATAATACCTTTTCCATCAAATATTTATTTATCTATTACTTTATTTATTTCTTTTGCAATCATTATTACCTACTTCATATATAGCAAAAAGATATTAATCCCAAGACTGGTTCAATTTGCTTTATTTTGTATTATAATAACAAACCTTTTTTTAAGTATATTTTTCTATCCAAAATTACTAGAGTTTCAATTAGGTAACATAGTAAGTAAATACATTACAAAAAAAGGGATCAACAAAAATTCATTTTATTTATATCATGTTTATAATGAAAGAAGCTTAGATTTTTATAGCAATTATAGTTTCCAAAATATAGACAACCTTGCCAAATTGAAACCTTTTGATTATGTTTTAATAGATAATAAATCAATAATTAATGATTCATTAAAGGGTTTTAATCAGGTACAGTTAATTTCAGCATTTCATGTGAGTACATTAAATGCTAAATTTTTAAATCCTAGAACTAGAGATAGTGCCTTAGATTATTACTATATCTTACAAAAAAAGTAGCTAAAAATTTTCTGCTTTTAATTTATTTATAATATTAAATTTTAATATTAAACTAATTATTAAGCCAATTGCAGAACCTAAAAAAATACCTCTTACTACATCAAATGGATAATGTACTCCATTGTATATTCTTGAATAAGAAACTAGGATAGCAGATATAAAAAATCCAATTTTAAACCAATTGTATTTATTTGGAAGTAAAACAATTATAAATATTGCTAAAGCAAAGAAATTTGATGCATGTGATGAAACATAACCATACAATCCACCTGGGCCAGCTTTACTAATATGTATCATTGATTTTAAATATATTTCATGAGAAGGTCTTAATGTTTTCATTAAATATTTAAAAAATGTGGAAACTTTATCGCTTATAATAATCATCAAGATAGCTGACAATATAAAAATCCAACTTTTCTTATCATACACTTTATAGAGTATAAATATGATAAAAAGGTACAACGGTATCCATATTTCTGTGCTACTCAATTGGTACATTATTTCATCCAGAAATGAATTACGATGACTATTGATGTAAAATAAAATTTTTAAGTTAGTTGTGTTAATTATATTATCCATTTAATTCTTGTTTAATAACTAAAAATAGATGTATAGAATTATTTGTATATTATCTAAGTATTATGAATATGTTATTTTCTAATCATAATGCATACTGAAATGTCTTTATAAATTAATATCTTGTTAATATTCTGATAATAATCAATCATTATTTTACATAAAATATTAATTTATGCCAGTTTTTAATGATTTAAAATTAGACACAAAGTACCTTATTAATGAATTTGATGGGGACGCTACATTAATGGTTGAACCAATAATGAAAACTGATTTATGTATTTTAATTTTAATACATGAAGATGTCGAGACCATCGTATGGAAAAAATTAAGCGATGATATTTTTGATATTGTTGAGGAATTAACTGAAGAAAAATCAGAGGAATACGACACTTTATTTGATGAAGAGTCTGAAATAGAACCTTAATTGAATTATTAACTTTCAATCCAGATTTTATTTTTGATCATAAATCATTTTAAATAAGTGATATTATAAATACTGTAAGATTTGAATAACAATTCTTAATTATTTAATAATATTTCAAAACATAATTTATGCAATCTGCATAATACATTTGTTAAAATAATAAATTATGAATAAAAGACTTTGTATATTATTGGCATTTGTATTATTCTTTCAAAGTAATATATTTTCACAAGCAAATGCAACTAATAAAATTATTGTTATAACAACCGATGGATTTCGTTGGCAAGAGGTATTTAATGGTTTAGATGTAGCTATTTTAAAAAATAAATTTTATCAAAACGGAGATAGCCTAAATACTGTAAAAAACTTTGGTGGTGCAACTGCTGAGGAAAGTAGAAAAAAGTTATTGCCATTTTTTTGGTCTACGATTGCCGAAAAAGGGCAAATTCATGGCAATAGAAATAAAGGAAGTTTAGTAGATAATGCCAACCCATATTGGTTTTCTTATCCTGGCTATAGCGAAATTTTAACTGGTCAAGTTGATACTGCAATTAATTCTAATGAATACGAACCAAATCCTAATACCAACTTTTTTGAGTATTTAAATACTTTACCTTTTTATAAAAATAAAGTAATAGCATTTGGTGCCTGGGATGCATTTAAAAGAATATTAAATGAAAAAAGAGCAGGCTTCCCAGTTATTAATGGAAATCATGTAGACGATTTTCTTTTAAAGGATGCCAATTTTAAATTGATTGCCGACTTAATGAAAGATAGTTATCAACCTTTTGGGGAAGAATCACTTGATGGATATATTAAATATATGTCTTTATGGTATTTAAAGAAATACAAACCCAATGCAATGTATTTATCTTATGGTGATACAGATGAATTAGCACATGCTGGTAACTATCCTGAATATTTAAAAGCTGCTCACCGTTTTGATGAATTTTTAAAATCTATTTATGATTTTGTAAACACTGATCCTGAATACAAAGGCAAAACAACCATTTTAATTACAACCGATCATGGAAGAGGTGATATCATAAAAACACAATGGACTAGTCATGGTCAAAAAATATTTGATTCACATCAAATATGGTATGCTATGATTGGTGCGGGTGTTGAACCTGTAGGAGAGATAAAGTCTAATGAACAAGTATATCAAAAAGATTTAATTCATATATTATCAAAAATTTCAAATCTAAATTTTAGCTCTAAGAAATAGTTTTACATAATATGTAATTTTAAGCTCTGTAAATTTTATTTATGGTGCTTTTTATTACTGTGTCATGAAAACACCCCCTGAAATAGGTCAAAATCGGTCTTTTCCCGTTTCCCCAAAACATAACGCATTACAAATCAACGCCTTCATTTTCTAAAAAAATATTCATAACCCTGAGGTCCCGGGTTCAAATCCCGGTCTCGCTACTGACGGGGATATTTCAGGTTCAACCTGATTTATCCCCTTTTTATTTTCCTTATAACTGATTAGCATTCAAATATTTAAAGGCTAATTTAACGAAAATGAAGAGGTTCTTTAATTTAATTGTAAATTTGCTTTTACAATGAACAAGATAGAATACAATACAAAACAAGACCTCATGACTGCTATCTCTGAAAACAGAGATATGATTAAATCATTTGGGGTAAATGGTTTGGGTATTTTTGGATCCTTTTCAAAAGGAACTGCTGTTGAAACGAGTGATGTTGATTTATTAGTTGATTTTATTCCAGAAAAAAAGAGCTTTGATAACTTTATGGATTTGTCATTCTTTTTGGAAGGCTTGTTTGGTAGAAAGGTTGAATTAGTTACTCGACAATCATTAAGTAAACATATTGGCCCACATATTTTAAACGAGGTAATTAATGTCAGCCTCTAATCTTGAGTTGGTTCGTCATATTTTGACAGAAACAGCTTTTATTATTCAGCATACAGATAAAAAAACTAAAGAGCAAGTTATTGAAGATGAAGTACTTTGTCGCGCTGTTATTAGAAGTATTGAAATAATTGGAGAAGCATCAAAAAAAATTGACGAAGAATTTAAAGCAGCTCATATTCATATTGAATGGAAGAAAATGGCTGGCGCAAGAGATAAGTTAATTCATGATTACTTCGGAATAGATTATGATATTGTTTGGGACATCATTCAAAATAAAATCCCAGATTTGGATCATTTTTTAAACGAGTTATTATAACTGGTTTGTAGTAATTAAATTTACTTTCTTTGCCTCTTCTTCTTGATGGATTTACTCTTCAACCATTGTGCTTGTTTCCTTGCTTCCTCTATGGTAACTGGAGGCTGTTTCGATAAGATGATGCTGCACAACTTGGCTCTTTCTACAAATGATATATTCAAATTCATAAATTAAAATTAATGTTTTCTGTGTGAGGAAAACACCCCCTGAATTCGACTGAAATCGGTCGTTTTCGGTTTTGTGAAAACATAAAATAAAAAAAAGAGACCCCTATTACTTAAGGTCTCCTTCAAAATTTATCTTGATGATTTTTTTATTTATACCCTTTAATATTAATTATTCCTGTTGCATTATCTACTGTTCCAACAGCCCAAATTTGAAGCGTATTTAAGTATATGAATTCTTTATGAGAACTGAAAAGAATTATGTTTTCTCTCAAATCACTTATTGTACTTCCTTTTCTTGGGGTAGCGATACCTCCACCACTAATAGAAATTTTTTGACCGCCATCAGTAGTTATTTCACCATGTATATTTAATTCAAAACGACCATCGGAGCGAAGATAAAAGTAGTCTACTAGTTTGTCAACTGCCCCCTTAAAATCCTTTCCAATTATCGTACCATTAAAATTTGCATCAAATCGAGCACCTCCTAATGGGATAGAAACTTTACCTGAGGCAGCATCTTGTAAACTGAAACCAAACTCAGTCATGGAGCTCATTTTTAAATTTAATTCATAAACAAGTTCTCCAATTTTGCCATCACCTGATTGGGCTTTTACTGAATTTTGTGATGATAGGATTGTAGTTGTAATTAATGCGAAAATAATTAATATTTTATTCATGTTTGTTAATTTATGATTTGTTTGATTGAGTTTTAATCCAAGTTGTACCAATAACAATTAGAAATACAACTGTACATATAATTATAGTTGGTAATTCAGGAGTTAGCTTAGGGAAGCCATCTGTTAAATTGACAGCATATCTACTAATAGTATCTTCGGAACTTGCAGATAATTTAACTCCTGTAGCCTTAAGTTCTGCTAAATTATAGGACAATGCTTTTTGATAAAATGATAAATAAGCACCCACTTGAATCGAAAAGAAAGTCATCATAATACCATAAAGGGTCACTAATGATTTAGCTAATATATTTGAATTTTTTTCATTAACAATTCTTGCAAGTCTAAAAGATATAAAGGTCATAAATACTACTGCAACTGTATAAATTGCATTTTGAATAAAACCTAATTGGCTGTTGTTTAAAATTTCAATTTCTGTCATAAGTTTGTATTTGGAAATAGATTATAGTCCATTTCATTGATTAAATAAGAGTCTAAGGGAAATGATAGTGATTACAAGAATTGTAAATAGAGCTGTTGCGTTAGAATTGCAATAGAGTGTGTGATTTACTTTTAAAAGGTAAGTAAAATATTTCATATATGTATTGCGATATCAATTCCCATGAGATTTACTTTATCTGGGACTAACATTCAAGGACTTACGTTAAATCGTGGGTCCTTTGTTGTTTCTGAATTAGAAATTGTCAGAAAGTATTACTCTCGTAACAAAACTAATAGGTTAGCTTACCCTATCATTTATAATATTAATATGAAAAAAATCATTGCCTCAATTATCTTAGTGTTGATTGTAACAGTTCAACTTACTGCTCAAGATAAACAACCATATACCATTACAGGTACTGAGACTTATATCATTAACTCAACAATTAATCAAAGAGTATATAATTTGGCGGTTTCACTTCCAAACAACTATGATAAATCAAAAAAATATCCAACATATTATATCTTAGATGGTTATTATGCTTTCCCTTTTATTGCTGAATCAAATAAAACAATGGGAAGCTGGACATTAGGTAATCTAATTGAAGATGTTATTATCATTTCCATTACAGGTAAAGAAAAAGATTTAGATGATTGGTTATGTCAAAGATGGCCTGATTATACCTTTACTCAATCTTTTAATTATGATACCCTTGGTGCTAAAGATTGGCATTCGCCAATTCCTATAATATCTGGCAAGGGGGATGCGTTTCTAGAAGTTATTAGGAAAGAGATTATTCCATTAATTGATAAAAATTATAGCACCAACCAAGAAAGAGGTATCTCAGGACATTCCTTAAGTGGATTATATGTTGCGAATTTAATTTTCAAAGCCAACGATATTTTTTCAAAATTTGGAATAAATAGTCCATGGATGCTGCCTTATAATAATAATGATGTAAGACTGGTAGAAAAAGAATATTCTAAATCACATCATTCTTTAAATGCAAAGGTGTTTTTGTCATTTGGATCATTAGAAGTGAAAGAAGAAATAAAAGATTTATATGAATTTGAAGCACTATTAAAAAAATATATTGGAGTAGAAACTAAGTTGGTCATCTTTGATGATGAAACACATGTTTCAGTAATACCAGCAATGATTAGTAGGTCCTTGAGATATTTGTATAAGAAAGAGAAGGTGAAGTCAAATTAACTATAATACCCCTGCGTGAGGAAAACACCCCCTGAAATCTGTTAAAATCAGTTGATTTGAGATCTATATGTAGGCAAATTCATTACACTATGAGCCGATTAGGTCGACTTATCGGCTCATAGATTTGATTTACATGATCCGAATTGCTATAGCTTTTAGATTATTCATTTTTTCTTAAATGACTGATTATCAGTATAATAATATTTTATCAAACATAAATCACTACTTTATCGATCAATTATTGTGTTTTTTGATTGATAAATCATATTTTTATGATTGATAAATTATAGATGCCAAAGAAATCAAATAAAAGACAGATTGATATTATTCAGTTTATAAAGAATAATCCTAATTGTACTTCTCTAGAAATACTCGAAGGGTTAAAGCTAGAAATGAGTATTGTAACTCTTCGAAGAGTGTTGCAAGAATTAATTGCAAGTAGTTTAATAAATGCATTAGGGGAGCTGAAAAGTAGGAAGTACGAAATAAGTAATTCATATAATATTATTGGGCCAATAGATGTTGATCAGTATTTTAAAAAAGAGATTGATGAAAGAATTATTCAAAATAGCTTTAATCACGTATTAATTAAAGATACACTTAGAAATATCTCCATATTTACAAATACAGAATTTGATTTTTTAATTAATTTACAGGAGAAGTTTACATTAAATGCTTCAAAATTATCCAAAAGTGAATATAAGAACGAATTAGAAAGGTTAGCAATTGATTTAAGTTGGAAGTCATCACAGATCGAAGGGAACACTTATTCTTTACTTGAGACTGAAAGATTATTAAAAGATAAAGAGACAGCAGCAGGAAAGACAAAAGAGGAAGCTTCCATGTTATTGAATCATAAAGAAGCCCTTGATTTTATTATTAATCAACCTGATTATATATATCCATTAAAAGTTTCAAGTATTGAAGATATTCATAGCATATTGGTAAAGGATTTAGATATCACAAGAAATATTAGGAGTAGGAGAGTAGGGATTTCGGGTACAAACTATAAACCCCTTGATAATGAGTTTCAAATTAAAGAAGCGCTTGAGTCAATGTGCGATTTAATCAATTCAAGAAATAATGTATTCGAGAAAGCATTATTAACACTGGTGCTTATCTCTTATATTCAACCATTTTCAGATGGGAATAAAAGAACTGCTAGGATTATAAGTAATGCAATTTTAATGAACAATCATTACTGTCCTATATCCTTTAGGACTATTGATTCAATAGATTATAAGAAAGCTATGTTAATATTCTATGAACAAACCAATATCAATCCGTTTAAAAATGTTTTTATTGGTCAATTTGAATTTGCGGTGAATACTTATTTCTAAATAATTGATAACTCTGCGTGAGGAAAATACCCCCTGAATTCGTTTAAAATCGGTTGTTTTCGTTTTTCTTATGAATGCCCTTTAATTACAATCTTCATTATTTTATAGTTTAGTATAAAAAAACGAATTAATTGAAAGAAGATAGATCTCCTTAAGAATAGTGTAATATTATTAGGAGTAGGAGGATAATACTGCTCGGAGTATTTTGTTATAATGAGTCGATTTTCCATAATGTTTATTTTTTTATTTCTATTCAGGAATCATCCACCAAAATGGTAAACCCTTTGCTTTGTATAAGAACATATAATGCATTAACCATTTTAACCAATGTCCTGCCAATCCTGGTTCACCCATGGTGGTTTTAATATCTCTACCCCATTGAGGAAATTTTTCCCAATCGGGTACTACAGGGCTCACAGTCATGGTAGCTGCAGTTCCTTTTCGCATGCCATATCCTGCTGATACTATACATGCTGCACCCATACGTCCCATAGATGCCTTATGTATCATTGTGGCATCGCCAGTTTTAATCCAATGAATGATATTGTCTGCTGTTACTTTACCCATAATGCCTGAAGGCATACCTGTTCTTGGTGCGGATGCAAAAATAGGCGTACCATTTTTACTTGTCATGGGTTTAGAAATAGAGTGGGGAGGTGCAAATGCAATACCAGGTGCAAAGATGTTTGGGTAACTTGGATTTTGATAGGTTTCAGGCCAATCTTTTATTGTCCACTCTTCAAATGGTTTTGGAGTATAGTCGGCATCTACTTTCATGAGTCCATTAGGTGCAAATAATTTATCTGAAATGACTTTACCTGTTTTATCATAGGCTTTAAATCCATGTCCTGCAAAACCTGGTATGAGCATCGCGAAATCATAGGGCTGTTCTAAATATTCCCCATCTAAATTTTCGTAATAAATTTTATGATCGTCTAATTTTTTCACACCTGCTCTTTTAATCCAGGTAATATTTCTTTCAACAAAATAGGATTCTGCAAACAACTTAGTATTTGAAATAAATCCACCTTTTGGAATAAATGCGCCACCCATTCCAAAGTCACCTAATTCATATTCATTCGTAATCCAAATGACTTGGGCTTGCTTTTCTAATCCTCTTCTTTTAATTTCAAAATCAACATTTAAAATATATTCAAAGGCTGCACCCTGGCAGGTTGCGGTGGGATGGCCTGTTCCAATGACAAAAATTTGTTTCTCCCCATTTTTCATTTTGTCCAACTT
>Ga0194037_1001200_pt1 | contig 19125 bp, 13 predicted proteins | sample JunL306m_MetaG_FD_148653 | JGI IMG/M metagenome (GOLD analysis project Ga0194037, IMG submission 148653) | Anoxic zone freshwater microbial communities from boreal shield lake in IISD Experimental Lakes Area, Ontario, Canada - Jun2016-L304-6m | ecosystem: Environmental > Aquatic > Freshwater >...
GGCGAGACCTAACTGTTTTTCGGTGAGACGTTCGATGATCGTCTCGGCGACCGCCTGGTCTTGGACCAGGACCGCTTGCAGGTGGGTGCCCAGGGCGGCTTCGATGGCGCGGGCGCATGAGTTGTCCACCTCGATGAACGAGGCCAGCGCGCCGTGGATCCCGGGTTTGAAGCGGTCGGCCTGGTCGAGGCCCTGGAGTACCTGTCGGGTGCCCTTTTCAAAGCCCTCGCCGCTCTCGACCAATTGGCGGACGGCATCGAAGCGGGCGGACCGCTGCGCGAGCACCTTGTTGGAATCGATGGCGGCGATGCGGGCGGCGTCGAGGTCGCCGCGGGTGTGCTGATAGGCGCGCTCGGCGCCTTGGAACGTTTCCTCAAGCTCGCCGAGTTGGGAGCCGGTGGCGTCCACCTCTTGGGCGATGCGCGAGTGTTCGGCGCGGAATTCCTCGAGTTCCAGGCTGAGGCGTTGCGCTTCGTCGGTGAGTTGGCGGGCGCGTTCGCGGTTGCCTTCGAGTTGGGCCAGCGCGCTTTCGATTTTCGCCTGCATGGTGGCGATGAGCGTGTGGGTGCGGTTGGCCTCCCCGCGGGTTTCGCGCAGGGCGGACTCGATGCGCTCGCGTTCCTCGCGGGTGCCCTGGCTGCGGTTGGCGGCCTCGGCAAGTTGGAGATCCTTCTCGGCGATGAGGCGGTTGAGTTGGTCCAACGATTCGTTGGCGGCGATGAAATCGAACTCCTGTTGGGCGAGTTTCTCGCGGGTCAGGAAGATGTCCTCGTGGTTTTGGCGAATGCGCGAGTCGAGTTCGGTCTTGCGCTCCTCGTTGAATGCGATGCGCCCTTCGGCGGCATTGAGCGCGTTGCGGTGCTCGTTGGCGCGGTGGCGCAGTTCCGCCAGTTCGCCTTCCAACGCGCGGGCTTCGGTGCGGGCCGTGGCCACCGCCTCCTCCTTGGCCGGCAGTTGCATTTCCAACTCGGTATCGCGCACTTCCAGGCCGCGGATCGAGGTCAGCAACTCGTCGCGCTCGGCAGTGAGTTCCACGAACTTCTTGTGGCCGAGGTGGCTGTCGAGGACGCGGGTGTCGGCGGCGAGTGCCTGATAGCGGCGGGCCTTGGCGACCTGGCGCTTGAGCGAGTTCATCCGGCGTTCCTGTTCGGCAAGCACGTCGGAGACGCGCAGCAGGTTGGCTTCGGTGTATTCGAGTTTGCGCAGCGCCTCTTTTTTCTCGCGCTTGAACTTGGTGATGCCCGCAGCTTCTTCGAACACGGCGCGGCGCTCTTCGGGCTTGGAGGACAGGATCTGGTCAATCTGGCCCTGCGCCATGATCGAGTAGGCGGTGCGGCCAATGCCCGTGTCCATCAACATGTCGTTGATGTCCTTGAGTCGGCAGAGCGTGCCGTTGATCCGGTATTCCGAGCGCCCGTCGCGGAACACCCGGCGCATGATCGCCACCTCGTTGAAATCGACTTTGAGCGAACCCTCGCAATCCGCCATCGTCAGGGTGACCTCGGCCATGCCCAACGGCTTGCGCTTTTCGGTGCCGTTGAAAATGACGTCGGCCATTTCGCCGCCGCGCAGCGCCTTGGCGGAGGTTTCGCCCAGCACCCAGCGGATGGCATCCACCACGTTGGACTTGCCGCAGCCGTTCGGGCCGACGATGCCCGTGACGCCTTGGGCGAATTCAATGACGGTCTTGTCCGCAAAGGACTTGAAACCGTGGAGTTCGAGTGTTTTGAGATACATGCAGACAGGAGCGGTTAAGGGTGGCACCCGAGGGAAATGGGCGTGCCGGATGGTAGTCGCCTTGCCCGGCGATCGCAAGGAGAGCTGGGGAATTGCACTAAATGCGGTATGAAAAACTCCATCATCATACCGCATGTTGTGATATCAGATGATTTGGGTTTCCAAACTACTTTGCAGGGGCGGGTGAGTGGGTGGAGCCCCGGCTGCAGTCGGCGAGGTCGGTTTTTGAAGAGGCCGACTGAAGTCGGCGCTCCAAAGTAGGCGCACCGATTCGCCGTGCGCATCCGGGCATTGCGGATGTCGGGGCAATTGCGGATTGCGGGCGGCGCGCCCGCATGGCATGGGATGGCCCATGCAGGTGGTTACGACGGGCAGCGAGTTGCGAGAGTGTTTGCGGCAGGGTGCCAGGCCGGACGAGCGGCGGGTGTTGGTTCCGACGATGGGGGCGCTGCACTGCGGCCATCTTGAACTGGTCCACCAGGCGCGGGCGGCGGCCGGGCCCCTGGGCACGGTGGTGGTTTCCATCTTTGTCAATCCGATCCAGTTCGACCGGGGGGCCGATCTGGCCGCCTATCCGCGGCCGCTGGCTAGCGATCTGGAGCTATGCCGGGCGGCCGGGGTGGACGTGGTGTTTGCGCCCGATGCGGACGCGATGTATTGCCACGACCGCTCGGTCACGGTGAGCGAGTCGCTGTTGTCGCGAGGTCTCTGCGGAGCCGCGCGCCCCGGGCATTTCGATGGCGTCTGCACCGTGGTGCTCAAGTTGTTCCTGCTGTCCGGATGTCAGGCGGCGGTCTTCGGCGAGAAGGATTTCCAACAACTGGCCGTGATCCGGCGGATGGTCCGCGACCTCGACGTGCCGGTGGAGATCCTCGAGTGCCCGACGGTGCGCGAGCCCGACGGCCTGGCGCTGTCATCGCGCAACGCCCGCCTCACGGCCGCCCAGCGCGCCGACGCGCCGCGCATCCAGCGCGCTCTGAGTGCCGCCGCCAGGCTCGGATCGATTCCTGAAATCCTCGCGGCGGCGCGCGCGGAGATCGAGGCCTCGCCGCTGGCGCGGATCGACTATCTAACGCTAGTGGATGCGGTCACGCTGCAAACCGCGACCAGTTTGCTTGAGCCATGGGTGCTTGCGGTCGCGGTGTTTTATGGCGAGGTGCGGCTCATCGACCACGTGGCGGGGTGAATTCGAAGCCAAAACCCCGGGATGGCTCGGGCCGCGAATGCTGCCGGTTGCGCGCGCGACGAGCGCTCGGGGAGCGCCCGTCATGACACGCGGTCAGTCGCGCGGGTTAAAGTGCGAGACGCTGCGAAGTTGTTCCCACAATGCGCGTTCCTCGGCATTGGGGTTGGCGGGCAGTTGGATGGCTAGAACGGCGTGGAAGTCGCCACGCTCGCCGGTTTTTCCTTTGGGCAGGCCACGGCCGCGGACCCGCAGTTGCTGGCCGTTCTCACTGCCGGCCGGGATCCGGAGTTTGACCTTGCCATCGAGGGTGGGCACCGAGATTTCGGCACCGAGCACGGCCTCCCACGGGGCGAGGTCGAGTTCATGGAACACGTCCGCGCCTTCGGTGTGAAAATCCGGGTGGGCGGCATGGCGCACGCGCAGATAGAGGTCGCCCGCGGGGGCTCCGCCGCTGCCCGGCGCGCCTTGGCCCGGCACGCGGATGCGGCGGCCGTCAGTCACCCCGGGTGGAATTCGGACCTGGAATTCACGAGCCTCAGGTTTGCCGGTCAGGGCGTTGGCCATTTGCAAGGTGACCGAGCGCACCGAACCGTGCATGGTTTCCTCCAGCGTGACCAGAATATCGCCCTCGATGTCGCCGCCCGGACGCTTGCGGGTGCCCGCGGCACGCCCACCCCCGAAGACGTCCTCGCCAAAACCCGCGTGGCGAGCCCCACTGAAATATTGCTCGAAGAAGTCGCTGAAGCCGGTGCCGCCGAAGTTGAATTCATGCCCGGCGGCATGGCCGCGCGGAGGAGATCCACCCTGGTCCTGCCAGTGTTCGCCGAGTTGGTCGTATTTGCGCCGTTTGTCGGGATCGCTGAGCACCTCGTGCGCCTCGTTGATCTCCTTGAACTTTTCCTCCGCACCTTTTTTGTCCTTGGCGACGTCGGGGTGGTGTTTGCGGGCCAATTTGCGGAACGCCTTCTTGATCTCCTCGGGGCTGGCATCACGCGCCACGCCGAGGCTCGCGTAGTAGTCTTTAAATGAGATGGACATGGGGTGACGGGGAGTGAGTCAGTGCCGGGTGGCGGCCGGTGGATCCTTCTAGCAAGCATCTCCCAGGATGTCGAGTCACATGCGGCACCGCATCGTCCGCCCGGTCTCGCCGGCACGGGCCGGAAAAATGGCTTCAACACCAGTTTTGGATGGCAATATTTCCGGATCTTCTTCACATTGCAGATTATGAACAAGGGTGCCTCCAGCGCGGGGTCTGTGCTAATCCACCAGAAACCCGCCAAGCCCCGCATCCTGATTGTCACTCCCGAGATTACCTATTTGCCGCCACAGATGGGGAAACTGGCCCGGCGCAGGGGCATGAAGGCGGGCGGACTGGCGGATGTGACGGCGTCGCTGGTGGCCGCCCTGTTTGAAGCGGGAGCGGATGTTCATGTCGCCATTCCTAACTACCGGCGGCTTATCCAAGGGGACGTGTTCGACCTTCATGACGAGGAGCTGCGCAAATACCATGAGGTGCTGCCGGAGTTCCACATCCATCTGGCGGAGGATCGCGCGTTCTACTATCGCGAGCAGATTTATAGCAACTACTCCGACGAGGCGATGCGCAACGCGCTGGTGTTCCAACGCGAGGTGATCAATCACATCGTGCCGCGGGTCCGTCCGGACCTGATCCATTGCAACGACTGGATGACGGCCCTGATTCCCGGCATGGCCAGGCGGCGCGCCATCAAGTGCCTGTTCACCGTGCACAACATCCACACCCGGCAAGTGTCGCTCGCCCAGATCGAAGAGGCGGGCATCGACGCCGCCGAGTTCTGGATGAACCTCTATTATGGCGGCCTGCCGGACAACTATTACCAGGCGCGCTCCCTGCTGCCGGTGGATTTGCTGACCTCGGGCATCTTCGCGGCCCATTTTATCAATACCGTGAGTCCCCGCTTCCTCTGGGAAATCGTCGAGGGCTGGCACGCCATGATTCCCGATTCCGTGCGGGCGGAGTTGCGCCAGAAATATTCCGCCGGTTGTTCCGCCGGCATCCTCAACGCGCCGGACCCGTCCTACCATCCGGCGACCGATCCGTTGCTGGCCCGGACCTTCACTGCCGAGGACGCGATGGCGGGCAAGCGGGCAAACAAGCTGGCGCTGCAGCGTGAGCTCCGGCTGAAGGAGGATCCGGACGCCCCGCTGTTTTTCTGGCCGTCACGGCTCGATCCGGTCCAGAAAGGCCCGCAACTCCTCACCGATATTCTGCACCAACTCGTTTCGGACTACTGGCAGCACAACCTGCAGATCGTGCTGGTTGCCAACGGCTCCCACCAACCGTGGATCGAAAAAATCGTCGCTGCCTTCAACCTTTACCAACGGGTGGCGATGGTCGACTTCGACGAACGCTTGTCGCGCCTGGCTTATGCCGCCTCGGATTTCATGTTGATGCCCTCGCTCTTCGAGCCGTGCGGCCTGCCGCAGATGACCTCGCTCATTTACGGCTCATTGCCGGTGGTGCATGCCACCGGGGGACTCTACGACACGATCCGGCCGCTCGACCCGGCGCGCTCCACGGGCAACGGGTTCCGCTTCGAGCACTACGGCACCCAGGGATTCCGCTGGGCGATCGACCGGGCCATGGACTTCCACGCCCTGCCCGCCTCCGTCCGCGCCCGCGAAATCTGCCGCATCATGCGCGAAAGCGCCTGCGAATTCAGCCACCATGAGGTGGCCCGCCGCTACATCGAAATCTACGAGCAAATGCTGGACCGTCCGTTAGTCGGGTAGCAGCCCAGCGCATGTGGTTGGCACCGCAGCCGGTGCCGCAAGTTTCAGGCGCCCGTCAAAGCGCGTGAGCGGTCTCCGGCTGAAAGTTGCGTCACTTGCAACAGATGAACTTTCCGAGATGGCGGTGCAGCCATTCCGCGCCCATTCCAGCCATGGTGACCATGGTGCCGGGTTCATCAAACAGGTGCGAGGCACCGGGGACCACCTGAAGTTCCTTCTTGCCCTTCAACTGCGGCAGCACTTTGCGGGTGATCTCGATGCCCTCGAGATCGTTCTCGCCCACAATCAACAGCGTCGGGCACAGCACATGTGACATCGATTGGGTCGCGAGGTCCAGGCAACCGCCCCGCGCCACCACGGCACCCACCTGCTGGCGCATCTTGGCGGCCGCGATCAACGCCGCCGCCCCGCCGGCGCTGGCACCGAAATAGCCGATTTGCAGGTCTTTGGCGGCCGGGTCGTTGGCCGCCCATTGGGTGACGGCGATCAGGCGCTTGGCGAGCAGCTCCGCATCATTCCGATACTTGGCGGTCTCATCATCCTCGCCCAATTCCTCTTCCGTGAGCAAATCACACAACAACGTGCCGAGTCCCATGTCGCGGATGACTTGAGCAATGTGGCGGTTGCGCGGATGATTGCGGCACCTGCCATTATGCGCGAAGAGCACCAGCGCCGATGATTCTTCGGGCACTTGCAGATCCGCCAGCAAATATACCCCGTCCGCATAAATCCGGACGCCTTGATTGAGTTCTCCGGCGGGTTGGTGAAGATTGGCACTCATGATAGTGGATTATGATTGAACGTTTGGGGTGTGATCCTGGGATTCAATTGGGCGGCGGCACGCCCTGTTCACCGGATCACCGCACATGACTTTTATCACGTGCATGATTCAGTATCATATAAGTTCGAAAGCCACCGATTGTCCAATAAATAAAGTATAGCAGGCTTGAAAACCGGCGCTGAAGCGGGCCGGCCATGGTTGTGCGGACGCGGGATCGCGGGTTTCAGGCGGGTGGGGGCTTGGTGTGCCGTGCGGGCCGCCGCCAGAGCCAGAGGAACCCGCCGCCCAGCGCGAACAGCAGGGCCAGCGCCGGCACAAGGATCCGCGGGATCGGCAGCCGCGCGGTGAAATGGGTGACGAGCGGCGATCCGATCGCCTGAGCGAGGGGGACGTCCCATACCAGTGTGCGGCCGCCGTCCTCAACGCGGGTGGCGTTGGAAGTCGTGGCGGGCGAGTCAAGGTGTATGATGTAAATCAGGCGGTGCCCGCCAAACGCGCTGCCGGCAAGCCAGGCGGCCCCTGGCAATGCCTTGCCCGGCGAGATGGTGCGGGTGAAATCCACGGTGCGGCCGTGGATTTCAACCTGGATGTTGCCCGCCAGATGGGCGGCTGCGGCGGGCAGCCGGTCGAGTGACGGGCCGGCGGCGGCGTGCTTTAGGTCGATGGCCGAGTCGAAGCGGGCGTTGAGGGTAACGCGCAGCAGGTGGCCGGCGGTGACCACCTCGCAACTGGAGGCGGCGAGCTCGGGCGTTGCTGCCAGAAAGCCGGTGATCATGGTGCGGATGCCGGCGGCACCGCCGTAGGCCGACGCGACGGTTGCGGGCAGCGAACAGGTGATTTCCACCCGCCCGCTGCCATCGTTGGCCAGCCAGTATTCCTCCCGGCTGTCGATGCAGGATGCCAGCCCCGCCGCGACAGTTAGAACCAGGATCCGGAGGGCTGACTCCATCCGCGCCGTCGGCCTGCTAGACATCGCGGGGGGCGGCGGGTTCGTCCCGGGCGAGGGAGTCGAACAGGCGTGGCAGGTCGGGCAGGTCGGAGGCGGAGCGGGCGCGTTGCGCGGCGAGGACACGGTCGTGGTGATAGAGAAAGACCCCGGGCATTTGCCGGCCATCACCGGCGAGGTGGCCGACCCCGCAGCCCTTGACGATTGAGAGCAGGCCGTGCCACCAGACGCGCGGTCCGAGCAGTTCGCGGACGCCGCCTTGGGCCAGGCCGAAGGCGCGGTAGAGTTCTCGGAGCGGGTCGGCGATGCGGGTGACCTCGCCGCGGCCGGTGAGGTAAGGGAGTTCGGCACCGCTGGGCATCATGTGAACCAGCACCAGTTCGGCACCGTGGGATTTGGCCAGTTGTTGGATTTCCTGGAGGCCGCGCAGGAGTTGGCGGGTGAAGGTGCAGCCGAAATGGCGGAGAAAAACCAGCACCAACACCCGGGATTCCGAGGCCTCGGCGAGGGTTTCGCCGGTGGAGAGGCGGCAGGTTGCGGCCGCACTTTGAATTTTGACGCGCGCCGCCGGTCCCGGAAGGCCGCCAAGATCCGCACGGGCCATGGGGGGGTGCGGGCCGCACCGTTGGTTTTTGCAGTCGGGCATGGTGGCAATGGTAGGCGGCATCCGCGCTCACGCAAGGCGGCAGTTGCGCGCGGCGCGCGGCGCTATTCCATGCGAATCACCGTGGCCACCGGGTCCGGCAATGCGGCGAGAAGGGCAGCGGGTTGCATCGTGGGTTTTCGAGGGACATCTGCTACTGCATCGGGCTGGCGGTTGTTTCGCGCACCCAGGCAGCGGGCCGGTGATGATTTTCGGCTTCCGCATGTCCGGCCTGGCCGCTACGCTTTATGGATGCGCTACGCCCAACGCCTGCAACAACGGATCAAAAAAACCGGCTCGCGCCTGTGCGTCGGGCTCGACCCGCGTCCCGGCGAGGGCGGCGCCGCCTTCGCCCGCGATTTCCTCCACCAGGTGGTGCAGGAAACCGCCGTCTGGGCCGCGGCCTTCAAGCCGAACATGGCCTACTTCGAAGCCATGGGCATCGAGGGAATCCAGTTGCTGGAGGATCTGCTGACGGCCGTGCCGGCCGACGTGCCGGTGATCCTCGACGCCAAGCGCAGTGACATCGGCGAGACCCAGAAATATTACGCGCAGGGGTATTTCGGCCGCTGGAATGTCGATGCGGTCACGCTCAACCCGTTCCTCGGTTATGATTCGATCGAGCCGTTTCTCGATTGGGAAGGGAAGGGGATCTATCTGTTGGCCGTCACCTCCAACGCCGGCTCCGGCGATTTTCAGCGGCAGAAACTCGCCGATGGCCGCTCGGTTTTCGAGTTGGTCATCGCGCTGGGCGAGCGCGCCCGCGCCGAGGGGCGCAAGACCGATGTCGGCTACGTGGTCGGCCTGACCAACGCCGCCGAGGTGCTGGAAAAATTTCCAGACGCGCCGCTGTTGGTGCCGGGGCTGGGTGCCCAGGGCGGTGATCTGGCGGCGCTGGCGGCGGCGGCGCGCACCGCGCCCGACGTGATCAATGTGTCGCGCGGCATCCTGTATGCCGGGGACGAGCGCGGTTTCGGCGCCCGCGCCATGGACTGGGCGGAGAAAATCGCGGCGGCCTTTCCGGTGGCCTGAGGCGGATTTCTGTCCCTTGCCGCACGCCGGGCATTGCCACGGCGCCGGATCTTCCTATCATACGGCCCGTTATGAGCACCCTTGAATCATCCCTCGCCTCCGCCGTCGCCAGCGGCCAGCTGCTGGCCGCCGCCCAATCCAACATTCAGGCCCTGCTCGCCGGCACCACCAGCGAGGTGGCCGCCCACGCCGTCGCCGAGCTGGCCGCGGCCGGGGAATGGGACGAACTCAACGACCGGTTTTTCAAGACCCTTGCCTTCGGCACCGGCGGCCTGCGCGGGCGCACGATCGGCCGGGTGGTCACCGTGGCGGAACAAGGCGGCGGCGGCCCTAACGGCCGTCCGGAGCACCCCTGCGTCGGCACCGCCACCATGAATTTCTACAACCTCAGCCGCGCCGTGCGCGGGATGATCGCCTACGCCAAGTCCTACGTTGGAGCGGGGCGCAAGCCGGTGCTGGTGTTTGCCCATGACACCCGGCATTTCTCCCGCGATTTCGCCGAGTTCTGTGCCAAGGTCTGCTCGGACCTCGGCTGCGACGCCTATCTGTTTGATGGTCCGCGCTCGACGCCGCAGCTCTCGTTCGCGGTGCGCGAACTCCGCGCCGATGCCGGCGTGGTCCTCACCGCCAGCCACAACCCGCCCCACGACAACGGCTTCAAGGCCTACTTCGACGACGGCGCGCAAATCATCGGCGAGCAGGCCGCCGGCATCGTCCGCGAGGTCAATGCCATCACCCGCGAAGCCTACGAAGCGCTGCCGGCCGAGCACCGCGGCACCATCACCACCCTCGGTGCCGACATGGACGCGCGCTATGTCGCCCGCATCAAGACCCTGCTGCTCCGCCCGTCGTTGCTGGTAGGCGCCTCGACCAAGATTGTTTTCACCAACCTGCATGGCACCGGCGGCCATATCAACGTGCCGCTGTTGCGCGGCTTCGGCTTCGACGTGCTGACCGTTGCGGAGCAGGACGTCCAGGATGGCCGCTTCCCGACCGTGGAGTCACCCAACCCGGAAAACGCCCCCGCCCTGAAGCTGGCGATCGAGCTCGCTGAGCAAACCGGCGCCGAGATCGTCATCGGCACCGACCCCGACGCCGACCGCATGGGCGTGGCGGTGCGCGATGCCTGCGGCAAAATGGTCCTTCTAACCGGCAACCAGATCGGCTCGCTGATGGCCTGGTATCGCCTCAAGACGTGCTTTGAGCTCGGCTGGCTCACCGATGCCAACCGCAGCCGCGCGGTGCTCGTCAAAACCTTCGTCACCACCGAACTCCAGCGCGCCATCGCCGACGGCTTCGGCGTCGGCATCGTCGACACCCTGACAGGCTTCAAATACATCGCCGGCAAACTGCGCAAATACGAGGAGGCGATCCCGGCCGACAAGAAGGGCGACTATCGCGCGCTCAGCGAGGAGCAGACCCGCCTGCTGCGCCTCGAATATTCGCGGTTCTTCGTCTTTGGCGGCGAGGAAAGTTATGGGTATCTCGGGTCCGACTCGGTGCGCGACAAGGACGCCAACGGTGCCACCCTGATGTTCGCCGAAGTCGCCGCCTACGCCAAGTCCCTCGGCCAGGCCGTCACCGACCTGCTCGATGGCATCTATGCCGAGTTCGGCTATCACCTGGAAATCGGCAAGTCGCTGGTCATGGAAGGTGCCGACGGCGCGACCAAGATCCAGGCACTCGCCAATTCGTATGCCGAGAATCCGCCGGCCTCAGTCGATGGTTCCGCGGTTCTGCGGGTCCGCGATTTCGCCCGCCAGGACCTTTACGACCAGGAGGGCGATCTGCTGCCCAAGGAAAAAATGCTCTTCGTCGATCTCGAGGACGGCCGCTCGTTCGCCGTGCGCCCGTCGGGCACCGAACCGAAAATCAAGTTCTATCTCTTCGGCAAGGCCGCGCCCGACGGCGATCTAATCGACCACAAGACGCAGGTCCGCGACAGCCTCGCCCGGCTGTGGTCGTGGATCGAAGCCGACGCCGCGCGACGCTAGCCCGGGGGATGGGCGCTGCCTCAGAACGCGCGCAGCATGGCGATGGTTTCGGAGAGCTTGGCAGCGGGGGCGGCGGCCTGCAGGCGGGGGAACCGGCGTCCTTCCAGCAGGATGTAATCGCCGTGGCGGTGGAGCATGAGCCGCTGGCTGGAAATCTCCACCGAGGCGATGTCCTCGCGGGCGGCCAACGCCTTGATGCGCGCGATCTGCAGCAGGTTGGCGGCGGGGTCCGGCAGGCGCCCGAAGCGGTCGCGCCAGGATTCCTCCAAGGCGTCGACGGCTTTGTCGGTGACCGCTTCAGCGAGCTCGCGATAGGCGGCGATGCGGACCCGGGTGTCTTCCAACCAGGAGGCCGGCAGGAATGCCGGCAGGGATTGCGGATCGGCTGCGGCTGGACGATTGAGAAAGCCGGCCTCGGTCGGGATGATGAAGTCCGCCTTGAAGGTCGCCTCGCCGTGGGGCGCGTCCTGGCGGCCTTTGAGCCGCTCGACCGACTGGCGCAGCAGCTGGCAGTAGAGCTCGAAGCCGATCTGCGAGATCTGGCCGGACTGCTTGGTTCCTAACAAGTTTCCGGCGCCGCGGATTTCCAGGTCGCGCATGGCGATTTTGAAGCCTGAGCCCAGCGCGGTGTATTGTTTGATGGCGTGGATGCGCTTGCGGGCGTCGCCCACGGTCATCAGGTCGCGCGGCAGCAGCAGGATGGCGTAGGCTTGCTCGCCGGCGCGGCCGACGCGGCCGCGCAGCTGATAGAGGTCGGCCAGCCCGAAGCGGTCGGCGCGGTCAATCAGGATGGTGTTGGCGTTGGGGATGTCGATGCCGGTCTCGATGATGGTGGTGGCCAGCAGCACGTCGGCCTGGCCGGTGACGAAGGTGTGCATGACGAGTTCCAGGTCGTCCTTGTCCATTTGGCCGTGGCCGATGACGATGCGCGCCTCGGGGACGAGTTCGCGGATGCGGGCGGCGGTCTGCTCGATGGACTTGACCCGGTTGTGGAGGAAAAACACCTGGCCGCCGCGCTTCATCTCGCGGCGGATGGCGTCGCGGATAACCCGCTCGTCGTAGGCGCAGACGGTGGTGGCCACCGGCACCCGGTTGGGCGGCGGGGTGTCGATGGTGGACATGTCGCGCGCGCCCATCAGCGCCATGTACAGCGTGCGCGGAATCGGCGTGGCCGAGAGTGTCAGCACGTCCACCTGCCGGAATAACTGTTTGAACTTTTCCTTGTGGGCGACGCCGAAGCGCTGCTCCTCGTCGACGACGACCAGCCCGAGGTCCTTGAAATGCACGTCGCCCGAGATCAGGCGGTGGGTGCCGATGACGAGGTCCACCGAGCCATCGGCGAGGCCGGCGATGGTGTCGCGGATTTCGGCGGGCGTGCGGAAGCGGTTGAGCAGCTCGACGCGGATCGGATAGTCCGACATGCGTTCGCGGAAGGTGCGCCAATGTTGTTCGGCGAGCACGGTGGTGGGCACCAGGATGGCGGCCTGCTTGCCGCTGGTGATGGCTTTGAAGGCCGCGCGGATCGCCACCTCGGTCTTGCCGAAGCCGACGTCCCCGCAGATCAGGCGGTCCATCGGCCGCGGCGACTCGAGGTCGTGTTTGGTTTCCTCGATGGCGCGGCGCTGGTCGGGGGTTTCGGTGTAGTGGAACGAGCGCTCGAATTCCCACATCCACTTGCTGTCGGGCGGATGGGCGAAGCCCGGCTCGTGCTGGCGCTCGGCCTGCACCCGCAGCAGCTGCGCGGCATAATCGAGGATCGACTTTTCCGCCGCCTTGCGCGCGGTTTTCCAGGCGGCGCCGCCGAGTTTGTTGAGGTCGGGTGCCTTGCCGCCGATGCCGATGTACTTGCCGACCAGGTGGGCCTGCTCGAGCGGCACGCCTAACAACCCTCCGTCGCGGTATTCCAGCACCATCTCCTCGCCATCATCGCCCTGCTGGATGCCGCGGAAGCGGGCGATGCCGTATTCGTAGTGGACGACCAGGTCGCCCTCGTCCATCTCGTCGAGGGTGGCCCTTGCGCGGGCGGTGCGGGCCTTGTCGAGGGTGCTGCGGCGCGCGGTGCCGGGCGTGCGGTAGCGGCCGAAGAGCTCGGAGGACGACAGCACGGCGAGCTTGGTGAGCGGCACGGTGAAGCCGGCCACGAGTTCGCCGCGCAGCGGGACCAGGCCGAGGTCGCGTTCAAGGTCCTTGCCGGCGAGTTCGGCGAAGCGCTCGCGCTCCCCGTTGTTAGAAAACACCATCGCCACCTCCCAGCCGTCGCGCCGCCAGTCATTGAGTTGGCGGAAGAAGTGATCGCGGCGCAGTTCCTCCAGCACGAAGTCGCCGGCCTCGAAGGTGCCCAGCGGGCTGCCGAAGGTGGCGAGGGTGAAATCCTCCTCGGCATTGAACCGGGCGGCCCCCTCGACGATGCGCACGTCGGGCAGCGCGATCTCCGCGCCTAACGAAACGACCAGGTCACCGGCGCGGCGGTAGTCGGCGACGGTGGCCTCGGTGGCCGGTTCCGCTAGCAGCAAATCGGCTTCCGGCAACTTGTGGGTCGAGGCCTGCGAGTCGAGGTCGAACTCGCGGATCGATTCGAGCTCGGTGTCGAAAAACTCGAGGCGCAGCGGCTTGGCGGCCTGCCAGGCAAACAGGTCGAGGATCCCGCCGCGCACCGCGAACTGGCCGCGGGCGGCGACGGTGGGGACGCGTTGGTAGCCGTTGTCAGTTAGGGTTTTCGCCAGTTCGGCGGGGTCGAGCTGGGTGGCGGGCTTGAGGGTGGTGCGCGACGAGCGCAGGGCGGCGGGTGAGGGGGCCTTGCCGGCAAACGCGTCGCTGCCGCAGAGCACGGTGCAGGCGTCGGCGCGGGCGAGGATTTCCAACACCGCGAACCACTCGGCGGCGGATTCCGGATCGGCGAGCGTGCCGTCACTGCCGGCCGCCGGCGGATCGGGCAGGACCAGCGCGTTGACGCCCCAGAGTTCCATCTCCGCGGCGAGGCGCTCGCGGTGGCGCGGGACATCGCAGACCAACCACAGACGAGGTTGGTTCCGATCGCGCGCAGCCAGGCAGACGAGCGCGGCTAGAAAGGCGTGGGAGGACTCGGCGGCGTGATCGAGCACAAGTTCAGATCCGCCGGTGGCCAACGGGGCCAGGCGCGCAGCTAAATCCGGGTGGTTGACGGCGCGGCGGAGCCAGCCGTGTGCGGGATCGTCCGGGTGGGACACTCCATAGCCATAGGCGCGCAGCCCCGCCACCGCAAGCCGGATGTGGCAGCCGGGCTAGCTCCGTGAGAGTGTGGCAGATGCAGGCTGAAGCCTGCGCTCCGTCAATAAATCACTGTTAGATGGTCGCCAACCTGCCTGGCAGATGCAGGCTGAAGCCTGCGCTCCGTCAATAAATCACTGTTAGATGGTCGCCAACCTGCCTGGATGCGGGCATGGACGGTTACCTCGCCAAGCCCATCCGGATCGGCATGCTCGCCACCGTGCTGCAGGAGGTTTGCGACCGCAAGCGGTGCCGGCCCACTGACTGCTAGGCCGGGCCGGGATGGTTCCAGCGGGTGAGCACGGTGGCCACGGTTTGGTCGGGTTGGACGGGCCCGTATGCCTTCTCAAAGCCCGTCCGGCGCAGTGCCGTGCGGACTTCGCTGTGAGCTTCCGCCAGGCGGAAGGCGATGCCGCGCTGTGGCAGGGTGAGCTGGAGCTCAGCGAGCAACTCAACCCCGGCGAGATCGAGCAGCGGCACGGTGCCCAGGAAGAACACCGCCAGCTTCACCTCGTCGCCGCGCGCGTTGAGCAACTCGAAAAACCGGTCCCGGACGAATTCCGCATTGTAATAAAGCACCGCGCCATCACAGCGGAAAATAAACACTCCCGGGGTGCGCTGGTTCTTCGGGTGGCGGATCAGATCGGCGAAATAATCGGTGTTGGGAACCAGCCCGAGTTCGGTGGTGTGGGGGCGCATGCCGCGGCGCAGCAGCAGCACCAGCGACAGGATCGCGCCGATGAGCACCCCCATCAGCAGGCCCGAGCCAAGCACGCCTAACAGCGCCGTCATCGCCACCGCGAACTCGCCGCGGCTGAAGCGCCAGATGCGCTGGAGCGCGGAGAGGCTGAACAAGCCGGTGACGGCCACCAGCACGATGGCGGCGAGCACCGGTTGCGGCAGGTATTGCAGCAGTCCGGAGAGTTGCAGCGCCACCCCGAGCATCAGCAGCGCGGCGATCAGTCCCGAGAGCGGCGTGCGCGCGCCGGCCTCCGCGTTGACCAGCGACTGCGACATGCCGCCGCTGATCGGATAGCCCTGGGTCAGCCCGACGGCGAGGTTGGCCGCGGCCAGCGCCAGGAATTCCTGGTCGCAATCGAGGCGGCCGCCGAATTGGCGGGCGAAGGTCCGGCCGACGGCGGTGGTTTCCACCACGGCCAGCAGAAAGCAGGCCATGGCCAGCGGCAGCAGGGTGTTGATATCGCTCCACCGAAGCGCCGGCAGGCCGAGGGCGGGCAGTCCCTGCGGCACCCGGCCTAACATGCTAACGCCCATCGCGGCGGGGTCCGCGCTGGCGCCGAGGATCAGGCTGGCCACGACCACCGCCAGGCCCACCGGCTTGTTGGGGAAAAGCCTGCGGCCGAGCAGCAGGACCAGCAGCGCCGTGCCGCCGATGGCGAGCGCCGCCGGGTTGGTTTCATGCAAATGGGCCAGGAAATGCGCCGAGCCTTGCCAGAAGTCGCCGCGTCCGCCCTCAAAGCCGCAGAGCTTGGGCAACTGGCTGCTGATGAGTTGCAGCGCCACGCCCATTTTGAAGCCCACCAGCACGGTTTCCGAAATGAAATTCACCACCGCGCCGGCCCGCACCAGCCAGGCGAGCATGGCCAGCACGGCGACCAGCAGCGCGGTGCCGGCCGCCAGCGCGCCGTAGCGCGCCGGATCGCCATTGGCCAGCAGGCCCAGCGCGGACCCGACTAACAGCGAGATCGGCGAGGTCACGGTGATCGCGGTGTGACGCGAGCTGGCGAAAAGCCAGAACACCGCCCCGGAAAAGATGCAGGCATACAAGCCGGTCACCGGCGGCAGGCCGGCGAGCGAGGCCGCGCCGATGCCCGCGGGCAGCAGATAGGCGGCCAGCGTGATGCCGGCGATGCTATCGGCGCGCAGCCCGCCCGGCGGATAGGCGCGCAGCCAGCCGAGGGCGGGCAGATGCACCGCCCACCACGACGGGGGCTTGGCCGGGGTGGTGGAGGGGGCGCTCATCCTGGTGAAATCAGCTGCGGTGGCGGCCCGCTCGCGGGCTTACTCATCGGCCGCGGGGGAGGGGGCGTCGGATTTCTTGGCCAGCCGGGAGCGCGCCGCCTCGAGCAGTTCCATCTGCTGAGGCGAGACTTTGGGGAATTCCAGGTTGAGGTCATGGACGGCGTTGACGATGATGTTGGCCACCAGCGCGCGGGTCACGTATTTGCGGTCCGCGGGAATGACATACCACGGGGCGCGCTTGGTGCTGGTGGCGCTGAGAGCATCCTCGAAGGCCTGTTGATAGTCCTGCCAGTGCTCGCGCTCGGCCAGGTCGGCCTCGGAGAATTTCCAGTGTTTTTTCGGGTTGGTGAGGCGCTCGAGAAACCGCCTGCGCTGTTCATCCTTGGACAGGTGGAGGAAGAACTTGAGCACGACGGTGCCGTTGCGGGCCAGGTGTTTTTCGAAGTTGTTGATGTCCTCGCAGCGTTTTGTCCAGAAGCGGGCGTCGGGTTTGGCGGGCTGGCCGCGGCCTAACCATTCCGGGTGGACTTTGACCACCAGCACATCCTCGTAATAGGAGCGGTTGAAGATGCCGATGCGGCCGAGTTCGGGCAGGGCCTTCATGTAGCGCCAAAGGAAATTGTGGTCGAGTTCCTCGACCGAGGGTTTTTTGAAGCTGAACACCTGGCAGCCCTGGGGGTTCACACCGGACATGACGTGGCGGATGGTGCCGTCCTTGCCGGCGGCGTCCATCGCCTGGAAAATGAGCAGCAGCGAGCGGCTGTCGCTGGCATAGAGCAACTCCTGCGCGGCATCGAGTTGTTTGCGGCTTTCCTCCAGGATTTCCCTGGCCCGTTCCTTGATCACGTCGGTGCCGAGTTCCTTGGCGGTGTCGGTCTCGGTCCAGTCGGTGGGATAATGCTTGAGGTTGCACCGTGTGCCGGGCTCGACGATGAACTGCTGGATGTTTTTTGGTTTGATCATGGGCGTGGGGGTTGGCATGAGGGCGGGGGAGCTTTCCCGCACTCGTTACAGATGAGGCGTGCGCGGCGTGCTGTAAAGCCCTATCGCAGCAATGTCTTTAGCGATTGCTATCAGAACCGGCACTCACCAGTCTCGGCCGCATGATTGCTCCCGTCCGGACCCTGTTGCTCGCGGGGTGCCTTGCCGCCGCATCCTTCGCCGCCGAGGCGGATTTGCCGCTTGCCACCGCCGTGGAGTGCAGCCCGCGCGCCGGCCTGCCTAACTTCCTGGCCAGGGTCAGGAAATCCGGCACCGAGGTGCGCGTCGCCTACCTCGGCGGCAGCATCACCGCCCAGCCGGGCTGGCGTCCCAAGACGCTGGCAAATTTCCAGCAGACCTGGCGGTGTTGGCCAAGAATCACAATACCATCGACAAGCCCGAACGCTACAACGGGACCTCCTTCTATGCCTCGCCCGTCACCCTGGGCGAGGCCAAGCCGGGCACGAAATTCCCCGGGGTGATCCTGGTGCATGGCGGCGGCGGCACCGCCTTCGTCGAGTGAGCCGAGGATGTCGTCGTAGGTCGTGTGTTCGAGGTATTCGTCGTCGAGTTCGCAGATGAACGAGCTGGGCTCACAGGGAGGGGCGGAATCTGTCCGCCCATGTCGTTGAAAAGTCGAGGCGGGGAGGCAAGTCGCAGTTCTTCGGCGATTCAGGGGCATCGGCGGACAGATTCCGCCGCTCCTTGGGGCGCTAGATCCCGTCCATCATCCCCTTGAGGTTGCCGAAAAAGTTGCTGAGCTCGTCGGTGCTCGGCTCGGCGCCGAGGATGTCGTCGTAGGTCGTGTGTTCGAGGTATTCGTCGTCGAGTTCGCAGATGAAGGAACTCGGCTCACAGCCCGTTTGCTGGCCGTATTTGATCCGGGTCGAGCAATACGTTAGGGTGAGATGGTCCTGGGCGCGGGTGATGCCGACGTATAACAAGCGGCGCTCCTCGTCCTTGGTGCCCTCGGCGACGCTGCGGGTGTGGGGCAGCACGCCCTCCTCGAGGCCGACGAGGAAGACGATCGGGAACTCGAGGCCTTTGGAGGCATGCAGGGTGATCAGGGTGGCCCCCTGCTTTTTTTCCAAATCCTCGTCCTCGCGCTCGGAGGCCAGCGCGCTGTCGTCGAGGAACGACTGGAGTTTTTTGCCTTTGGCGGCATGGGCGCGCAGGCTGTCGATGACGCTTTGGATGCCCTCACCGCGCTGCTGGCGTTCGCTGTCGGTTTTGCAGGCGCGTTCGATCCACGGCAGGTATTCGATTCCCTTGATCACTCCATGCAGGACGTCGGCCGGATTGTCCTTGGCCAGGTCGATGCGGTTTTTGGCACCGGCGATCAGGGCGACGAACGCCTCGATGGCATGGCGGGTTTTGGCGGCGATCGAGTAGGTGAAATTCGGGTCGCAGAGTGCCTGCCAGACCGACTGGTTGTGTTCGCGGCTCCACTCGGTGGCGAGCACGGCGGTCGACTGGCCGATGCCGCGGTTGGGCGCGTTGAGGATGCGCAGCAGCGGGACGTCGGCGTCGGGCGCGACCAGCAGCTGGGCGTAGGCCAGCACGTCGCGCACCTCGCGGCGGTCGTAGAAGCTTTGGGCGCCGACCATCCGATAGGGGATCTTGCGCTCGCGCAGCGCGAGTTCGAGTTTGCGGCTCTGGCCGTTGGTGCGGAACAGCACCGCGAAATCCTCCCACTCGCGGCCCACGGCGCTCTTGCCGGCCATGATTTCCTCGGCGATGAACTCCGCCTCCTCGTCGTCGCCGGGCATGGCGACAATGCGCACCGGATCGCCGCCCTTGCGCGTCGAGCGCAGGATTTTCTCG
>Ga0194037_1001201_pt1 | contig 19073 bp, 13 predicted proteins | sample JunL306m_MetaG_FD_148653 | JGI IMG/M metagenome (GOLD analysis project Ga0194037, IMG submission 148653) | Anoxic zone freshwater microbial communities from boreal shield lake in IISD Experimental Lakes Area, Ontario, Canada - Jun2016-L304-6m | ecosystem: Environmental > Aquatic > Freshwater >...
GAGTCGTCGTCCGGGTTGAATTTGTTTTTGATGACGCGGGCGATGCGCGATGCGGGTTCGAGGATGGTGCCCAGCAATTGGGACAGCACCGCTTCGCGGGATGGAATGTCGGCGATGGCCTTGAGTTTGGCGGCGTCGAGAATCGCATTGCCGAGGATGCCCACCTTCATTTCGGGCTTCTTGAATTCCTTTTCGAAATTCTTGAGGACCTTGGCGGCGGCGAACACTTCGCTATCACCCATGACGTAGGCCATCTGGCCGACGAGGTCGGCGCCGATGTCAGGCAGGCCGGCTTCACCGAGGGCCTTGCGCATGTAGCTGTTTTTGGCGACGGTGCAGCGTGAGCCGGCCGCGGAGAGGCGGTTGCGCAGTTCGGTGAACTGCTGCACGGTCAGACCGGTGTAATCGATGACGATCAGATAGGGCGACGCGTTGACGCGGTCCAGCAGGCCGTTGATGATGATTTTCTTATCGGGATTCATGGTCGTTGGCGGTCTGGGTTAAGCGGAAGCCTTGGTGTAGGTGGCGGCCTCGAGCGGGATTCCGGGAAGCATCGAGGCGGCGAGAGTGACCGCCTGGATGTAGTTGCCCTTGGCCGAGGCCGGTTTGGCGCGCACCACGCTATCGACAAAGGCGCGGGCGTTTTCCGCGAGTTGTTCCGGTGGGAAGCTGGTCTTGCCGATCGAGCCGGAGACGTTGCCGTTTTTGTCGAGTTTGAAATCGACGCGGCCGGCCTTGACTTCGCGCACGGCCTTGCCGGTGTCGTCAGTGACGGTGCCGGTTTTCGGGTTGGGCATCAGGCCGCGCGGGCCGAGGATGCGGGCGATTTTGCGGACTTCAGCCATGGCATCCGGAGTGGCGATGGCGGAGTCAAAATCGGTGAAGCCGTCCTGGATCTTCTTGATGAGGTCCTCGTAGCCGACGTGTTCGGCGCCGGCGGCGATGGCGGCTTCGGCAGCGGTTCCTTGGGCGAAGACCGCGACGCGGACGTTACGGCCGGTGCCGTGAGGCAGGGAAACCGAACCCCGGACCATTTGATCGCTCTTGCGTGGATCCACGCCGAGGTGGAACGAGAGGGTCACGGTGGGGATGAACTTGGGTGCCGGAAATTCCTTGACGGTGCTGATAGCATCGGTCAGGGAATAGCTCTTGCCTGCTTGGACGAGAGCGGCTGCTTTTTGATAGCGTTTGCTGCGGTGTTTGGCCATGGTGGTGTTAGTGGGCAGTTCGTTCGGAAACCGCGGATTGCGGTTCCCTCCTGCGGGTGCCGGCAACTTCCAGGAAGCGGCCGGCTGAGAATGATTACATCCCTTCGATTTCCAGGCCCATCTGACGGGCGGTTCCGGCGAGGATGCGGGCGGCGGCTTCGGGATCCTTGGTATTGAGGTCGGGCATCTTGATTTTGACGACCTCCATCAACTGGGCCTTGGTGATCTTGCCGACCTTGATCTTGTTGGCTTCCTTGGAGCCGGAAGCCAGGCCGGCGATCTTCTTGAGGAGATTGCCTGCGGGGGGCTTCTTGGTGATGAAGGAAAACGACTTGTCCTTATACACGGAAATCACCACTGGCAGCACGTCGCCGGTCTGGCTCTGGGTCGCGGCGTTGAATTCCTTGCAGAACGCCATGATATTGACCCCAGCCTGGCCGAGGGCCGGACCGACGGGTGGGGATGGATTGGCGGCTCCTGCCTTGATCTGCAGTTTGATGATTTTGACGACTTCCTTAGCCATAATGAATGCGGTGTTAAGTTCGGGACAGGGGTGATTGAAAATTTACGGGCGCGGGTCCAGACAAATCACGCGCGTTCGACTTGCCAGTATTCGAGTTCCACTGGCGTGCTGCGGCCAAAGATGGTCACCGAGACCCGCAGCTTGCCGCGTTCCGGGTCGATTTCCTCGACAATGCCGTTCTGACTTTGGAACGGGCCGTCCGCAACCTTGACCGTGTCGCCGACTTCAAAACTGATCGCCGGCCGAACGCTTTCCTCGCGTTCCTTGATTTGCGAGAGCATCGCCTCGACTTCGCGCTGGCGCATCGGTGCCGGGCGGTCCTTGGTGCCGGCGAAGCCAATCACGCCGTCCATTTCCTTGATGAAAAACCAAGTCTTCTCGACGAGTTGGCCATCCTCGGTGGACAGGTTCATGTTGACGATGATATAGCCGGGGAAGAATTTCTTCTTGGTTTCGGTTTTTTTGCCGCGGCGGATCTCGGACACCATTTCGGTGGGGACGAGCACCTCGCGGATATCTTCAGTCATGCCTTCGGCTTCGGCGGTGCGTTGGATCCGGTCACGGACCTTGCCTTCCTGGCCGGAAAGCACTTGCACAACATACCACTGGTCGCGGAACGGCTTGGATTCTGACATAACGGGTCGGTCGGAGAGGAAAAAGGTGAATGCTAACGCGGCTCAGCGGCCGAAATTGGTGAAGAAACCCACGATCAGCACGTGGAAGAAATCCCAGAACTGGACGAACCCCGCGAGCAGGATCATCGCGATCAGCACCACAATGGTCGAATCCACCAGTTCCTTGTATTTCTTCAGGCCCTTGATTTTCGGATCTGACTCCCAAGGCCAACTCGCTTTGCGGAGTTCGCCTCTTACCTCGCCCAGAAAATTGGATATCTTCGAAAACATGATGCGGTGTCGGTGTGACTGGAATGAAAAGTGGCACGGCAGGAGGGACTCGAACCCCCAACACTCGGTTTTGGAGACCGATGCTCTACCAATTGAACTACTGCCGTTGAGAGGCATCTCAGGGGAATCCCGTGTGGCACAGGATTCCCCCAGGAAACTAGCGTTCGAATCCTCGCGGTGAGCTTGGATTCGAGACGTCTGGGCGATGGATTAGTCGAGGATTTCACCCACCCGACCGGCACCGACGGTGCGGCCACCTTCACGAATGGCGAAACGCATCGTGGGTTCCATGGCAATCGGGGTGATCAGCGAGACTTCCAGGCTGATGTTGTCACCGGGCATCACCATTTCCACACCTTCGGGAAGCTGGATGCTGCCAGTCACGTCAGTGGTGCGGAAGTAGAACTGCGGGCGATAGTTCGAGAAGAACGGGGTGTGGCGACCACCTTCTTCTTTCGAAAGAACGTAGATCTCGGACTTGAACTTCTTGTGGCCCTTGACGGTGCCGGTCTTGGCAACGACCTGGCCGCGCTCGACGTCGGTCTTCTTGAGACCGCGCAGGAGCAGACCCACGTTGTCGCCGGCACGACCTTCGTCGAGCAGCTTGCGGAACATTTCGATGTCGGTCACCGTGGTCTTCTGGGTGTCGCGGATTCCGACGATTTCGACTTCTTCCATCTTCTTGACGATCCCGCGTTCGACACGGCCGGTACACACGGTGCCGCGGCCTTCAATCGAGAACACGTCTTCGACGGGCATCAGGAATGGCTTGTCAATCACGCGCTCGGGCTCGGGGATGTAGGAATCCACCGCATCCATGAGCTTGTTGATGTTTTCCATCTGAGCGGCGTCGCCGTCCAGCGCGAGCTTGGCCGAACCCATCACGATCGGGATTTCGTCGCCCGGATATTCATAGACCGAAAGGAGGTCACGCACTTCCATCTCGACGAGCTCGAGGAGTTCCGCGTCGTCGACAAGGTCAACCTTGTTCATGAACACGACGAGGGCCGGAACGCCGACCTGACGGGCAAGCAGGATATGCTCGCGCGTTTGGGGCATCGGACCGTCGGCGGCGGAAACCACCAGGATCGCACCGTCCATCTGGGCGGCACCGGTGATCATGTTCTTCACATAGTCAGCGTGCCCTGGGCAGTCGACGTGCGCGTAGTGGCGCTTGGTGGTCTCGTATTCGACGTGGGCGGTGTTGATGGTGATGCCGCGTTCACGCTCCTCGGGAGCGGCGTCGATATCGGCGTAGCTTTTCTTCTGGGCCAAGCCCTTTTCCGCGAGCGTGTTGGTGATGGCGGCCGTGAGGGTGGTTTTGCCGTGGTCAACGTGGCCAATGGTGCCAATGTTGACGTGCGGCTTGTTGCGCTTGAATGCTTCTTTTGCCATGGTGGTTGTTGTTCTGCTGAGAGACTGTTGAGATTTTTTTCGTGATAACCCTGGAGCTCGCGGGGGGATTCGAACCCTCGACCTCATCCTTACCAAGGATGCGCTCTACCCCTGAGCTACGCGAGCACTGTGCTGATTCGCTCTTCCTTCCTCCCGACAAAAACACCGCGACCCTTCCCGAATATCGGAGACTGGACGCGGCACCCCTGACTGGTTGTGGGGAAGAGCTGGCGGACCTTAACAAAACCGAACACTCTGTCAAAAAAAAACTCAATGAAAAGGAAAATTCTTCAAATCCTCGGAAAATCAAGGATCACAAGGGACTATCGTGAGCCTATTTGGCCGCGGGCAGCAGTTTCTCGATCGCGGCGGCGACCTGCTGGCCTTGCAGGGCGATGGCCTCGGGCTTGAAATGGATGCCGCCGTCGTCGTGGTATTCGGGGTGCGCTTCGCACAGCGCGAACAGATCGTCCTCGGGGATGCCCGCCGTGGCGATGAATTCCCGGGCGATGGCATTGCGGACTTTCACCCGCGCGGTGAGCGGGCCGTCCTGGTCGGGATGGCCGGGCAGGCTGGTCGGGGTGGTGGCCGCCCAGATGAGCTTGGCGTGGGGGGCGCTTTCGCGGATGGCCGCCAGAAACGCCGGAAAGGCGGCGCGGTATTGCTCCTCGGTGTAGTTCCAGCCATGCATGCCATTGTTGAAGTGAATCACATCGACCTTCATCTGGCTGAGAAACAGCCGGAGCTGCCCCAGCAGCAGCGGATCACTCAGAAATTGCGAGCTCGCCATCCGCGCGACGTAGGCCTTGCCGGTCAGGCATTTCGCTACTATCGGATAGTAGCCGCGGGTGATCGAGTCTCCTATCAGCACCACGTGCGGCAGATCGCTTTTCTCCGAGCCCGGGAACCAGCAGTCGCACCACTCGATGTTTTCCCGGAGCGTGCCGGGGCCGGCGGCACGCACCGCGGGGGCCAGAGAGGTCAGAATGCCCAGGGCTAACAGAGTTTTGACAGGGAATGGATGAATGCGCATGGCTGGAAAAAACTGGCACAGGGCCGCTGGCATTGCAACTGCGTGATTTCAGTGTAATCAGTGAAAATCCGTTAATCCGTGGTAGAATGAGCCGCCGTGTCGTTTTCCATTTTCCGATGCAGGGTGATTCCCCTGCACGTTGATGTCGGGGTGAGTGAGCGTGATTCGCGCCTGACGCGGATGAGCCCCGCCGGTCACAGCTCCTGTTCGAGCGCCTTGAGGGTGAGGAAGAGTTCCTGCCAGCGGCGGAGGCGCGGCTCGATGGCGAGCTTCTCGCGGGCGAGGCGGGTGCGGATCGAGCCGAGAGCAGCGGCGTAGTCGTGGAAGACGACGCGCAGGGCTTCCTCGTAGTCGGAGTGGAGGGTGCTGGCGAAGGTGCCGCAGGTGGCGCGCAGGCGGGATTGAAAATCGCCGGTGATGGCTTTGCGCGTCGCCCAGGCGGCCAGCACCCCGCAGGTTAGAAAAAGCGCGGCCAAACCGCAGAGGATCGCGGGCAGCCAGGGGACGGCGAGCGCGCCGCAAGTGGCACCGGCAAGGGTGAGGATGAGCGTCATGAAGACGAAGGATTTGAGGGAGCGGTTGCGGCGACGCAGTTCCTTGTCGAGTTGGTTGCGGACTTTGAGGTCGCCGATGCCCTCGCGCGCGGCATTGCCGAGGCGTTGAACGAAGCGTTGGCGGGCTTCGTCCAGGGTTTGACCAATCGGGACGGCAGCCTGGAGGTCGAGGGCCATGGTGGCTTTGACGCGTTCGCCGAGGTCCTGCCAGTGGGCGCGGCAGGCATCGGCCACTTCGCCACCATCCTGCTGGGCGACGGCCTCGACAGCGGACTGCAGGCGCGCGATGAAGGCGGATTCCATGTCCGGGCCGGTGCGGTCGCCGGTGAACAGTCGCTGGATGGATGATAAGGCACCCAGACGGCGGCGGAGCAACTTGGTGACATGAATGCCTTCCGATTCAAACACCTCGGCCACTCCGGTTAGATGGAGAGGCAGGCGGGTGACGAATTGTTGGCGCATCGCGTCGATTTCACGCTCCACCAACTCGATGAAGCGGCTGCGGGTGCTGGCGACGCGGATCTGATCCTCGATGCGGTCATCCACGGCGCGGAGCGCGGCGGCGGCCTGGCCGCGCCAGGATTCCAACGCCTGCCGGCGGGCGGGCGATTGGCAGATGCTTTGGGAAATGAAATTTTCCAGGGCGGGGAAGCCGCTGGCGCGCAGGTGGGCGGTGGCGACGGGGGGCACGCGCTTGGCCTCGCAGGCGAGTTGGGCGGCCACGGCGAAGATCGGAGGCACCCGGCCGAGGCGTTTCTGGGCGAGGTCGGCCATGTGGCCGAGGATCACCTGGATATCGATCGGGGCGCGTAGGTCCGCCTGTTGAATGATGAGGGCCACGCGATCCAGCGCCGCGGCGGGCAGGCGCGAGATGGCATCCCAAGTGGCCGCGCCCCAGGGATTTGCCACTGGAAACACATACAAGACGAGGTCCGCGCCCGGCAAAAAGCGCGCGCTGATTTCCTGATGGCCGGGGACGGCGGAGTTGGTGCCCGGGGTGTCCACCAGATTGACATCGCGCAGGAAATCCACCGGCCGCCAGCATTCCGTTAGCAGGGGGGCGGCCGCCACGTCGCGGGCCGTCTCGCCGTGGCGATACCACCGGACGCGGTCGGTTTCGGGCAGCGGACTCACCGGGCAAAGGTCGTGCCCGAACAGGCCGTTGAGCAGGGTGGATTTACCGGCATTGACCTCGCCACAGACCACAAACAGCAAGGGCGCGCTGAGGCCGGCCTCGATTTCCGCCAGCGACAGGTGGACGGCGGGATCCAGGCCGGATTCCACCGCCAAATCCGCGATCCCGCCGATCAGCTCGGCAAATTGGCCACGCGTCGCGAAATAGCTCTCACCGAACATGAAGTCGCGCACGGGTGCTGGGGAATCCTCAGGAGTGGGTGGGGGTTGCGGACGCCTGGGTGTTGGCCGCTTCGGTCTTCATCGCTAACAGCTGGGACACGGTCACGAATTGGAAACCGCGGCGCAACAGGCCGTCGAGGGTGGCCGGCATGGCGTCCACCGTCTGGGAGTGGAGGTCATGGGCGAGGACGATGCCCCCCACCCCGGCCCCATGCAGAATCCGTGACGCCACCACGCTCGGACCAGGGCGACGCCAATCGAGCGGATCCACCGACCAGAGGATGATCGGGTAGCCGAACTCGCTGCGGACCAGGTCGCGCTGGCGCTTGAGCAGGCCGCCGTAGGGCGGGCGCATGACCCGCGGTGGCGCGCCGGTGGCGCTGACCACGGCATCCCGGCAGCGGGACAATTCCAGCCGCAGCTCGGCGTCGCTGGCTTTGCTCAGCAGGCGGTGGGTGTGGCTATGGTTGCCGATTTCATGGCCTTCGGCGGCCGTGTTGCGCAGGACCTGCGGGTAGAGCGCGGCGCTCTGGCCGATGACGAAGAAGGTGGCCTTGATGTTGCGGGCCCTCAGCATCTCTAGCAGGCGCGGGGTGTTGGTCGGGTGCGGACCGTCATCAAACGTCATGGCGATATATTTGCCGGAAACCAGCACCTGTGAAAACGGGACCCCGGCGCAGTTGACGAAATCCGAGCTGAACGCCATGTCAGGGTTGCGCGGAACCGGCCCGTCGCTCAGTGGCATGCTGTCCTCGGCGGGCGGGGTGGGCTTGGCCTTGGCCTTGGTCTTGCTCTTGGAGCGGTTCTTGGACGACGTGCTCCCCGAGGACATGCCCTCAGCCTGTGATTGCAACGGAGCGGCCACGGCACAACTGGTCAGGGTGGCGGCCAGCAGCATGAACCCGCGGCGCGAGAGCGGCGAGGGAGATTCAGGTTCGGCAGAATCACTGCGCAGCGAGGCAGTGAGAATCCGGTAGCCCAGGGAATGTAGCGGATTTGGCATGTGGGATCAGTGCTGAAAACTTTAAGCAAAGCATACGGATTTCTGGCAGCCTGTCACGCGTCGTTTTTTTCACGCAACACGCAGGTGCCTTGGTTGAGTGCATGGAGGATGCCGCCGCCGGGAGATTGGAATTCGTAGGACTGGAGCAACGTTTGGCCGAGGTAGTCTTTGGCCTGAGCGACCGCCTGCGGCAGCGTGGCACCGTGGGCCAGCGCGGCGGTGATTGCCGCCGCCAGCGTGCAGCCGGTGCCGTGCGATCCGGCGACCGCCAGGCGGGCTGCAGAATACCGGAAGATCTCCCCGCCATCCACCAGCAGGTCGAGGCAGTCCGGTCCCGGCAAGTGCCCGCCTTTCAACAGCACGGCGGTGCCGAATTGCCGGGCCAGCCTGCAGGCCGCGTCTTCCAGCGCCGCCGCGTCCGCGATCCGCCCGCCCACCAGGCATTCCGCTTCCGGCAGGTTCGGAGTGATCACCCGCGCCAGCGGCAATAACAGCTCCCGATAGGCCGCGACGGCCGACTCCTCCAGCAAGCTGGCCCCCGTCGACGCGATCATCACCGGATCGACCACCAGCTGAAGCCCGCGATGCTGGGCGAGGATCGCGGCGACGGCCCGCACGTGGGCGGCGGAAACCAACATCCCGGTCTTGAGCGCTACAACCGGAAACGCGGCGAGCAACAGTTCGAGCTGATCGCAAACGATCTCCACCGGCACCGGATGCACCGCCCGCACCACCCGGGCGGTTTCCGAAACCACACAGGTGACGGCAGTCAGCCCATGCACATGGAAATGTTGGAAAGTTTTGAGGTCGGCCTGGATCCCGGCCCCCGCCGAGCAGTCAGAGCCGGCAATCGTCAGAGCCACGGGAAGCGCGTTCATCAGCGCTAGGCCAGCATCCGAGCGATCACCTCGGCGGCCGTGAACCCGTCCTTGCCGGCCAGCAACGATTCGCGCACCGGGCTGAGGTCGTCGCCCATGGTGATGATCGCCGCCTCCACCTGGCCGTCGCGCAGCTGGCCGATGCCGGCCGAAGCGCACAGCGCGTTGCACAAGCACTTGCGGCCCACCGTGTCGGCAGGATTGCCGCCTTTGGCAATATAGTGTTCCTCCGGTTCGGAAGCGCAGCGGTAGCCCACGCCGCCGCCGGGTTTCTGATAGGTCTCGCGCAGCACGCCCAGATCGCACACCCGCTCGCGCCCCTGATAGACCGTCTCCTCCGCGATGCTGCCCGGGATCTGCGCCACCTTGAACGGGAAGCCGGTCGGCGAGGCCAGCGCGTCGGTATGGATTTTGATGTCGCCGCTTTTCACGGAGGCGATGATTTGCGCCTTGAGCGCCGGGTCGAAACCGGACTCCTCGCAAAACGCAAAGGCGGTGCCGACCTGGACGCCCATGGCACCAAGGGCCTGCGCTTCACGGAGTTTGCCGATCCGGCCGTAACCGCCAGCCAGCCAAAATGGCAGGCCGATCTCCACGAACTTCGCCGGATCAATCCGGTCGCGCTCGCCGTAAATCGGCTCCCCTTCCGGCGTGAGTTGCATCGGCCCGCGCGGCGGGGCGTTGTGGCCGCCGGCGGTGGCACCTTCGACGATGAACCCGTTGACCGTGCCCGACGCCTTGCGGCGCAGGTTTTCCGCCAGCACCGGCGACGACACAATCGCCAAAAACAACGGGCGCGTCAGCGCCGGCACCGGACCGAAGTCTGCGGGAACGAGATGTATATAGATCGGTTCGGTCGCTCCGGTCACATCCAGCCGCATCGCCGCTGGATTGCCCGCCGCCATGTCGTCGAGAATTTTGGGAATCTGCCGCGGGATCCCCGCGCCCATCAGCACCACGTTGACGCCGGCCAGCATCGCGCCATATAACGCCATCAAGGTGGGCGTCTGGATTTTTTCCAGCAAATTGAGGCCCACCCATCCCGAGTGGCCCTCTTTGGCCAGATGGATCGCCACGAAACTCGACACGATCCCCAGCTCTTGCGTCGAGCGCGACGGCTGATGGGAAATCATCGGCTGCGCTTTGAACGCGGCCTCGGCTGGCTTCCCACCCGCTATAAAGTAACGATCAAACACCCGCCCGGCAATCTCGGGATAGGGAAAGGCCGCCAAAGCACGGCGCAAATGCCCGCCAATGTCGCCCAGTTGCAGTTGGCGCGTCAGCAACAAATCCAGCGCGGTGCCGGAAACCACGCCCAACTGGCCCTCTTGGGCCACCGCCCGCGCCAAGCGCCACCCTGAAACCCCTACGCCCATGCCACCTTGAATGATCGGCGGCAACGCCGAGGCGTCGGCCGCGCATGCTAATGAGGAATCCTGAGTCATGGTGTGCTTCGTGGGAGCAACCCGCATTCCTACAACTGTCCCAGTGGACGGCGCGGAGCGAATCGTTTGAAACTGGATGCTGGCGCAGTTCCAAGAAATAGCAAGCTCAAGCCCGATGGAACCTGTATTTCGTCTGGCGGCCTGTGCCGCCTGCGCCACCCACCGCAGCTACCCATCCCCCGAAGGGCCGCCAGCACCGTTAGGGCCTGCCGCCAAACCAGCCATACATCTAGATTCCAGCCCGATTTCAGTCTGCAAACCTTGAATTTCAAGGCCTTTTTCACTCCACGCATCCCGCTTCCCTAGAGCGGCGGGCATTTCAGAAAAAATCGCATTTTTCGCTTGTCCACATCCACCCGTAGTAGGAAGATAAATACACCTTACCCCACATCTGGTATGCGCCGCTCTTTCTGAACGGTCAGACCCAATCGCTCGCCCCACCCCATCCCATTTCACCTGCTTTTTCATGAATTCGCCCACTTTGACTCCAAATACGTCCGCCCGCCGCATGAGCCCGCCTGCCCCAACCCACACTGGCCTCACCTTTGAGCCCAGCTTCGCCACCCCCGGAATTTTGCCATTTGACGAAATCGAATGGCAGCATCGCACGGCGGAAATCACCGATGACAGCGGCAAGGCCCTGTTCCGCCAAGACAACGTCGAGGTCCCCAAATCCTGGAGCGAACTGGCCACCAAGATCGCCGTCTCGAAATATTTCTACGGCGACGCGGCGCAGGGCACCGACCCCCATACCGGCGGGCGCGAACAATCGGTGCGCCAACTCGTCCACCGGGTCACCCGCTCGATCACCGACTGGGGGCTCGAGGACGGCTACTTCGCCGACGCCGCGAGCGCCGAGGTTTTCTATCAGGATCTGACCTGGCTCTGCGTCCATCAATACGGCGCGTTCAACTCGCCGGTCTGGTTCAACGTCGGGCTCTATCACCAATACGGGGTGGGCAAGGGCGGCAGCGAAGGCGGCTGGCATTGGGAGGACGAGGGCGGCAAGGCGCGCCGCGCGCCCGGCCAGTATCACTACCCGCAGGCCAGCGCCTGCTTCATCCAAAGCGTCAAGGACAACATGGAGGACATCATGCGCCTCGCCGCCTCGGAGGCGATGCTGTTCAAATACGGCTCCGGCACCGGCTCCGACCTGTCGACCCTGCGCTCCTCGCGCGAGAAACTCTCCGGCGGCGGCAAGCCGTCCGGGCCGCTGTCATTCCTGCGCATTTACGACCAGGTCGCCAATGCGGTGAAGTCCGGCGGCAAGACCCGCCGCGCGGCCAAGATGAACACCCTCAAGGATTGGCATCCGGACATCGAAGACTTCATCGAAGCTAAAACCATCGAGGAAAAGAAGGCCTGGGCGCTCATCGAACAGGGCTACGACGGCAGCTACAACGGCGATGCCTACGGCTCGGTGATGTTCCAAAACGAAAATCTCTCGGTCCGCACCAGCGATGAATTCATGCACGCCGCCGTCGAAGGCACCGATTGGTGGACCCGCCGGGTGATCGATAACGAGCCGTGCGAGAAGAAAAACGCCCGCGAGCTGCTGCGCAAAATCGCGCTGGGCACCTGGACCTGCGGCGATCCGGGCATGCAGTTTGACAGCACGATCCACACCTGGCACACCTGCAAGGGCAGCGGCCGCCAGAACTCGACCAACCCGTGCTCGGAATACCTATTCCTCAACGACACCGCCTGCAACCTGGCCTCCCTCAACCTGGTGCGCTTCCAACAGGCCGACGGCTCGTTCGATGTCGCGCGCTTCCAAGCCGCGGTGCGCCTGTTCATCGTCGCCCAGGAAATCCTGGTCGATCGCGCCAGCTATCCGACCAAGCCGATCGCCGAAAACTCGCACGCCTTCCGCACCCTCGGCCTGGGCTACGCCAACCTCGGCGCGCTCATCATGAGCCGCGGCCTCGGCTATGACAGCGATGAGGGCCGCGCCCACGCCAGCGCCATCACCGCGCTCATGACCGGCGAGGCCTACAAAGTCAGCTCCGAACTGGCCGCCGCCAAGGGGGCCTTCCCGTCCTATCATGATGCCCGTTACGGCGATGTCACCCACCCGCCCGCCGCTTCCAACGAAGAGTCGATGCTCGAAGTCATCGAGCGGCATCGCGAGCGCGCCACCAAACTGGATGGTCACGGCGATTGCGTGCCGATCATCGAAGCCGCCCGCGGTGCCTGGGACAGCGCCCTGCAACAGGGCCGCGTCCACGGCTACCGCAACGCCCAGGTTTCCGTGCTGGCACCCACCGGCACCATCGGTTTCCTGATGGATTGCGACACCACCGGCATCGAACCGGACATCGCGCTGGTCAAATACAAGTTGCTGGCCGGCGGCGGGATGCTCAAAATCGTCAACCGCACGGTGCCCCCGGCGCTCAAGCGGCTCGGCTACAGCGTGGAAGAAATCGCCGCCATTCTCGTTCACATCGAACAATTCGACACCATCGAGGACGTGACCGATGAGGAGACCGGGCAAGTCCATCACAGCGGCCTCAAAACCGAACACCTGTTGGTGTTTGATTGCGCGTTCAAGCCCCACCTCGGGACCCGCAGCCTGCATTACCGCGGCCACCTGCGGATGATGGCCGCCGCCCAACCGTTCCTCAGCGGCGCCATCTCCAAAACCGTCAACCTGCCCGAAACCGCCAGCGTCGAGGACGTCATGCAGACCTACATCGAGGCCTGGCAACTCGGACTCAAGGCGGTCGCCATCTATCGCGACGGCTCGAAACGCTCGGCCCCGCTCAACACCAAGAAAACCGTCGGCATGGGCGGCCTGGCCGACGCCGCCACCCCCGCCGGCGAGGACATCGCCGAGCGCATCGCCGCACTCATCCGCGAGAACGAGACGCTCCGCCAGAAATCCGAAACCCGGGCCCGCCTCCACATGCCCGACACCCGGATGTCGCTGACCCACAAGTTCGAGATCGCCGGCCACGAAGGCTACATCACCGTCGGACTCTATCCAGACGGCCGCCCCGGCGAGTTGTTCGTCCAAATGTCCAAGGAAGGCAGCACCATCGGCGGCCTGATGGACACCGTGGCCACCCTCACCTCGATCTCACTCCAATACGGCGTGCCGCTCGAGCAGATGGTCAAGAAATTCGCCTATCAGCGCTTCGAACCCAGCGGCTACACCAAGAACCCGGACATCCGCACCGCCACCAGCATCACCGACTACGTCTTCCGCTGGCTCGGCTGCGAATTCATCCCCGGCTACCGCAAGGCCACCTCGCCCGATAACCACCAGGGCGAACTGCCGATGCCCGAAATCGCCCAGATGGATCAACTAGCGGTCAACCGCCCGGTGCCTGAGCTCAGCGTCACCGCCGACGGCCAGGCACCCGCCCAGAAAATCGACCGCCTCAAAAGCGCCCTGACCATGTTCATGGACATCACCTGCTCGAACTGCGGCTCGGACAAGGTGATCCGCGCCGGGGCCTGCGGCTGCTGCACCCAGTGCGGCACCAGCCAGGGCTGCAGCTGAGATCGCACGATTCACGGAGGGGCGATATCCGATCGCCCATGTCCCGGTGCAGTCAATGAAGTGATGCTCTCGCTTCATTAGCCTTTCATGGGCATCGGCGGACGGATTCCGCCGCTCCTTGAAGAGAAAACATGCTCGCCGGTGGGCACGAAGCTTGCATCTTCACATTACCTCGACCGTGAAACTCTTGAGGAGTGGGCTCGTCATGAAGGGACGCTGATTGGAGCAAACGAGGTGAACCACCTGCCGGAAATACTCCAGCATCCGGCCCTTGAGTTTGCCCTTTGAGCTCGTCTTCACGAGTGAGGCGTAACCGTAGTCACGATCGTAGTCAAATAGCCAATCCGGCACCCCGCCGGCATGATGTGGGCGCTCATGGAATCACCCACAAATCCTCGGGCCTCAAATCCAGCAATTCGCTGGCTTCAAACCAGCGGGCCAGGTCTTTGGGCTTGTCATCGAAGTTGTTAGACCCGAACGAGAACTTCGCGCCCATGCTTTTGGCGAGCTTGAGGAACGCGGGCTTGGGATAGGCGGAGCCGGCCTGGATCTCGAGCGCGATGCCCTTGGCCACGGCCTTGGCGATGACCTGGCGCATCCGGTCCTCGGTCCAGAGCTGGTCGTAAAGCTCGGCGATGCAGGGCGGCAGATAGGTCGGGTTGGCCAGAATGGAGATCGGCTCGTCGAGGATGCGCAGGTTGTGGGCCAGATATTCTAACATCCACGCCGCGGGGTCGGCGATGACCACCCCGGGCAGCCACAGGCGGCGCGGCTTGCCCTCGGCGGTGACGCCCATGATCATGGTGTCCGCCAGGATGTAATCGAGGCGCCGGCGCTGCGCCGGGTCGAGCCGGGTGAACCAGTCGCGGTCGTTGACCTGGATGCCCACCGGCAAGCGCCGGCCGTTGGCCAGCGGCTGCGCATGGGCGTCGATGAAGGCTTGCAGCTTGGCGTTGTCCGAGAGCGGCCACTCGCGGCCGAAGTTCTCGAGCACGGCGCTGCGGATCCCGCTTGCCTCCTGCCGCTGGACCGCCTTTTCAAGGGTCATCCCGCCGCGGATGTGGATGTGATAGTCGGTCAGCGTGAGCCCCTTGAGCCGGACCTTGGCGAGCTCCTGCTTGAACGCGTCGCTTTGCGGATAGAGAAACGGCGGACCCTCCGCCCGCAATAAAGCCACGGACCAACAGGCAATCAGTAGTATCAGGTAGCGCATCGGGCGCGATGCTGGCAGTCCCTGCGCCTACTGTCGAGCGGGACCGGGGGGATTCAGAGGCCGCCTGAAGGCGGGACTACCTACGCTGGAACCGACGTGGCTCGGGGATGTATGTAGTACCGCCTTCAGGCGGACTCTTCCGACCTGCGACGTTCCGACCACTCCTGCGGCGGCGCAACAAGGCCAGGGCACCCAGGCCGCCGAGCAGGGCGGTGCCGGGTTCAGGGACGACGTTGACGTAGATCGCCGAGGTGGCGCTGTCCACGGTGAAGTCGCCGGTGAGGCCGGTGGTCAGGCCGGTGGCGGCGAAGTCGGTGTGAGTGAAGGTCGAGGTGCCGGTGTAATCGACGAGCTTATACCAGCCGGTGGCGCCGGTGCCGGCGAAGTCGAAGGTGAAGACGCTGCCAGTGCCTTTGAGCAGGGTGTTGCCCGCGCCGGTGATGTTGAGCAAGTCCTGGATGCTCGATCCGCTGTTAGCCAGGGCCAGCGAGGATGCGGCGGAGCCGAGCTCAAACACCCAGGCGTCGCCGGCGTTCCAGGTCACGTTGCTGGTGGCCGTGATCGTGCCGATGCTGTTGCCCGGGGCCAGGCTGCCGCTGATGGCGGCCGCGCCCATCGTGCCATTGCCGCCCAGGGAGGCCCCGCTGTTGACGGTGGTCAGCGCGCTGCTCGAGATGTTGCCGTTGACCACCAACTTGCCGGCCGCGACCGTGGTCTCGCCGGTGTAGGTGTTAGTCCCCAGGATCGCCAACGTGGTCGAGGCACTGTTCAGGGTCAGCGTCTTGCCGCTGCCCGCGATGACGCCGCCGTAGCTGCTGTTGGTGCTGCTGGTGTAGTTCACGCTGCCGGTGATCGTGCTGCTTGAGTTGCCCGCGGCGATGCCGCCGCCGGTGACGTTCAGGCCGCCATTGGCAGTCAGGTTGGCACCCGCGCCGATGGTGAAGATTCCGCTGCTGGAGGTGACCACGCCGGTCACGGCTCCCAAGTTGTTCCAGGAACCGCCGGTGACCGCCAGGGTGCCGACAATCGTCCCGGACGCTTTGTTGATCACTCCGCCGCCGGTCAAGGTGGCGTTGCCGTTGATCGTGCCGGTGCCACTCAAGGTGCCGGCGGTGCCGATGGCGACCGCGCTGCCTGCGGCGGTGGAACCATCGACTTTCAAGGTGCCGGCGGTGACCGTGGTCGCACCGGTGTAGGTATTGACGGCGGTGAGGGTGGTGGTGCCGGTGCCGGCCTGGGTGAAAGACCCGGTGCCGGTGATTGCGGCGGCACTGAAGTCGGTGCCCTGGGCGACCGGGTTGCTGCGGTTGATGGTCAGGTTGCCGCTGTCTGTGATGGCGGCGGCGGTGTTCAGTGAACCGGTCGTGCCGCCATTGCCGATTTGCAGAGTCCCGCCAGCCACGTTCACCGAGGCAGTGGCCGTGAGCGTGCCGCTCACGAGAAGTGTGCCGCCGTTGATGGTGGTCGCCCCGGCATAGTCGCTACCGGCGGCGGAGAGCTCCACGGTCCCTGCTCCCGACTTGTTGAGGGAGGCGATGCCGTTCCTGAGACGGCTGTTGACTGTGCCGGAATCGGTGAAATTATAGGCGCCCAGGACCTGAAGAAAGCCGCTGCCAGTGATGGTGCCGCTGCTCATGACCATGTCCTTGAGTTGATCGTTATTCCCGCCGATGTCGAGCGTGCCGCCGGAGATCCGCAGGCTGTTGGAATTGGCGAATATGCTACTGCCTCCGAGGGCCAGGGTGCCCGCCTGCACGTCGATCAAGCTGCTGGAGAGGGTATCGGTGCCGTTGAGCGTCAGGGTGCCGGCGCCCATCTTGACGATGCTGCCCGTGGTGCCGCTGATGATCCCAGCATAGCTACCTGGTGAGGCTTGATCGAAGACCACCGTGCCGCTGTTATTGGCGATGTTTCCCTGCAGGCTCAAGCTGTTGCCCTTCAAGGTTCCCCCCGCGGCGATGCTGGTGCCGCCGGTGTAGCTGTTGGTGCCGGTGAGCGTGAGCGTGCCGATGCCGGCCTTGGCCAATGAACTGCCCGTGCCGGTGAGGTTGCCGGAATAGGTGGTGTCAAAGTTGTTGCCACCCGCAGTGAGGGCGACGGCGGCGGAGGAGGCGTTGGTGAGAGCGAGGTTCTGATCGCCGCCAAGCCCGCCCAGGGTGACGGCGGTCTGGGTGCCGAAAGAGAACGTGCCGCTGTCGGCGATGTTGTAGAGGAGCGTGCTGTTCTGGAGGGCCAGGGCGGAGCCGAGGATCAGCGTGCTGCCGCCGGTGATCCGGGTGGTGCCCGCGAAGGTGTTGATCGTCGAGAAGGTGACGTTCGACGCTCCGCCGGTCGAAATGGCGTTGGAGAGTCTCACGTTCAATCCATCCACGTAGGAAACCACCGTTCCCCCCGGGATGTTGGTGCCCGTGACAGCCTGTCCGGCATAGACATTACCGGCGCTAGCGAGGGTGTAAAAGTTCTGAGCGGGGGCCCCGCTTCCATTGACCGTGCCGGATGCGCCGAGGGTGGTCGTGCCGCCGCCGGTGATTTCGAGGGTGTTCATGCCGACGGTGCCGCTGATGCTATTGGCCACCACGGTGCCGCTGAGGACGTTGCCAAAGGTGTAAGCGCCGCTGTGGTTGAGGATCAACGCGCCCAGGTTGCTGATGGAGATATTGGGGTCGATCCCTCCGTGGTTGCCGGTGGTGGCGCTGCCGATCTGGAGGGTCGCGCCGGTGGCAATGTAGGTGGGTGAGGCACCGAGGCCAGAGGGAAGGTTCAACCCGCCGAGGGCGCTGCCGCTGTAGAAGTTGCCGCTCACCCCCGTGGCGCTGGCCGTGGCGTTGACGGAGAGCGTCACATGCGTGCTATCTGCGATCGCCGTCACGACGGCCCACCCACTTCCGGCCCCAGCCCCAATCCCGGCAGCGGTAAGCTCCTGGCCAATGAAAAGACCGCTGGTGTCGGTCATGCTCACCGTATTGGAACCCGTGGTGGTGGTGATGGTTTTAACCGAACTCGGCATGTAATCGCCGGTCGCGATGACCGTGCCTTCGTTCACGAAGTTGCTGCCGGCGTAGGTATTCACGCCGTTGAGAATCACGGTGCCCCCTCCATTCTTGTAAATCGTCATGGAACCGCCAATATTGTCCGTGAGCTGCGAATTGATGACCAGATTGCCCAGGGTGTTGTTTTGGAAAATCGAAAATGGCATCCGGTAGGCACCGACCAGGAAGCCACCGGTGAGGGTCGAGTCGTGTGCCCCCACGTTGGAGGTCACCAGGATGGCCCCCATGGAGAGTGAGGTCGTGTTGGCGCTGTTGAGGGTCAAGGTCTGGCCGATGCCGGTGCCCAAGGTGTCATTGAAACGCACCGTGCTTTGGCTTGTCCCGGTGAGGGTGCCACTGGTGACGATGTCCGCAATGCCGCTAGCACCGGCAGCCGAGTTTTGAGTGAAGGCGGCGTTGGCCATGCCCACGAGGTTGCCGGCCGCCGTGACGGTCGCCCAAGTCGACTTGTTGACCGTGACCCAGGCCCCGTTATTGCCACCATTGGCGATGAAATTCTTGTCGAGGTATCCTCCCGGGTTGGTGTCGTTGACGCCGCCCACGGTGACGCTGCCGCTGGTGGTGACATCCATGGTGCCGTAGCTATTCCTGATGATGTTGCCCAGGTTCACGGTGAGGGAGCCGTTGGATCCGGCATTAAAAACCAGGTTGGTCATGCCGCCGCCGACCGACGTCGCGCCGAGAGTGAAGAGGGGGCTGCTGGTGGCGCCAAAAGTCTGGCTGTTGGCGGTATTGGCCGCGCCCTGGATGAGGAGGGTGTCACTTTGGGCCACAGAGGGGGCTTGGGTGTTGTAGGGTGCGTAGGAGCCGACCGCGAGCAGGCTGTTGGCGTTGATGATGTCCGAAACGGGCGCGCCGCTGGCGCTGAAGTCGAGCTTGAGGGTGCCGTATTGCAACGAAGTGACGCCGGTGTAGGTGTTCGCGCCAGTGAGCGTGAGGGTCCCCAACCCGGTTTTGATCAAGCCCGAGTTGCTGCCGCTGATGATGCCGCCCACGGTGATGGCG
>Ga0194037_1001203_pt1 | contig 19052 bp, 14 predicted proteins | sample JunL306m_MetaG_FD_148653 | JGI IMG/M metagenome (GOLD analysis project Ga0194037, IMG submission 148653) | Anoxic zone freshwater microbial communities from boreal shield lake in IISD Experimental Lakes Area, Ontario, Canada - Jun2016-L304-6m | ecosystem: Environmental > Aquatic > Freshwater >...
AACCAGCTGCGCATCGCTGAAACCGAGAAATACCCGCACGTCACGTATTTCTTCAACGGCGGCGAGGAGGTGCCTAACAAGGGCGAGGACCGCATCACCATCCAGTCGCCCAAGGACGTGCCGACCTATGACTTCAAGCCGGAAATGAGCGCCCCCGAAGTGACCGCCACGGTGGTGGCCAAGCTCAAGGACTACGACCTGGTGATTCTCAACTTCGCCAACCCCGACATGGTCGGCCACACCGGCGTGGTGGAGGCCGCCATCAAGGCCGTGGAAACCATCGATGCCGGGGTCAAGGCCGTCGTCGAGGAAACCCTGCGCCTGGGCGGCAAGCTGCTCATCACCGCCGACCACGGCAACTGCGAATACATGCGCAATCCCGACGGCTCGCCCAACACCGCCCACACCACCAACCTGGTCGACATCCTCTACGTCGCCGAGAACTCCCCGGACTATCAGGTCCGGACCGGCATCCTGGCCGACGTCGCGCCTACCCTGCTCGACATGCTGGGCGTGGCGCAGCCGAAGGAAATGACCGGCAAATCCCTGCTGGTGAAGAAATAACCGCGAGTCCCCGCAACATGAAGCACCTGCTCACCCTGGGAACCGCGCTGCTGCTGGCCGGCTCGGCCCGCGCCGCTGATGATTACGCAGCCCGGGCGTTCACCGGTGCCCGGGGCGTGCTACCCTATCGGATTCTGGAGCCGGCCGCGCCCAAGGCCGGTGCCAAGTATCCGCTAGTCATCGTGCTGCACGGGGCGGGCGAGCGCGGCACCGACAACCAGAAACAACTGACGCACGGCGGGGCGTTGTTTCTGGACGCCAAGAACCGCGAGGCCTATCCGGCGTTCGTGGTGTTCCCGCAATGCCCGGAGGGCAAGCGCTGGGTCGAGGTCGACTGGGGCGATCCCGTGCCCCATCTCCAGCCCAAGGAGCCGAGCGAGCCGATGGCGCTGCTGCTCGACCTGCTGCCCTCATTGCTCACGTCCCTGCCGATTGATCCAGCGCGGGTCTATGTCATGGGCCTGTCGATGGGGGGCTTTGGCACCTGGGATATGGTCGCCCGCCGGCCACATGGGTTTGCCGCGGCGGTGCCGATCTGTGGCGGTGCCGACGATTCCACCGCGCCGCTGTTAGCCAAACTGCCGGTGTGGGCGTTCCACGGTGCCATGGACACCACGGTCAAGGTCGGGCGTTCCCGCTCGATGATCGCCGCCCTGCAACAGGCGGGCGGCACGCCGAAATATAGCGAAGTGCCCGGCATCGCGCACAACGTCTGGGATTCCGCCTTTGCCGAGCCCGCGCTGCTGCCTTGGATGTTCGCGCAAAAACGCCGCTAGGCGCAGTAGGCGCGTTCGTGAGAACGCGCGCCTGGCAGCGTCCCCGGCCGCGTGCTGTCACCAGCACGCCTACGGACAGTAGGCGCGTTGCTCGAGAAATTTTCTGGAGCCTTTGACGTATTTCTCGGCCCAGTATTTCACCTTGGCCTGCTCGTCGAGGGCCAGGGTGCGCACCACCTTGGCGGGGGATCCGAGCACCAGCGAGCCCGGCGGGATGATAGTGCCGCCGGTGACCAGCGCGCCCGCGCCGATGATTGATCGCTCGCCGATGATCGCGCCGTCGAGCACGATGGCCCCCATGCCGACGAGCACCTCGTTCTTGACCGTGCAGGCATGCAGGATCGCCGAATGCCCAACCGTGACCCACTCGCCGACATAACAGCCGTAGTTGTCGGCGAGGTGAATCACCGCGTTGTCCTGGATGTTCGAGTGCGGGCCGATGACGATCTCGTTGATGTCGCCGCGCAGGGTGGCGTGATACCAGATGCTGGTTTCCTCATGCAGCGTGACGCGCCCGATCACGTCGGCGCTGGCGGCGATGAAGGCGGATTCATGAATGATCGGGCAATACTCGGCGAAGTTCTCAATGGCCATGCCGCAAGCTAGACGCATCCCCGCCGCGCTGCAAGCCACGGCCTTCCCCAAAGTGGCTGCGGCACCTCACATCTCGAACCACGCGGACGGTTCGTCCTGGCAGGCGCAATGCAGCGCCACATGGCCGTGGCCCTCCGCGGCGAGGCATGCGCGCAAGCGGCCGAGGATGAGCTCCGGGGTGTTGCAGTCCGAGCTGAGATGGCCTAACACCACGCGCCCGAGCTGCGGGTGCGCGATCTCACAGAGCAATTCCGCGACCTGCTCGTTGGACAAATGCCCGTGTCGCGAGCTGATCCGCTGCTTGATCGACCACGGCCGCTTGGTGTCCGCTTCCAGCAGCTCAGCGTCATAGTTGGCCTCGACAAACAGGCCATGCAGTCCGCTCAGGCTGTGGGTCATGCTGCGGGTCACATGGCCGACGTCCGAAACGAACCCGAAGCGCCGCGCGGCATGGCCGATGACATATCCAACCGGATCGACCGCGTCATGCTGGATGGAAAAACTTTTGACCACGACCTCGTCGATGATGACCTCCTGGGAGGTTTCAAAGGTTTTCCAGGTGGCGCCCTCCAGGCCGGCTTGGCGGACGACCTGGGCGGTTTGGCCGGTGGCGAAAACCGGCAGCGGGTGCTGTTTGAGAAAAATGTTGAGGCCGCGCACGTGGTCGCCGTGCTCGTGGGTCAGCAGGATCCCTGCTAGCGAATCCGGGTCAATTCCCAGCAGTCCGAGGCGCAGCTTGAGTTGTTTGGCGCTCAGGCCGGCGTCGATGAGCAAGCGGGTGCCGCCGCACTCGACCACCGCCGAATTGCCCTTACTGCCACTGCCCAGCACCGCGAATCGCATCACGCCCGGAGTCTGCGGATTGCCGGTCGGCCATGCAAGCGTTTCGGCGAGCAAGTGGACCCGCGCGGACGTGACCGTGGGTGGCCCCCCTTCATTGAGGTGTCGGCCCCGGAGACCGCGGCCAACAGGCATCAAGACCGCCTCCTGCAAAACCCTCGCGGCCAGGATGCGCGAAAAGGTGCCTGCCTCCTCGTTTTTCATGGCCGCACCTTTTGCTTGAAAGTCGCATGGCTCAGAAGAATCATTTTCCATGTCTCGTCAACCCAACCCTCCCATAGACACTCCGGTCTGGAACCGGCGCTCGTTTCTCGCCACCCTGGGTGCCTCGACCGCCTTGACGGCGGGCCGGGCCAGTGCCCAAACTCCCGCCATGGAACATCCGGGGTCCTTGAGCACGGCGCGTGGCAGCAGGGGGTTTCCCGCGGATTTCCACTGGGGTGCGGCGACCGCGGCCTATCAGATAGAAGGCGCCGCCAGCGCTGATGGCCGAGCTCCCAGCGTCTGGGACACCTTCAGCCATAGCGCGGGCCGCACCAAGAACGGCGACACCGGCGATGTCGCGTGCGACCATTACCACCGGTTCGAGGACGACGTGAAGCTCATGGCCGAGCTCGGCGTCAAGCACTACCGCTTCGGCATTTCGTGGACGCGGGTCATTCCGGCAGGCCGCGGCGCGGTGAACGAGAAGGGGGTGGATTTCTATCGGCGTCTAACCGACAGCCTGCTGAAGCACGGGATCACGCCGCACGCGACCCTGCTGCACTGGGACAGCCCGCAGGCGCTGGAAGACCGTTATGGTTCGTGGCGCAGCCGGGAGATGGCGCGCGATTTCGCCGATTATTGCACGGCCACCGTGCAGCGCCTGGGCGACCGCATCACCCACTGGATGACGATCAACGAGATCATGTGTTTCACGTATATGGGTTACGGCGTGAACCAGGTGCCGGCGCACGCCCCCGGCACCATCGTCAAGACGCGCCAGGAGGTCTTGCAGACGGTGCATCACGCCTTGCTCGCGCACGGGCTGGGTTGCCAGGCGATCCGCGCCGCCTCGCCCAAGCCGTGCCAGGTGTCGCTGGTGGTCAACTACGATGCCTACGTCCCGGTCATCGAGACCCCGGAAAACATCGCGGCCGCCACCAAGGCGTTTGTCGCAGAGGAGCACAACGGCACCGTGCTGGTGCCCGCATTGACCGGCAAATACAACCCGCTGGCCATCGAAAAGCTCGGTGCCGACGCGCCGCACGTCACCGCCGGCGACATGGAAATCATCGGCCAGCCGCTTGATCAGCTCGGTTATAACATCTACACCGGCAGTTATGTGCGGGCGGCCGACAACGCCCGCGGTTATGAACTGCTGCCCCTGCCCAAGGAGTATCCGCAGATGCACATGCCGTGGCTGAACTTTGTGCCCGAATCCCTGTACTGGGGCGTGCGCTTGATCAGCGAGGCGCTGGGCAAAAAGGACCTGCCGATCTGCATCACCGAAAACGGCTGCGCGACCGAGGATGAAGTCACGCCCGCGGGCGAGGTGCTTGATCTGGGGCGCATCCTCTACATGCGCTCCTACCTCAACAATGCGCTGCGAGCGATTGCCGAAGGCTATCCGCTGCAAGGCTACTTCCACTGGAGCTTGCTGGACAACTTCGAGTGGGCCTGGGGCTATACCCGCCGCTTCGGGCTGACCCGGGTGGATTTCGAGACCCAGCAACGCACCCCCAAGGAGAGCTTCCGGTGGTTGCAACAGACGATCAAAGACAACTGCGTGCGCTGAGCGGGGTATCTCAAGGAGGCAAACTCTCCGACGCGCCCGGTCCATGTGGAACCTGGAGTTCATTGGTGGAATTTCAAGGAGCGGCGGTATCCGACCGCCGAGGCCCGTGGCCAGTCCACGAAGTGCGAGAATCGCTCGGCATTATCCACCCACGGGCATGGGCGATCGGATATCGCCCTTCCGTGCCCCTCCGTCAAGTGAGCCAGGGTGGTGGCGTTGATCTATCCCAATCGATCCGCCGGACCGTGGGTTGAAACCCACGGCTACCTTCATGGGGTCGCTCCGCGACCGGGCTGCCGCAGGACGCGGCAGACACTTGGAGGTCAGTGGGTGAGGCGCGAGACCATCGCATAGATAATCAGGACGAGCAGGACCAGGCCGATGCCGAAGAAGGTGAAGCCGATCGGTCGGGCGATGGATTTCCAGCGTTCCCATTCGTCGCGGACGCGGTAGGCGTCGAGGCGGCCCTCGGCGACCAGGCGGTCATACCATCGTTTGCGCTCGTGGAGCATCTCGGTTTTGGAGATGCGGCCCGAGAAGATCACGTTGTCCATCGGGAATTTCTCCAGCCGGAAGTGGGTGTTGAAGAAGTGCACGGTGAAGATGAAGCCGGCGGCTAACAGCGCCTCGTCGGAGTGGATGATCAGCGCGATGTTGATGATCCAGCCGGGTAAAAACGCGGTGAAGAACTGCGGGAACCACATCACCATGCCGGACAGGCCGATGGCAAAGATCCCCCAGAACACCGCGAAGTAGTCGAATTTCTCCCAATACGTCCAGCGGTCGAACTGCGGCTTGGGCCCCTTGCCGAAGAACCATTTCTGGTGGGCGATGAATTCGCGCCCGTCCTGGAGCGAGGGCACCATCGAGTCCGCGCCGAAGATGGCACCCCAGACCCGTTTGAGTTCCCACTTGCCGGTTGCGGGGTTGCGCATCGCGTCGCGGTTGAGCCACGACGACTTGACCAGGTCGAAAAGGTGCAGGGCGAAGTAGAGGAAGGTGATCAACGCGCCGAAGCGGTGGAGCGAGCGGGCGGTTTGCGCGCCGCCGATGACATGGAACAGGGCCCGCGCCCAGTCGGTGTAGTAGAACTTGAGCGGCATGCCGGTGATGACCAGCAGCAGGAAGCTCGTGACCACCAGGAAGTGCAGGAAGCGGTCAAACGGCGTAAAGCGCGTGAACCACTCGTCGTCGCGCTGGGTCTCGAACTTGGTCTCCCGGTAGGTTTTGGAGTCGTGGCGATAGACCCAGATCGAGCGGGCGAGCCACAGCAGGGTGTGGCCGCCGAAGAACGCGAACACGCCCAGCAGCAGCGCGGTCATCAGCACAAAGGTGAGGTGCAGTGCCGGATACTTCTTGCCGTCGAGCGGGTTGGCGTGCGGCGCGTATTGGGTGAACCCGACGGTGGCACCCGGATGGCACTTGGCGCAGGTGGCGCGGATGTTCTGTTTTGAAAGCTGTGAGGCGGGGTCGGAAACCGGCAGGATGTTGTGGTCGCCGTGGCAATCATAACAGGCGGCGACGTCGGTGGTGGCGTTGGGCTGGCCCAGCGACATCGCCTTGCCATGATAGGTGTCCTGGTAGTGCTTGAGGCTTTCCTCGTGGCACTTGCCGCAGCGCTTGTCGGTGGCCTGCTTGAAGTGCGCGTTGCTGGGCAGCTCGATTTCGTGGGCGGTGTGGCAGTCGTTGCAGGTCGGGCCGCGCGAGTCGCCGTTCTTGAGCAGCTGGCCGTGGACGCTCTTGTTATATTTTTCCTCGATGCCGAGGTGGCATTTGCCGCAGGTGGCGGCGAGGTTGGCCTTGTTGATCGGCGAGCTGCGGTCGACGCTGCGCTTGATGTTGTGGACGCCATGGCAGTCGTTGCACGAGGGCGCGACGATCAGCCCCATGTTCTGGACGCCGTGGCCGTGAATGCTGTCGCGGTATTGGGCGGAGACATTGGGGAAGCGCATCTTGTATTCGTCGGTGATGCCCTTGTTGTCGTGGCACTTGGCGCAGGTGCGCGCCAGGTTCAACTTGAACACCGGCGAGTTCGGGTTGGACGGCGAGAGCATGTCGTGGGTGCCGTGGCAGCTGGTGCAGGTGGCCGCGCCCGAGGACCCCATCGCGCGGCTCAGGCCGTGGATGCTGGTGGCGTAAATGTCCGCCTGTTGCTTGTGGCAGGACGCGCACGCGACGGGCTTGGGCGGCTTGGCGTCGTCCGGGTGCTCGGCGGTGAGGTCGGTGTGGCAGGCCGCGCACGCCACCTTGGCGTGGACCGACGACTGGCGGATTTTTTCATCCACGAAGATCGACAGCTGTTTGCCGTTGGGCAGGTCTTTGGTCAGGTCCTTGTCACTGTGGCATTCCAGGCACTTGTCATTGGGGATGAGCTCCTTTTTGACGGCGACTTCGGCGGCGGCGGGCCAGGCCATCAGCCAGATAACACCGAGCAGGCGAAGGGTGATGCGGAATGAGGTGCGCATGGGAGTGAGGTTGATGCTAGCGAAGGATGTGGTGGCCGCCGAGGCGCGTCCAAGCTGATCCATTAGGCTGCAAAGTGAAGGTTTGGCAGGCACTGGCAAGATCAGAGCAGGGGGACGCCCTGGAAAGCGGATTGGTGCGCACCTTATGCAAAGCGATGCACAACCGCGCTTCAAGTCTCCGGGATCCAGCGATTTCCAGCTTGCCGCAAGCCGCGGATCGTCCAAGCATGTGAACCATGCAACAGGTTAGCAATCCGGCAGGTGGCAGAGGGCGGGGCCGTTGGCTGGATGCGGGACGCAACCCGCTGGTCTCCAGGGCCATGCTGTTAGGGTGTGTGGTCGCCCTGCTGTCCGGCGCGGCGCTGGCGGCCGACGCGGGGATCCCTAACGACAAATGCCTGGAGTGCCACAGTGACAAGGACCTGACCAAAGACCTGCCGGACGGCAAGACGCGTTCGTTGTTTGTTGATGCCGCGAAGCTCAAAGACTCGGTGCACGGCAAGACCCGCTGCGCCGAGTGCCACAAGGACCTCACCGCCGAGCACCCGGATGACGCCAAGGCGCCCAAGCCGGTGGATTGCGCGGCGTGCCATGCCACGCAATCGAAAAGTTTCGGGGCCAGCGTGCACGGGATCGCGCTGCACAATGGCAACGCCGCCGCCGCGACCTGCAAGGATTGCCATGGCGCGCACGAGGTGTTCGGGCGCAAATCCAGCGCCTCCAGGATCCACGTCACCAACCTGGTCAAGACTTGCGGGAAGTGTCACGGCCAGGAGGCGGCCGACGTGACCGCCAGCGTGCACGGCCAGGCGATGCTCAAAGGCGCGGGTGAGGCGGCGACCTGCAGTGACTGCCACGCCGAACACCAGATCGTTGGGCTCAAAGGGCCGGAGACGTCGTTCCGCACCGCCGAGGCGTGCAGCAAGTGCCACGCCAGCGAGCGGATCAACAGCCGCTTCGGGATGCCCAACGACCGGGTGAAAACGTTCTTCGAGAGTTATCATGGCTTGGCGGCCACCGGCGGGTCCACCACCGCGGCGAATTGCGCGAGCTGCCACGGCTATCACAAGATCCTGCGCTCGAAAGATCCGGGCTCGATGATCCATCCCGCGCATTTGATGACCACCTGCGGCAAGTGCCATCCGGGGGCCAGCCAGAGCTTTGTGGGCGGGAAAATCCACGGCGATGCCGACCAGGGCGCTGAAATCGGCATGGTGGTCAACCGCTGGGTGAAAAAGATCTATATCATCCTGATCGTGCTGACGGTTGGCTTGCTGGGTCTGCACAACGGCGTGTGGTGGTGGCGCAAGGCGGCGGCGCGGCGGCGCGCGCAGGGCGAGATGGTCGAGCGGATGGACCGCGGCCAGCGGCTCCAGCACCTGGTGCTGATGGCGAGCTTCATCGTGCTGGCGGTCACCGGGTTCGCGCTCAAATTCCCGACCACCTGGTACGCGCACCTGCTGGGCAGCGAGGAGATCCGCCGCTGGATCCACCGCATCGCCGGGCTGGTGCTGATTGGCGGCGGGATCTATCACATTTGCTACGCCCTCTTCACCACCGCCGGCCGCCAGCTGCTGCGCGACCTGCGGCCGCGCTGGCAGGACGCGCGCGACATCGCGACCAACGTCGGCCACCTGGCGCTGGGCCGGCCGAAGGCGCGCTTCGGGCGCTTCGGCTATCCGGAAAAGATCGAATACTGGGCGGTGGTGTGGGGCAGCGTGGTGATGGGGGTGAGCGGGCTGGCGATCTGGTTCAAGCTCGACGTCACCCGCTGGTTCCCGCGCTGGCTGGTGGAGGTGGCCATCACCATCCATTACTACGAGGCGATCCTCGCCTGCCTGGCGATCGTGGTGTGGCATTTCTATCACGTCATGTTCGACCCGGACGTCTATCCGATGAACGGTGCCTGGCTGGATGGCAAGGTGCCCAAGAAATGGCTGGAGGAGGAGCACCCGCTGGCCTGCGCGCCGCCGCCCGCCGACGAGGAACTTTAAACATAAACAGGAAAATTAAAAACGGAATTCCGGCTTTTTAAACCACTGATTGCACTGATTTTCCAATGATTTCACTGAAAGAATTCAACCTAGATATCAGTTAATGGGTTCACCTTTTAGGTGATCTAGACCGGAGTTGCGACTTGTTGACAATCAGTTTAATCAGTGGTTCTCATTTTCCCATCCAGGTTCAACCCCATCACCCCATGGCCCAACACATCGGAATTCTAACAAGTGGCGGCGATTGCCCCGGGCTCAATGCGGCGATCCGTGGCCTGGGCAAGGCCGCCTGCGACCACTACGGGATGCGCGTCATCGGCTTCCTCAACGGCTTCCGCGGCCTGGCCCAGGACCAGACCGTCGAGCTCGACGACGCGCGCTTGTCGGGCATCCTCACCGACGGCGGGACGATCCTGGGGACCAGCCGCGACAAGCCGCACCGGATGAACATCGGCGGCAAGGAGCTCGACATGACCGACGCGATCCTCGCCACCTATCAGCGTCACCAGTTGGACGCGCTGGTGTGCATCGGGGGTGGGGGCACGCAGAAAAACGCGCTGCGCCTGGCCGAGGCGGGTCTGAACATCGTGACCCTGCCCAAAACCATCGACAATGACATCTGGCTGACCGAGCGGACGTTTGGTTTTGACACCGCGCTGCAGATTGCCACCGAGGCGATCGACCGGCTGCATTCCACGGCCACCAGTCACGAGCGGATCATCGTGGTGGAGGTGATGGGCCACCGCGCTGGATGGCTGGCGCTGGAGGCCGGCATCGCCGGGGGCGCGGACGTGATCCTGCTGCCCGAAATCCCCTATCAGGTCGGGCACATCGCCGCCGCCATCCGCCGCCGCACCCAGAGCGGCAAGCGCTTCAGCATCGTGGTGGTGGCCGAGGGCGCGATGTCGCAGGACGACGCCCGCGAGGTAGCCGGGTTGGTGCAGGCGCGCGACTCGGCGGACAGCAAGCAATCGCGTGCAGCCGCCAAGGAGACGCTGCGCCAATTTCACGACGAACATGTCGGCCACACGATCCGCCTGACCCAGGATTTGGAAAGGCTAACGGGCCAGGAGACCCGGCTCACGATCCTCGGCCACTTGCAGCGCGGCGGCACTCCGTCGGCCGCGGACCGCGTGTTTGCCACCTGGCTGGGCACCGAATGCGCGGCGGTGATTGAGGCCAAGCACTACGGGGTGATGCTGGCGCTGCAGGGGGTCGATTTGAAGCTGGTGCCGCTGGCCGAGGTGGCTGGCACGATCCGCCAAGTGCCGTTGGATCATCCGCTCATCGCCGCCGGGCGCCGGGTGGGCACTGCGTTTGGCGATTGAGCCGAGTCGCTGCGTGGCTGCCGCAAGCGGCATTCGCTCAAGGAGGGCGCAATCCGTCCGCCCAGCGCGCGCTGGTCGTGGAACGCAGAAACACGGTGGTTGCGCCACGGAGCGCGGGCTTCAGCCCGCAGAGTCGGGGCGGGCTGAAGCCCGCGCCTACTGTCCGTAGGCGTGCTGGTGACAGCACGCGGCCAGGCGGGCTGAAGCCCGCGCTCCTTAAGCTAATCGGCGAAGTTCCTCGGGAGGGTCACGGGCGGGCGATCGGATATCGCCGCTCCGTGCGTTTGAGGCCGCGGGGCGAGTTTGGCGTCGATTTCGGCGCGCAGGGCATCGAACACGGCCAGGGTGGCGGCCCCCTCTTTGAGCGCGCCGACGGGCAGGCCGCGGGCGCTGGCGCGCACGAACAAAGGATCCCTGGGGATTTGGCTGTTGAAAACCATTGCCGGCGGCAGCAAGCGCCGCAGGGCGGCGGCGGCCTCGACGCTGTCGGCCAGGTCGTATTGGACCATGGTCAGGCAGACGCCCAGCACGCTGAGGTGCGGGTTGCTGACCCGTAGTCGGTTCAGGCCGTCGAGCAACTTGGGCACCGAGCGGATGCCCAGGGGTTCCGCCTGTTGCGGGATTATGATGGCATCGCAGGAGGCGATCACGTCGCCGGTGACGCCGAACAAGCCGGCGGCGGTGTCGACCAGGCACAGGTCGTAGCCGCGGGCGGCCACCCCGCGGAAAAACCCCCGGATCCTGGCCAGGTGGGCCCCCATGGCCCCGCCGCCCGCCTCGTAGTCGCTGGCCTGGCCGCAGGCCACCAGCGCGAAGGTGGGCAGCCGGGTGGGCAGGATCAAGCGTTCGGGCGGGATCCCCGGGTCGGTCAGATAATCGTAAAATCCCGCCAGTTGGGCGGATTGGCGGGTGAGTGACAGGCCGACCGAACCTTGGGGGTCGGCGTCGACCAGCAGGGTGCGCACGCCGGCGCGGGCGAAGGCATGGGCGAGATTGATCGAGACGGTGGTTTTGCCCACCCCTCCCTTTTGACTTGATACGGCGATACTGATCACACGGGGATGGAAATTGTTGCGAGAGAATAGCTTCAGCTTGCCAGAGCGGAAGTTTTTTATTCATGATGCAGGGGTCACGAGGAAAGTGACGTGGCGTGCTTCAGTCCTTCCCTTATGAAAACTCGATATCTTTTGGCCATGGCGCTCTGCGGCATGGCGCTTGTGTCCAGTTCCTGCCGGAAGGGAAAAACCGCCAATGGCGATGACACCGCCACCGTGGGGGTGATCGCGCCCGAGTTGCAAGTCAACGGGCTGCGGTCGTTGCCCGGGGCGGTCTATCGCAATCAGGCGGATTCGCCGATTCATTGGCAACCGTGGGTCAAAGCCTCGCTGACGCGGGCCAAGGATGCCAATCGGCTGGTGTTTGCGGTGATCGCCATGCCCCAGCAGGCCGGGTTTCAAAAGGTCCTGGCGACGCTGGCCCGCGACCCGGCGGTGGTGGCGTCCATTAACGCGCACTACGTGCCGATCCTCATCGACGGCGACGCGGCCCGCGAGATGGGTCTGCTGACCGCGGATTTGTGTGCGGAAATCAAGCGTCCGCTGCAGTTGCCGTTGTTTGTCTGGATGACCTACGAGGGCAATCCGGTGGCCTGGATTCCGGTGGACGGCAGTTCGACCGGAGATGTGGTGAGCTTGTTCAAGCAGTCCCACACGATGGTCACCCAGATGTGGGAGGATTCCTCCGCATACATGCTCAAAAACAGCAGCCTGGATAACACCAACCGCCGCGAGCGCTTTCAGCAACGCAAGGTGTCCAAGGTCATGAGCGAGCAACCGAACGTCGATGTGGTCCGCTGCGTCCGCCAACTCGCCTCCTTGTATGATTCCTACTCGCGGAGCTTTGACGAGGTGGGGGGCTTGTTCCCATCGGGTGCGCTGGAGCTGCTAGCCACCGCCGCGATTCATCCGGGGCTGCCGCCCGACGTCCGCGCTCGCGCCCTGGACACCACCCGTGAGTTGATGGTGGATGTTCTGCCGAGCGCGATGTTCGACCCGCTGGATGGCGGGGTGTTCGCGGCCCGCCGCGGTGTTTCCTGGGCGCTGCCGTCGTTTGCCCGGGATTGCCCGGGGCAGGCGCGGGTGGCGGTGGCCATGCTGCAGGTGTATCGTGCGACGGGCGATCCGCGGGTGTTGGAAAAAGCGCTCGGGCTGATCACGTTCGCGGAAAAATCCTACCGCACGGCCGAGGGTTTGTTTGCCGTGGGGCTCACCGAGGAATCGTCTCCGGCGCAGTGGATGTGGAGCGTCGAGGACATCGAGAAGGAACTCGGGCCGCAGGACGCGGCCTGGTGGATCAAGGCCACCCGGATGAAAGGGCTGGGTAATCTGCCCTCCGAGGCCGATGCCCGCCGGGAGTTTTTCCGCTGCAACACGCTGGGCCTTGCCCAGACCGTGGCCGAAATCGCCGCCGACCAGTCGCAATCCCTGGCAGCTTTCAGCCCGCGCTTTGAGGCGGCCAAGGCCCGCCTGCTGGCGGTTCGCACGGCCCGTCTCGGCAAAACTCACCCCGACCAAGCCTCGCATGCGGGTGCCACTTTCCGGATGGTGTCGGCTTATGCCGCGGCCTTCGGCGTCACCGGCGACGAACGCTTCCGGGACCAGGCGGTGACCGTGCTTAAGCATGCCCGCGAAGCCTTCGGGGTCGGCCCCCGCCTGCGCATCTTTTCCCAAAACACACCGGAGACGCTCGGCACCGGCCGCGCCTTCCTGTACGCCCTGGCCTTGGAGGCGGTGCTGGATGTCGCCGCCATCACCTCGGACGAAACTTGGTTGTTCTGGTCCGAGGATCTGGCCACCACCGCCGCCGAATTGTTCACGGGCGACGGCTTTCTCAAGGAGTGCCCGGATGACGCCAAACTCATCGACTTGCCGGTCACTGACCTGGTGATGCTCTTTGACGATTCCACCGCCGGGCTGGTTTCCTTGGCCGAGGTTCGGTTGGCCGACCTGCAACGGCCGCTGGTGGCCAGTTTCAGCGAGCTCGCCATGCCGATGCCCGCCTACGCGCTGGACCGCCCGGTGCTCCACACCGATCTCCTGTTAGCCACGCTGGCCCGCAGCTTCCGGGTCTCGGTCGTGCTCGGGGCGGACCTGCCACCCGGGTTGAAGCTGGCCGCCGAGCGCTTGCCGATGCGCGCGATCCAGCGGCGTCCGGCGCGGCCCGAAGATCAAGTGCCTGCCGGCTCGGTTCAGGTTCGTTTTGCCTCGGGAACCAGTCGTAGGGTAACGACGCCCGCCGAGCTTCAGGAAGCGGTCCTGCCGTCCACCGCACAATGATCCACTTCACGCACCCCTGATGCATCCGCGCACGATTCTGTTATCATCCGCCCAGCTGTTACAGCCAGTCATGGCGACCACGCTGTGGCTGCTGGCCCTGATTTCGCCGCTCGCTGCCGATACGTTCGTGTTGAAGGACGGATCCAAAGTGGACGGGGTGATCTTGCGTCAAGATGCGACCACCTACACCCTTGAGGTCAAGATTGGCAAGAGCATCAAGGACGAGCGGGTGGTTGCCAAAGCCAACGTCGTGCAGGTCGTGCGCCCGGCCCCAAGCCTGGCCGCGTTTGCCGCAGTGCGCCAATTGCTGCCCACCCCGGACCTGCTGACCGCAGCGGATTACGCCCACAGGATTCACACGGTGGAGAAGTTTGTCCGTGATTACCCCACGAGTGGACAGTTGCAGGAGGCCCAGGCGTGCCTGAGCGCTCTCAAGGCCGAGGCGAAGGAGGTGCTCGCCGGCGGCGTGAAACTCAACGGCAAAATCGTCCCGTCCGCGGAACGCGCCGCCAATCGCTATGCCGTCGACGCCCAAGTGCAAAAGCTCAAAATTCTCAAGTGGAGCAGTGAGGGCAATGCGTTGCAGGCACTCCGGGCGTTCGCCGCGATGGAGCAGAACTTCCGCAACGTCACCGCCTACACCGAGTTGGTGCCGCGGATTCTGCCGCTGATCACCGCCTATCTGTCAGAAGCCGGGCAGTCCTTGGCCACGCTCGAGGCCCGGGTCCACGCGCGCAAGCTCGGCTTGGAGCGGATGCCCGCCATGGACCGCCGTGACACCGAAAACGCGATCCGGCAGGAAAATTCCGCGCTCGAGGCCCAGTTTAAGAAGGAATCCACGGCCAAGATCGGCTGGGTCACCACCCATCCGTATTTCAAACCGTCATTGGACGCGACTGTTGCCTTCGCCAAGTCGGAACTGGTGCGCTTGGCCGCGATCAAGAACCCGCCGGAGGTGGATGGCGGCAAGGCCTACCGCGACGCCTGGACTTTGATCCAGGCCCATGGCGATCCCTCGCAAGTTGCCGCCGCACTCGCCGCGGCCAAGGCCGCCTTGGTGCCAGAGCGCTATCTGGCGATTCTCGAAGCCACCGCCGCCGGTAAAGCCGACCCTTGATTGTTAGCCCCATCTGATCATGTCCTCCTCCAGAACCGCCAACCGCAGCCGCAAGACCGCCGAAACCTCCATCGAACTGTCGCTCGACCTCGACGGCACCGGGGTTTCATCCATCGCCACCGGGATTCCGTTTTTCGATCACATGCTCACGCTGTTTGCCAAACACGGCCTGTTCGACCTGCATGTGAAGGCGGTGGGCGACATCGCCGTGGATTATCATCACACCATCGAGGACACCGGCATCGTCATCGGCGAGTGCCTGCGCGAGGCGCTGGGCACCAAGGAGGGGATCCGCCGCTACGGGTGTTCCTATCTGCCGATGGATGAAACGCTGGCCCGCGTGGTCGTGGACCTTAGCAACCGCCCGCATCTCGAATTCCGCACCCCGCCCGCCACCCCTTCCGCTCCTAACATGCCGTTCACCCTGGTCGAGGAGTTCTGCCGCGCGGTGGCTGCCAACCTGCGCGCCAATATCCACGTCGAGCTGCTCTACGGGCGCGACGGCCACCACATCGCCGAGGCGATCTTCAAGGGCCTGGCCCGCGCGTTGCGCGATGCCTGCGAACGCGACCCGCGCGTGGTCGGCATCCCCAGCACCAAGGAGACCCTGTGAAGGTCGGGATCCTGGATTACGGCGGCGGCAACCTGCGCAGCGTGGCCAACGCCCTGCGGGCGCTGGGCGAGGACCCGGTGATTGTCGCCAGCCCCGCCGACTTGGGTGACGCCAGCCACCTGATCCTGCCGGGGCAGGGGGCATTTGGCGACTGCATGCAACGCCTGACCGACCGCGGCTTGGTTGAGTTGCTGCAAGGCTGGATCGCGGCCGACCGCCCCTACTTCGGAATCTGCGTCGGCTATCAGATTCTCTTCGACCGCAGCGAGGAGGCCCCGGGCGTGGCCGGACTGGGGATCGTGCCCGGCGTCGTCCGCCGCTTCGCCAGCGAGCCCGGCTTGAAGATCCCTCACATGGGCTGGAACTCCGCACTCGCCACCCGCGGCCCCACACCGCTCTGGCAGGGGCTGGGCGACGAGCCGTATTTCTACTATGTGCATTCGTATTTTCCGGATCCGCGCGACCCCGGGGTGGTGGTGGCGGAGACGACCTATGGCACCCAGACTTTCGCCGCCGCCGTCGAGCGCGGACGCTTGTTTGCCTGCCAGTTCCACCCGGAAAAAAGCCAGGACGCGGGCATCCGCCTGATGCGCAATTTCCTCGGGATCTGAGCGGCCGCCTGTCACGGACCGCGAGTCTCCAGACTCGCTGGCATGTAGGGAGCGCGAGTCTCCAGACTCGCTGGCCTTGAAATGCGAGTCTGGAGACTCGCGGTCCGCGCGACTCAGCGCTCGGCTTTCGGGGTTTGGAAAAACGCCGCCACCTCGGCGAGGGCGCGGGTGTTGAGCACATCCTGGCGGCGCAGCCAGCCCTTGCGGGCGAGGCGCACGCCCAGCCCGAGGTGGTGCAGTCCGGCGGTGGAATGGGCGTCCGGGTTGATCGCGCACAGCACGCCCAGATCGCGGGCCCGCCGCCACCAGCGCCAGTCCATGTCGAGGCGCCACGGGTTGCAGTTGAGCTCGATGAGCGTGCGGGTGGCCGCCGCGCAGTCGATCACCTTGGCGTGGTTGACCGCGTAGCCGGCGCGCCGGTTGAGCAATCTGCCGGTTAGATGGCCGAGCATGGTTACGTGTTCGTTTTCCATCGCCCGGCAGATCCGGCGCGTCATATCGTCCTCGGAGAGGTTGAAGTGCTGGTGCACCGAGGCCACGCAGTAATCGAGCTGGGCGAGCGTGGAGTCGTCGAAATCGAGCGAGCCGTCCTTGAGGATGTCGACCTCGGAGCCGGCGAAGAGCCGGAAGTGGCTGTAGCCGGAGTTGAGCCGCCGGATGCTCAGGATTTGTTCCAGCAGGCGCGTCTCGTCGAGTCCGTTGGCGATGGCCAGCGACTTCGAGTGGTCGGCGATGCCGAGGTATTGCAGGCCCAGATCCATGGCTTCGTCGGCCATTTCTTCCAGCGTGTTGGTTCCGTCGGAGGCGGTGGTGTGGTTGTGGAAGGTGCCGCGCAGGTGGCTCAGTTCGAGCAGGCGCGGCAGTTGGCGGTCGGCGGCGGCGGCCAGCTCGCCGAGGTTTTCGCGCAGTTCGGGCGGGATGAACTCGAGCCCCAGTGCCTGATAGAGCGCGCGCTCGTCGTGGATGTCTGCGTGCCCGGCGGTGGCGGTGAGCCCATATTCGTTGAGCGAGAGCCCCTGTTGCAGGGCGAGCGCGCGCAGCGCGATGTTGTGCTCCTTGCTGCCGGTGAAATACTGCAGGGCGAAGGGAAACTGGGCGTTGGAAACCGCGCGCAGGTCGCACTGGATTCCAGAGGTCAGGCGCACCGCGGCCTTGGTCTCGCCGCAGGCGATGACCGCCGCGACCTGCGGCAGGGTGGTGAAGTCCTCGCAGACCAGCGCCGGTTCCTTGGTGGCCACCAGGAAATCCAGATTGTGCACGGTTTCCATGGCGCGGCGCAACGATCCGCCGATGGCGACCTGGGAGATTTCGGGGTGGAGGCGCAGCAGGTCCAGAATCTCCGCGGCCAGCGGCGTCACCTCGCCTAGCGGAAACTCCCGCACCTTGAACGGGTTCTCAGCCTTGAGCTCCAGCAGCAAGGCGTATTCCTCGAGCACGTCGGCTAGCGTATCGCGGGTCATGGCGGGGATTTTCTAGATGAGGCCCTTCAACATCCCGTGGTAATACATCGGCTTGAGGCCGTGGACTTTGAGCAGCCACCACATCCCGCGTTCCACCGCCGGATCGAGAAACGGGATGGTCGGCAGGAGCTTGTCGTCATAACCGAACTCGCACATCAGCACCTTGCCATACTCGGTGATCACCGGACAGGCGGAATAACCATTGTATTTGAGGGCCGGTGCCTTGCCTTCCATCAGCGAGACCAGATTGGCCGCGGCGATGGGTGCCTGCTTGCGGATGGCGGCCCCCGTCTTGCTGGTGGGGATTCCGGCGACGTCGCCCAGAGCGATGATGTTTTTGAACTTGGCGTGCACCAAGGTTTCCTTGTCCACCTTGACCCAGCCCCCCGGGTTGACTTTGTCGACGGGCACGGCCACCGGCGAGTTTTTCACAAAGTCGGGCGCGCTCATCGGCGGCACCACGTGCAGGAAATCATAGTCGAGGGTCAGTTGCTGGTGATGGGAGTCCAGTGCGATCGGGTTGCCGGTGGGCTCGGGCAACACCTCGAACACCGCCTTTTTGGCCGCGGCGTCCACCGCGACCAGGCGATGCTTGTATTTGACCGGGATCGCGCGTTCGCGGAAGATTTCGATCAACCGGTCGCCATAGACCTTGGGTTTCATCAACTCATTCTGGTTGGCGAGATAGGTGATGTCGAAGTTCTGGCGGAGATTGCGCTGGCGCAGATAATCCTCGGTGAGCAGACAGATCTTCTTGGGCGCGCCGCCGCATTTGATCTTGGTATATGTGTTGGTGAACAGCAGCCTCCCTTCCTTTTTGACCGCCAGCTGCTTGATCGCGTCACGGCACAGGGCGGCACCCTTGAAGTCGTAGATCGAGTGCACGTTGCCCTGTCCCAGGCTCTCGCGGGACAGTCCCTCTACCAGGTTGAAATCCATCTGGCAGCCCGGCACCAGCACCAGGAAATCATACATGACCTTGCCGCTGGCGGCGGTGGTCAGCGAGTTGCTGTCCGGGTTGAGCTCCACCACCGAGTCCCTGATCCATTTCACCTTCGAGGGGATGAGCTCCTTGGTGGTTCTGGCGATCTCCTCCGGGGTGAACACATCCGCCGCGATCAGGGTGTAACCTGGCTGATAGTAGTGGGTCGAGCTGGGCTCGATGATCGTGATGTCCACATGGCGCAGCATGTCCGCCAGGTAGGCCGACATCGTGATCCCGGCCGCACCGCCACCCACAATGACGATCTTGGCCTTCACCGTGCTCTCGGAAAAATAGTTGTAGCTCCGCTCCAGGATGATGCCCCCGGCCAGCGCGCCCGCCCCCAGCTTCAAAAACTTTCGGCGCGTGTGGCAGCTCGCCGCTGGTGCGGGAGCATTATTGGGTGGATTCATGGTGGCATTCAAGGTGACCGGTGGGCGCGCACCAAGCACAAAACCGGAGCGGCTTTCTGCCGGCACGGACCGCGAGTCTCCAGACTCGCCTGCCTGCCCCGCGGTGGTGATCCGCTCGCCGGCGAGTCTCCAGACTCGCCTGCCTGCCCCGCGGTGGTGATCCGCTCGCCGGCGAGTCTGGAG
>Ga0194037_1001204_pt1 | contig 19051 bp, 14 predicted proteins | sample JunL306m_MetaG_FD_148653 | JGI IMG/M metagenome (GOLD analysis project Ga0194037, IMG submission 148653) | Anoxic zone freshwater microbial communities from boreal shield lake in IISD Experimental Lakes Area, Ontario, Canada - Jun2016-L304-6m | ecosystem: Environmental > Aquatic > Freshwater >...
CTCCAATACTTAGGCCGTCTCTAAATACAATATTGGTTGGTCTTAATACACCACCACTAATTTTTACTTTATTGTCCATTTTGGGTATTACAATTTCATCCTTATCTCTAAGTACTAAATCATATTCCGAACCCGGATTTTTTATAATTTGATTAATATCAATGGCAATTTGATAATAATCATCTTCCATTTCTTTGAATAAAATATCCAAAGTGTCTTTTAATTTTTTCTTTTGAGTATTAGGGTCTAACAGTGATGTTGAAGTGGAAGCATTGGCTGTTTTAGCTAGTGCTTCTTTTTCAGCTTCCTGTTGTGCTTTAAACTTTCTATTATACGCTTGTTCAATGGATGTCTTTGATTCATCCGATTTTAAAGAATCGATATTATTTCTGCTTCTTTTAATATAAGCGCCTTCACTATAGGCATCACTAATAAGTCCACCCGATCTTCTCACAATATCACTTACTTTATCAACCCTGGTGCTTAAAGTATATTTACCTGTACTTTGCACTTGCCCAGAAATAATCACTACTTCTGGTTTTACATAGCCCACTTTTTTTGTAATGGTAACCACATCCATAGGTTGCAATACAAAATTTTCTTGGCCTGGATTAAAACTTAAATCGCCATTAATTTCGGTTGTTAAAATAGTGGCTACTTTATTGGAATTAACTTTATCGCTGTATTGTATTTGTCTGGCTACTTCTATTTGTTTATTAGCAGCATAAGTAAAACCACCTGCCATTAAAATAATATCTTTTACCGTCATGCTATCTACATAATTGAATTTGCCTTGTGACCTTACTTCTCCTAATAAATCAACGGTTAAAGAATCTCTTAAATCTACCACGGAATTAATGTACAATTCATCCTCTCTTTGTAATTCAATATTTTCTGCAGCATTTTTTTGTAAGGCTTTAGATAAATTAATAGTAATTAATTCTTTCAATAAATTAGGTTTTAAACGAATTAATTGTGCACGACCAATAAAGGCATCTTCTCTTAAACCATCGGCTCTTTGTATTAAATCGCTAATACGCATGCCTGTTGTTAACTGGTAAACATCGGGGCGGAAAACGGCTCCAGATAATTTTACTCTATTTTGAAAACGATCAATAATTTTTGCAACATTAATTACATCACCACCCTGTGGCTGGTATTTTGAATATTCATTTGCTGCTAAATCCTTCACTGCTTTTTCTTTCTCATTTTTTTGAATAATTTTTACCCAAGCAGTATAGGCTGTATCGTCAAAGCCACCTGCATATTGTAAATAGCTGCTAAAGTTTTCGTTACTACCAATTTCAAAAATACCCGGACGTTTTACTTGTCCTTTAATTTCAAAACGGTTTTTATAAGGAGGAATACGAATCACATCATTATCTTTCACATTAACCATATTGGACTGGTCTCCGTTTTTCATAAAGGCATATAAATCTATTTTTTTGAAAACTTTATTGTCTCTAATGAGTTCAATATCACGATAAGAACCTATTTCATTAGGCCCACCTGCTTCAGCAAGTACAGTTAAAACATTCGATAAAGAAGATACATTCAATTTACCCGATTTTACAGCACCTATCACTGTTACTTGAACCGTTCTAATATCGCCTACAGTAATAGCTATTTTAGTTTCTCCTGTTTTAATACTAGGATAGGCCGTTTTAGCCATTTGTGATTTGATGGCATCGGTAGCTGCTTCAATACTTAAACCTGCAATTTTTACTTGACCCACATTGGCTATTTGTACGCGTCCTTCCTTACTCACGGTTAAATCGCTGGTATATTCTTGTACACCGTAAACTACCAATGTTAATGCATCACCAGGCCCAACTATATAGTTAAGTGGAGTTGCCATATTTTGATTGCCTGCATAACCAGTAGTAGTTTGTGCAAACAATTCAGAACCATATATTAATGGATTAATTTTAGATGGCTCAAAAAAATCTAAGCTAGTACTATCTTTTTTGTTATTTAAATCGCTCGGTTTTTTATTGGTTTTTTTAGTAAGCGGCGATTTATTGGTATTATTGGTACCTGCTTTTGCACTGCTTAACTTGGCTTTTAGCTTTGCAAATTCGGTAGCCGACATGCCTTTAGCAATTGCTTGCTGCTCTACTTGGTCAATGGTAAGGCCTGCTTGTTTTAATTGACCTTGTATTTGACTTATTTCATCATCGGTTAAGGCATCTACTTTTAAAGTACTTAAGTCCTTGGAAGACAATATGTTACCTCCAGCCTGGGCCTGAGCGCCAATAGAAACCAGGGTAAATAACATTAATAGACTGCTTACAAAAACTAGCTTGAATAATTTCATAATATGAATTTTAACAATTTTTTTGATATGGCTTCGCCATGCTTAGTCCCATTTAATACACTAAGAACTAATGCACAATGACTTGCGCACTTTGAAACTGATACAAAAATAAGAAATAACCTTGTATTTAAACCATTTATAATGTGGCCAAATAGTGATATTTACTCATTCTTGAAATAAGGTTGGGGGGATTATTGTAAAGGTAATAAAAAAATTATAAAAAGGCTTAATAGTTTGTTATTTTAATAATAATATTTAGTTGATTATCATGCATTTATATACATAATTTGGATTAGTTCGTATTTACATTTTAATATATCTTTGGATATCCCCCCATTAACACATTAAGTTGCATGCAATGAGGAAACAACAGCAGTTTCTTAAAAACATAAAATACACCCTAGATGCTATTGATATTTTAATAGCCTATAGTTTGGCTGCATTTATATTTAATGAGTTCCAAATAGCTCATTTTAGTTTTTACTTCTATTTAGTGTCCTGTGGGTTATGGTTTACCATTTCTATTTTTACTAAATTATATGCAGAAAGACGTTCCAATAAATTTTCAGAAGAAATTGTTACCATCATTTATCATTGTATTTTATTTGCAATAAGTTTAAGTTCCCTATTATTTTTCTTAAACTTAAATTATAAATATTCGTCTGTATTTATAATTGTTTATGTCTTTTTATCGACGCTTTTAGCTATTATCAGTAAATATTTAATTAGAAAAAAAATTCATGCTGCTTTAAATAAAGGAAATTATTACGATAACGTTTTATTAATAGGTTCTACCAATGCTGCTGCTAATTTTTTTGAAACGGTTCAAAAATACTACTACTACGGCTATAAATGTTTAGGTTATTTAGACAGCAATAATAATTTTAACAATGACTGCCCTTATTTTGGCGATATTGAAAATTTAGAAGCTGTAATTGAAAAAAATAATATTGATGAAGTATTTATTGCACTCGCAGCCAATGAAAGCAAAAAAATTCAGCATTGTATTAGTGTTTGTGATAAAAAAGGTATTCGCGTTAGAATGTTGCCAGATTTAAGCGAATACACTACTTCCTCAATTTACATTAATAATATTGGTTTACTGCCTGTTGTGAACGTAGGTCATCTTCCCTTAGATAAAAAAGAAAATAAATTATTAAAAAGAATTTTTGATTTTGTTTTTTCATTGGTCTTTTTCTTTACTATTGGCATTTTTCTAATTCCTATTATTGCCTTCATTATTAAGATAACAAGTAAGGGACCTGTATTTTTTAAACAAGAAAGATGGGGTATCAATAATAAAAAAATTATTTGTTATAAATTTAGAACAATGATTAAAAATAGTTCTGATTTGGACCAAGCTGGCAAATATAATCAAGCCATTAAAGATGATCCAAGAATTACTTTTATAGGGGGTTTATTAAGAAAAACTAACTTAGACGAACTACCTCAGTTTTGGAATGTACTCATTGGAAATATGTCAGTGGTGGGACCAAGACCTCACCCAACGCCCTTAAATATAGAGTCAATGCATACTATAGATAATTATATGTTACGACACTTAGTTTTACCTGGAATATCTGGCTTGGCACAAGTAAATGGTTGTAGAGGTGAAACCAAAACAACAGAAGAAATGCAAAAAAGAATAAATTTTGATTTGTATTATATTCATAGGTGGAACTTCTGGTTAGATATACAAATTATAATTCAAACTATAGTGAATATTCTAAGGGGAGATCAAAATGCTTATTAAGCAATAATTCATACCTATGTTTATAAAAAATATTTGCTTTACGATAGTTTTAATTTGCAGTGCTTTTTCAGTGAAAGCACAAACGGTTTATGAAAATCCTAATGCTAAAGTTTACAGCTATTTAAGTAGAATGGCCCAAAAAGGTATGATTGAATTTGATGATATGATTCAACCTGTTACAAGAGAAAAAATTACAGAGGCTTTAAAAATAATTAGCAATAAAAAAGAGCAGCTTTCCAAAATTGAACTAGCAGAATTAAATTTTTATTTACAAGAATATCCAAATGTAAATGCATTTTCTGCTAATACCGATACCGCTATTATAAATTTTATAGTGAAAGACAAATTTGCCAGATGGAGAGGTTTTAATATTGAATCTAAAAATTATAGTTTTTATCTAGATCCCATCGTAAGTGATAAAATAATTTTAGGAAACGCTAATAATATTAATCAAGTAAGTAATGGTTTACAACTATGGGGTACTGCGGGCAAGCACTGGGGCTATCAATTATTTTATAGAGATTATACTGAAAAAGGAACGGTTAGAAATTACTATACTGTAAATGGCCTAAATTTTAAAAGAGAAGAACCAGGTACAGCTATTATTCTTGTTGGATTAAATGATGATCATAAAATAAACTATTCAGAAGTAAGGGCTAATTTGAATTATAGCTTTAATAAAGTAATGATAAGTTTTGGTAAAGACCGCATGCTCTGGGGTTATGGTGAAAATGGTAGAATAGTTTTATCAGACAGGGCTCCATCCTACCCTTATTTAAGATTTGATTATGAACCCTTAAAAAATATTCATTTTAACTATATGCATGCCTGGTTAAATAGTAATATTGTTGATTCTAATGCAAGCTATTTAACACATACAGGAGGCGTAAGCGGTGATATAAGAATTGCATATAAGCCAAAATTTTTAGCTACCCACTCAATTAGTTTTACCCCTAAAAAAGGATTTACTATTTCTGTAGGAGAATCTATTATTTACAGTGATAAAATGGACCCAGGATTTTTAATCCCCATTAATTTATTTAAAACTTATGATAATAATAAAAGTAACTACCTCATCAATGCTGGTTCGAATGCTCAATATTTTTTTCAACTAAGCTCTCGTAATCAAATTAAAAATACTCATTTATATTTTACAAGTTTCATTGATGAATTTCGATTGTCTACAGCCTTGGATGCGCAAAAATCTAGAAATCAATTAGGCTTTACAATAGGTGGTTCTACCACTGATAAATTTTTACCCTACCTTACACTAGGAGGTGAGTACACTCGAGTAAACCCTTTTGTATATAGTAATTTAATTCCTGCACAGTATTATACTCAATATGATTATAGTTTAGGCGACTGGATGGGCAATAACTTTGACAGACTAATGATTTTTGGTAAATACAACCCAAAACCTAGGCTTAGTTTTTATGCGCATTTACAAAGAATTAGAAAAGGAGGGCCTGGAACAATTGTAGAACAATATACTGCTGAACCACAGCCTAAATTTTTGTTTGAATTTCAAAAAAACAGATTTGAGATTTTACTTAAAACAGACTACGAACTAATTAATAATTTATATTTATTTTCTAGTGCTCAGTTTATACATAGCATTAGCTATAATAAGAAAACTACCGATGAGCCTATTTTTCAATTAGGCTTTAGTTATGGGCTTCCGTAATAAAGTATAAACCCACCCATGTCCAGAAAGGGAATGCACCCATGGGACCTTCTAAAAAAACATCAAAACTTGCATTAAATAAAAAGGCCATTAGTATACTTGCTATGGCTAACTGCTTTACATTTAATTGTTTTTTAAATAAGGGATGTAGAACTAAATAAACCCAATACATCCAAAGAAAAAAAACAAAGAGTCCAAACCTGGCCATTATATTTAAATGGAAATTATGAGGTGAGCGTAAATCATCGTCATCGGTTAAAATATCGTCAGATTGAGCTAAACTCATACCCAAACCTTTACCAGTTGCAAAATATTCCTTACTAAAACTATAATCTAAGATATTACCCCACCATATCGCCCTCCAAAGAATATTTTTTTCTAGTGTTGCATCATCGGAATTAGCTGCAAGAGAAACAACATTTTTTCCAATTTGATCAAACCCAGTTGCACGTCCTTGAAAATTCTCTCTTACCTGTATACTTAAATACATGGGTATTACAATAATTAAAGCCCAAGGTATATATTTACTATATTGTTTTGTAGAGGTTTTTAGGTTTTCATTTTTTGAAAAGTAAAGAAAAGCAAATAATCCAATAATATAGGAGACCATACCCGATCTACTGTAAGCAGATAAAGTTAAAAAATCAAAAATAATTAATATAACAATACCAATTTTCCACTTATTAGATAAACGGTCTGCATGAAGCAAAATGAGAATAGTACTAATTAACAAATGTACTCCCATGTCTCCATTCTTGTAAAGCATTAGTGGAATATTTCCAAATAAAGCAAATTTTTCAAAAAAGGGAACAAAATATTGTAAAATAAAATTTAGAAGGGCCACCAAGGGAAACCATTTGTAAATTACAAATAGTTTATCCCAAATTTCTTCTTGTTTATTCGCATATAAAAAAATAATGAAAACAAACCAGCCATATTGAAATATAAAAGAATCTCTAATGACTTCTATAAATGGATAACTAATAATTCCTCTTAAAATATAAATAAATGAAATGAGCAATAAAAAAACAAATATTTTAACTTTTTTGTCCCAATAAATAACTAAGTTTTTTCTATTTAATAGAAGCAGGAAAATTCCGCCTAACCAAAGAAGTTCTGCAAAAAAACTATAGGCTATGCCTTTGTTTAAAAAAACATACAGAGCCATCACTATAAAATAAAATCGAAAATATAAATTTTTAACGAGCTCCATTAAAAATGTATTTTATGGCAATATTAAATTGGAAATTAAATTTATCAGAATCGATACCGGGAGTTGCAAATTTATCAATACTTATATCTGCAACATTTTTTAACCAACGGTAATTCATTGAATGAGTATTCATCAATGAGCTTGAAATAATAATATTTTTGACGGGAGAGATTTGTAATTCTGCTCCTCCATTTACATCTACCCAATAAGCATCTGCTCTTGAATAACCCAATAAACCAGTTAAATAAGCATAATGGTAGAAGTCGCTATTATGAACTAGCCTTTCTACAAAAATGCCTAGTTTGTTGTAACCCTTATGCCAACTTAGTGAAATAGCTTGACTATTTGAACCAGGCCCAATAGATGCACCTAAATTTTGTCCCTCATGGGTATACCCCTGCCTAATACTTGAGCTAGTATACCAACTTGAAACCTGGGGAGTGCCAAAAGGTGCACCAGGTATGAAAATTTGTCTTGGATCCATTAATTGTAACTGCGCCACTTCTACATTTAGTTTTATAAAAGAATTTGAACTATTTAAAAGTAATAGTTTAGTGGCTCCAAATACAAATCCAGTGCGAACAGTATCAGTAAAAAAATGTCCAGGTGTAGCCGTTTGATTGGGTTGCCCAATTTCCGCATAAAATTCTGCATGGTCTCTTGGCATTACATATCTAAACATTAAAGATCCCATTTTCATTATATTTTGGTCGGCAGACATTTTACTTAAATTAAAAATACTATCTGCATTATAACTTTGTTGCACATAAGTGTAGCCAATATAAAAATTTTGCATCCAAACTGGATTCCAGTTAATAGTGATGGCTTGAATATTTCTTGGACTTTCTATTTTTTTCTCAATTGCACCAGGCCAAATAGTTTTCATAACGCTGTCATCGGGATGCGTAAAATTTATATTTTCTAATTGTCCATAAATAGCATTTAACTCAAAATTTCCAATTTTTGTTTTAATGGGCTTATTGGTTTGGAAATAGGCATGGAGAAAACCTGCTGCATTATTCGTAAACATCAAAGCATTTCTTTGTCCAGGGCCCCACCAAATATTTTCGTTAGATACGCCTAAAGAAAATTTATCCAATTGAATGCCTAATCTAGATTGACCTAAATAAAATTTATCAATGGGAGCACGGCCAAGTTGTCTATAATCATCGATATTGTTTTCTATACTGTAAAAATATCTAGTCCACCAATTATTATCTAATCGATTGCCTTTAAATACTTCCTGTTGTAAATTTTCACCTCTGATGTATTCTGGTTGTATATTTAAATCAATAAATTTCCATTTAATATTAGCACCAATACTATAACGCTCTTGAAAACCTTTAGCAGGTTGTAAATTTCCGTCATTATAGCTAATGGGTAAATTAGAATTATTCTGAAAATTATTAGAAAATTGGAAACTACTTAAATGCAGTTTATTATTTAATGTAAGTTGACTTAAGTTTTGATATAAACTAGTAGATCTCACTAAAAAAGAATAATTTTTTACAAGTTCACTATCTTCTACTTTACCAAGTAATTGTTTATCACGGTAATAATTGCTCAATTTGATTTCATCAAGTAATGCCGTTTGTTGTGCATTTCCTTTGATGGCGATAGCTAATAGTACTATATAGAGTAGCTTTTTTACCATAGAAAAATTGTATTTAAAAATGCATAAAAATTACCAGTACTGTTGCCATCAATCCATTGATAATTTCTTGAATTCACCCATTCCATATTGGCACTAAAAAGTATATTTTTATACCTATACCTAGATTGTATTCCGTAAGCATAATCGTCCCATTTGATTTTTCTTAAACCTAAATCCTCTACCCCACTTACAAGAGCCATTGGATTATTGGCTATATGGTTAAAAATAAGACCAAATTTATTCCAATGGGTATTATAACTAAAACTAAATGTTTGGATATTGTTCCCAAAGCCAGAACCACTGCCTAAAATTTGATTTTGATTGGTATACCCTTCTAATATTTGACTATGCTCATAGAAATTACCAGCATTACGATGTAAATAACTAGGAGTTTGAGCTAATTTTAAAGCTTCTACCCCAAGATCCAAATATTTTTGATCGGTTAGCGTAAATAGTTTCTTAAAACCAAGTATATAAGCTGTTGAATGTGACATATCCAACCATAAATCTCTAAAATTTTCCTTGGCATCATTGTAAGCAAACTGGTAATATAATTCGGCATGGTCCTTTGGGAAAGACCATCTAACACTAATAGCTACTAATTGATCTCTTGGAAAGGTATCAGATGCTGCCGCTGTAGCTCCAAAAAATGCTCCCAATGCAGGAAGCTTATTTAAAATAAGCCCGTTAACTTTTGAAGATGTATAAGTTTGTATAGAACGGTTAACACCAAAACTGATATTTTTTAAAAAGGAAGGTGTATAATCAATAGCTAAAGAATTTAAATATCTATCATTAGGACTTATCTCTCGTTTCTTGAGCCTATAATTTTCAAATACTTGACTTGAGTCTTTGGTTAAAGTGGCACCAATAATATGAAACTGAAATGTTCCTAAAAAATTCTTTATAGGTCGGTTGGTTTGTAAGCTATAATGAAAAAAACCAGGTGCATTATTGCTCATTAAAATAGAATTATAAATACCTGGACCCCACCATAAATTTTCAGTTCCTGCACTCACAGTAATTTTTCCTATATCATATCTAATTGATGTTTGTCCGGGTAAAAATTTACGATAGGGGTTTGCTCCTTGTCCCCAACTTCCACTAGTAGTATAGCTGGCATTGGATGCGTTGACATACTCTGGTTTTAATTGTATGTTCAAATTGCCCCAATGTACAAAAACACCAGTGCTCGTTTGGAATTGATAACCCCTAGAATAAGTCATAGCTCCATCATTACCTCCATAAGGTCTTTGACTATTAAATTTTTGAGAGAAATTAAAAGGAAGTAAAATAATGCTGAAATTCTTTTTACTAACTAGTTCACCTTCGTATTTTAAATTAGTATCTATTAAAGAGATTATCTTTTTATAACTTAATTTATTGGTGGTGAAATAAGGTCTTTGGCCTAAAGTATTGTCAATAGGTAACTGGCCAAGCAATGTTAAATTCCTAATTTGTTCGTCCATATCTGTAAAACCGACAGGTATGGTGAAAAGGGCTTGCTCTTTTATAGCAGCATCTAATATTTCAGGTTTTAAAATTTTTTTAAGTGAGTCCTCAATTTTTAATGATTCAAGGTCATTAAGTAGTTCATTTTTTTGTTCGATTATTGAATTTCGCTTTTCATCTAATTTTGCTAATTTGAAATCTAAGTTTTCAATATTATCTGCAATTATATTAATTTTTGCTTTCTTGAGACTTGTGAATTTATTTTTAGAAATTGATACTCCATCTATATTCATCTGATTGTTCCAAAAAAATAATTTAGAACTTGAAATATCAGAAAAATTTACTTGTGGTAAATTAATTTTTATCTTACCAGTTTCAATAGAATTATATTTCTTGGTTAATTGAACCGGTTTTTCTGAAGCCTCTAATTTAACTTTTTTTGCTTTCGGGGCGAAGTGATCATTTTTAATTTTACTTAATAAACTATCTGTTTTTTGGACAACATTATTGATTTTACGCTGAAACTGTATTTTTAAAGTTTCAATATTAGTTTTTTGAGCTGAGACAGAACTATATGAAAATAAACATGGAATAATAACAAAGGACAATAGCCAAGGTTTGATAGTAAAAATGTCAAATTTTGTCCAATTCATGGGGCAAAGATAACTGAAAAAAACAGTAGCTTATTTATACTTATTAAATATTTTTATAAATTGTTTTTTAAATACGCTTTCTTCTAAAATGGTTAAATGTAAAATACTAAACCAAAGTAAGGAACTGGCACCAATAAAGGCAACTCTTTGATATATATTTACCATCAAATATTTAAACAAAAAAACCAATATAATATAGGGTATAATTGAAATAATTTGTTGTAATAAAATTCTACTAAAATTTTGTCTACTAAAATGTTTTCTTGAAAAATAGATAAAACTAGAACATACGGTTAATTCGGTAATTAAAATAGTTAGAGCTTCTCCATTTTCTTTGTATTGCTTTACAAAAATTACAGTACATACTATACTTACAATAGTTCCCAAAATGGCAGATATCAAAATAGAACTGTCTTTAGACAAGGCACTTAAAATTTGAAAACCAAAAATGGTGGACATACTTACGATTAAAATAATAGGCGCAGAAATTTGTAATGGTAAGATGGCTCTATCAAAATGAATACCAAAAAGTATATGTATTATTTCTGGTGCACATAGGCTTACTAATATAAAAGTGGGTAGTCCAATGCTTAAAATAACATAAAAGCATTGTTCCACCATTGTATTAAATTTTTCTATATGGCCTTCATGAAAATAATTCATCATGGTGGGAAACATAGCGGCCGAAATGGCAGCAAAAACGGCAATGATTAATTTATTTAATTTTAAGGCGGAGGAATAATAGCCAACAGTTTCATTATCTGTCAAGAAGCCTAAAATAACCGTGTCTAATTGCAAATAAATACTTATAAAGAATATAGTAAGAAATAATAAGAACAGGGGCTTTAGGTGTTTATATAAATTTAAATTTTTTATATTAAAATTACGAAAGCTAATAAATTTAAAAACATACCTAATGTTAATTATTCCAAGTAGTAGATTCAGAGCTACTTGCATTTTCATATAAGTCAAATAGTCGGCGCTTGATTTAATAAAAACAAAAACACAAATTATAAATAGTAACCTAATGAAGAAAAAACGAACTGCTATAAATTTAAACTGATTTAAACCAATAAAAAACCATTCTAAAATAAATATTTGTAAGAAAAAGAAAACCAAGGACAAGGCAAATAAAGATTTCTCCGCATTTAGCTTATCGACATATAATATACTACCCACAAAAAATATGCTTAATAATATGCTCGTAATTAAATTAATTGAAAATATTTCAATCAATAACTTGGCTAGACCTTCTTTATTATTCTGAAGTTTAGCTATTTCTCTTACACCATAAATGGGTATACCAAATGCAGCTACTAAAATAAAATACCTAGCAAAACTATCTGCAAAATTTAATAGACCAATATGCGAAGGCCCTAAAACCCTCGCTAGATAGGGAAAAGTAATAAGTGGAAACAATACCTGTGAAATGGCTAAGACAACATTATACAATACATTTTTTTGCGTTTCCATAATGTGCTTATTTATCGGTAGCTAGCATCTACCAATAATTTGTATATATTTTTTAACATAGGAATAATACGCCTAAGTTTATACTCCAATGGAATGCCATACATATATTTTATATCAAGCACTTCCTTCATAAAATTTTCTGTAAGGGCTGTTCCAGTATTTTTTAAATGTTGGCTTATTAATTGTTTACAGAAAACTTGCATTTCAGCAATTTCTTGTAAATTGTTTTTTTGATTGCTAAAAATTCTATTATCGGTTCTAATGGGTCTGCAATGTTTCATTTGAACAGCATGAACTACAGCTGTATTTGTTTTACCTATTATTTGTTGTATAGTAGGTATTAAATAAACATCGGTGCCCGTTCCTGAAATACTTTTATTTAAATAAGGGCCAGCTGCCATAAATACTTCATAGCAATAAAATGGTGACATAATTTCAACCCACCATGTTTTTTGTATTTGTACACCTGCTTTATGAATGAACTGTCTATGATTGTAATAACTATCATGGGTTAAACTTGCCTGAAATACATCTAATTTTTCTAGTGTTGCAATAAAAATTAATTTATTTAAATCAGCTATAGTAAAATAAATATCATCATCAATAAAGCCTATATAATTATAATTATTTTTTATATTGGATTGTAAATACTCATATACATTCTGCATTAAATCGCCCTTACATTCCGATTTTTTAGACAAATAAAAACTTGGTTGAAATTTTTGCACAGCCTGCTCATGATTTTCACCACTATAATCAATGATGAATAAATCAAAATGAGCACTGGTATCTTCTAAGATATGAGATAAGGGGCTACTCATGCCATCCCAGCTTATTACAATTAATGATTTACTAGAAGATTCATTCATACTTAACAAAAATAAGCTTGAATTTGATTACGACAGCTAAATATTTTAATTCTTACGATACGCTTGAACTTATCCCAGTTTGATTCTGGTCGGATGGTGCTTTCTGTGGTTAACCAAGTAGATATTAGTTCAGGCTGAATAGCTCCAATAGAGAGCCCAGCTATACTGTCATAATGTTTATATAAATCTACTGGATATTTAATTTTTTTAGTGGATGTTAACATTTTTTGAGCAGCCTTGGCATTTAATGAATAGCCATAAGCACCATAAACCGATTTAATAAGTGGGCTGCCTATACGGTATTTACCTTCATAACTTACAATACTTGATCTTTTAATGCTCACATGGTTGTTCCAGGCGCCCCAGAAAAAGAGATCATAGTTTTTTTCAACCAAGGGCATATTAGTCTGGATGAGTTCAAAATTGTTAATCTTACTGTCAGATTCAAGAATAAGATAGTGTGTATTTAGATGGGCATTTTCCACTCTAGCCTGTTTAATAATGGTTTGCCAAATGCTGCGATGAGATAGCAATACTCCAATTTCATTAGTCAAAAGTGCAGCGCCAGTTCTTTCTTTAGATTTTTTTATTAATTTATCTAGAAAAGGAACTTTTTCATACTTAGGAAAAATGCTTTTTACCACTACTGCATTAGTAAAATACTGCTGAATGGCTGTAACTTGTTTAGCCCTTACTGCTTCATGTGTGGAATATAAAATATAAGTAGGTAGAATGCAGGGCATTAGTAAATCTTTAGTTAAGATAAAAAGGGAATACTTTCTTGTTCAAATTGATCAAATTCAGCATAAAATTTATGTTCTAAAGCAAAGGGGGTAAAAAATGCTTTGGAGCCATGAGAGGGATACAAAATAAAATGTGGCTTTTGTAATAAATTACTTAAATGTATGGGTAAGCTATCTGCACCAATGACAAAATCTGCTGCTTGAATAAGTTCTATAAGTTCATCAAAATTATTATAAACTTTTTGAGAAAAAATTAAGTCGGTCTTAAACTGTACACTACTTACCTTCCCTTTTTTATCAACCTGACTCACTCTTTTAAAATAAGCAATTTGTACTTGATAATTTTTCTCATTAGATAGGTGAATTATTTCCTGTACAATCTCTTGCGGTAAATTTCTTTTTTGTATTCTAGCATCGGGTAAAATTAAAATGCGGCCTGTATTTTTTATTTTGAATTCTATTTCTTTAAAAATGGGATTAAAAAAAAGGTTGTACTCATTATATACTTTTGATTTTTTTATAATGGGCTCAAATTCATGCTTGGTTAAAAATTGAAATAATTTTAAGCGTTTATTATGTTCTATATAATCTTCAAAATTTTCATCACTACTTTTTAAAAAATATTTTCTAATACTTTTTAATTGTTTTATAGTTGAACTGTCTAATAAATACCTATCTGTAAATAGGTTTAATTGTGCATTATTAATTTCGAAATTTTGAAATTCTATTTGTAATGAAGAAAGGTCAATAACCTTTGCCAAAGCGGAATACAAGGGTTTGAAATGCTCAGAGGCAACAATTTTTATGGAAGAGGGTTGAGGGCTAAATAAAATGGCTCTAATAGCAATAATAAAATCGCCATAAGCTCTTATTAAAAATAGACGACGCATGCTATTTATTTAATTTTATCGGTATAAATATAAATAGCAACCAAAAAAGAAATGACAAGCCCTGCTCCCATTCCAATAAGTGCAAACAATATAAGTGGCAAATTTTGATTGATCAAGGGATATTTAGGAGCGTCTAAAACCTGTATAACAGGCGTTTGATTAATTAAAGATAATTTTAAGGTTTCCAGGTTTTTTGTAACCTCTACAAAAATGGTATAAATTAAAGTTTTATCTTTTTGATTTAATTCTTCTGGAACTGTATAAGTTTTAATGCCATTATTTGCATTTAGTAAATTTGAAACTTCATAAGACTTATTATACAAACTTCTTTGAAGTGAATCGGCTTTAACTTGTAGTTTATTAATATTGTTAGATATATTGCCGGTTTTAATATCTATATATAAATCACTTGTTTCTTTTAAGATTCGCTCTGCAAATATTTTAGAAAATACCTGACTTCTTGAGACAACTTGAATAGTAATAATGGACCCTTTTTTATTTTGTCTAGATACAACTAAATTATTTTTTACAATTTTTTGAACCAAGGTATTCAAAATACTGTCTTGCAATGCAGAATGCTTTTCAGCTGCACTTAAATTATTGAAATTTAAACTAGCAAATTCTGGTGTTGAATTCCAACTTTTATTTATACCATAGGACTCTATATATAAATCGGCCAATGATTTATTTTTATTCGCTTCATTCGTGTCTAGTTTAGAAAGTAAAACTTTTTCAACAATTAATCTTGATTGCATAATATCTAAAATATTATCGCCATCAAATAAATTCGCATTACCGCCCGTTAAACTACCAATATCAAAACCTACGGATGAAGCTAATGCACCTAAACCAGATTTACTACCCGACTTTTCTTCTAAAATAAATGTTGCAACAGCTTTATAACTTGGTTTTATGAATAATCCATAGCCTACACCTAATAAGGTAGTCACCAAGGTTATTTTAAAAATCATGCGGTATTGAGCTATGATATTTGCAAAGATGTTTTTAGCAGTCTCTAGAACATTCGCAAAAAGAATTTTTTCAGGCATAATACACTTTAAAATATTAAACTATTGTAAATCAATCATTTATAAAAATATACAGATTGATAAGCTATGTAAAAATAAGGATTTTAGGCCTGAATTGAGTATTAATACTTTTTATTATGTAATAGCTAATCCTTGGATATATAAAGGTAGGGGACCATTTTTGAATTGTAAAAATAGCGGTCTCTAGCATTTATAAAGGGGGGCATATGATCGCCCACTATGACAATTTTTTGATAATTACTTCGAGGTAAATTTTCAATGACATAACTCAATAAATTTTTGATGAATATCAATTGATTTTTGGCTTCCTCTGAAATAGCATACTGAAGGATAGGATCTTTGGTATTAACTTCTTGTTTATTTATAACCATAAAAGGTAAATGAGAATTTACGGTTAAAAAATAGGTGAATTTCTTTTTACTAGTATCTATTGATGTTTTTTTCATAAGATAATCAAACATAAGATTGTCTTTAATAGAAGGAAAGGGAGATTCTCCATATATTTTACTTTGTACTGTTGGTTTATCCCATATATAATTATTTCTAAAATACGATTTTTGTATGCCAATATTAGGCCACCATATTTCTCTGGTAAACATTTCACCCGTATAAGAATGAAAACCAGTGGTTTGATACCCTTGCTTATTTTTTATATCAAAAATGGATTGGCTAGTTTCATTTTTTGACTGATGGTTTAAATAATAATGATAATCTCCTTTACATTTGCTAATTGTTTTAAGCCAGCAGAGGTTGTTCCACCTTCAAAAGGTGTAATGCCCCATTTTGAGGTAAACCCAACATTTTTAATTTTATTATTAATAAATTCTTGTAAATTTTGTTGTTTTAATGAGTCATTCATTAAACCCCAAGATTCAACTATAATAACTATTTCATTGCTAATACTGTCACTTTGTAAATAAGTAAAAACAGGTGAAAGCTCCGAATAGGCTTTAACTCTTCCATCTCCTTTTTTTTGAAAATATTGATTAATTAAATAAAAATAGTTATTAGTTAAAGGGCTTAGAATATTATCAGTTGAAATAACCCAAGCTTTTTTTTGATCTATTAATTTGCTTGACCCGTTTAGAAAATCTAAAGAAAAAATTATAAAATAAATAACGAATAAAAGTTGAAGGCTAGCTTTTTTATTTTTTTTTATGCTATGTTGATAGAATTGTAAGCATTTATATACAATAATTAAATAAAAAATAAATATAGAGCCATATAATATTTGGATAGTAGAAAGATGATAATATTCTATAAATTTTATAATTCTAAAAAAATCGTCTTTCTTAAAAAGAAAAATACTCGCAAAACTATCTAAGAAATCAAATAGGAATAATATTAAAAAAATAATGAATGCAGCACTTGGTTTTTTAAAGTATACCAAGGCCAAGATGACCAAAGCATATTCATAATAAAATAAAGAACGGGGCAAATAAATGAAAAAGCCCAGTAGTCCTAATGAATTGATCACTAGAAATAAGATGGTAAATTGTATCCAAGATTTTTTAAATATATTGCTTAATTGCATAAATTATAATAAGGGTATACAGCATTGCTATTAGGTCATCGGCTATAATGCGCATACTTTTGGTTAAATAAGATGTAGTTTCTATTTTTTTTATACCTAGGGGCTTAAAAATATCAAAGCGTCTGAAGAGTATAAATACAAGGACCCATAGTTTTAGGCCATGTAGGGGAAGCATCCAGAATAATAAAACAGCAATTACTTCATCAATGGTATAAAAAGAAATATCTTCTTTTTGATACAATTTTTCAAATAATGGATACGTAAAAAAATGTATCAAAATAAATATTAAAGTAATAACTAATTTTATTTCGATAGCTATGTCTGAAAAATAATACAAAATTAAAAATGCAGCTAAACTACTAATGGTGCCAGGCATTTTTTTTATAATATAGGCCGTATAAAAACTAGAGCCTATAAAATACACAAGTTTTTCTTTTAAATTTTTTTGAACTGAACTAATCACTGCGAAATAACTGTAAAATAAAATTAAACTCTCACCTAATAAAACCATTGCTGGGTATGCGTTTGAGTGCAATGATGGATTGTAATTTTTATAAGAAATAAAAATGATAAAAATATAAAATAAAAATGTTTTTATTTTTCCATAACTATTGGAGCTGCCTTAAATAATTTAAAACTTCGCCCTAGCACCACAAAAATTTCTCTTAGTACAAACAAAATAATAAACCATAATGAGATGGCTTGTAATTGATAGTAAAATAATAAAAATGCGATGGCTACGACTTTATCTACCCATTGGTCTAAGTTTTTTCCAAAATTAGTTTCACATTTCCATAACCTTGCCAAATAACCATCCAAATAATCAGAAATACCTACTCCAATACTTAAAGCTAAAATAATAAAAGCAATAGGATAATTAAACAAAATAAGAGCTGCAATTAACCTCAGGAAGGTAATTGAATTAATAATTGTTCTTTTAAAAAAATAGTTGCCTCTTATCTCTGTGATCACGATTATATTTATCTATTTGTAAGACAGGGGGTGAATACAATAGTTTAATCTCTCAAATATAAATTATGTTTATAAGATTATTGAAGTTTTCTAATTAAATATTAGTCTACTTCTACCTACTCAACCTATAAATAGTAAGCGCTGCTCTTTTAATTAAATAAGGCAGTTCTATTAAGTTAATGGTTTCTCCTGGCGCATGTGCCCCTCGGCCTGAAGAGCCTAAGCCATCAATACAATCTACATAAGCAGCTATATAAGAAATATCTCCAGCACCTCTGGAGCCTGGGTCACCTGCTATTGTTGGGCCTACACCCATAGCTTGAGTCACACCACTAATTACTTCTAATACTTTATTGTTGCCATCTGTTGGCGCCATACTTGGTATGCCATCTTGAAATTCTATAGTAGCCTTGGTGCCTGCTAAACTATTATCAACAATGGCTTGCATTTTTTTTCTTGCATTTATTTTTTGTTCTTCGGTTAAAAAACGAAGGTCACCTGTAACAGTTACGGCTGGTGAAATAATATTTGTTTTACCAATAGCTGTACCTGTTGCTTTGGTTTCATCGTAGTTCATTTCAGAACCACCAATAAATACGCCTGGGTTAAAGGTTAAATATTTTTCTGTACTTAACTGTACTCTAAATTCATTTACAATTCTGGCTGCTTCATAAATAGCACCATAGCCTGCATAGGGGGTAAACACACCCGAGCTATGTCCTGTTTTTGCTTTTACATTTAATAACCATCCGCTAGCACCTCTTCTTGCAGTGGCCACAGAATTTAATCCATTGG
>Ga0194037_1001205_pt1 | contig 19042 bp, 19 predicted proteins | sample JunL306m_MetaG_FD_148653 | JGI IMG/M metagenome (GOLD analysis project Ga0194037, IMG submission 148653) | Anoxic zone freshwater microbial communities from boreal shield lake in IISD Experimental Lakes Area, Ontario, Canada - Jun2016-L304-6m | ecosystem: Environmental > Aquatic > Freshwater >...
TCGCGAATTTTTGCGAAAGAAATACGGCGTGGGGCAACAGATTTGGTTTTTGACGCGGCCAAGAGGTGTCCTTCCGAACTATTTTTGGTGACGCACGGAGAAAGGTCTCAGCCGCTATATGCATTGACCTCAGATAATTTATGCGAAGCCGAAGAATAACCCGCCTTGCCCCACGCTGTCCAACTGAAAGCTTGTACCATACCCACCCCTGCTATGTCAGGGGCTATTTGATGCCCTGTGAGAGGGAATTCGCCTACCCTGAGCGTAATTATGGGGATACCCCTAGATTTATGGCTTATAGCCAGGCGTGTTGAGGTAGTCACTTTCAGGGGCTGTGCCCACGAAATTCCCGTTCCAAGACCCATCAGTTACACACGGAGCAGCATCCCTGGCTTCTTTGCTGATGATCGCTGATTCCGCCGTAAACCCTTTTGCCGACCAAAGGGAGGCGACGGCAGGTGCGAAATGGCTAAAGATAGATTCGAAGCTGGATAATTTTAATCCTGGATTGTAGAGCGCAATGTCGAAAACACTTGATTTATCGGCCCCCGTAGGCGTGCCCCCCGCATTCTTTTGCGCGGCTGCTGCTGCAGCATTATTTGCGGGCGCAGCAATCACCGCCTCCCCTGCCTTAACTTTCGATCCTTCAGCAACGAGCGGATCAACATGCATAAACTCAAGGATCCATCCATCAGATCTTGTAATTAAGACTGCAATACCCATCGTGTACCCACTTGTGGAATACGAAACTACGCCGTCAAAGGGTGCGTAGCCTTTTACGATCCTCGACGGAGTAGGCGGTACATCAACAATTACATAATGCTTCATTGAACGCTTGCTTTCGATGGTTGTGTCGGTCGCACCAGTTTTTGCCAAGACACCAGGTGAATAATCATGACCAACACAACTTCGAAATTTGCTTAAGCGAACAACGTGTTCAAGATCAACGGGGTTGGCAATAATGAAATTACCCATATCTATAGATGCACCTGATGCGGACTTATTGGGATCAACGGATGTGCCTGTAGTGGATTTGTTGGGATCAACGGATGTGCCTGTAGTGGATTTGTTGGGATCAACCTTTGTCGTGGATCCGCTGGTTGAACTTGGTGATTTTACAACCGTGCCCGCTACAGCAACCCAGACTAATTTCTTATTCTTTTTGTCACACATCAAAGTCTTACCGGAGACTTTCGTTATGGAACCGGGTTTGGTGCATGACCACCCAAGCTTTGCTGCTGCCAATGCGTGCGGTGATAAAGAAAGAGATAAGCCGAGCGCCAAAATCACAGAGATCCTAGAAAATTTGATTACCCGGTGTCTTTTCATTCTAGAACTTTAACCTTCGCCTCCAAAGAATCAATAGGGCTGAATCAATAAATTACTCCGAGGAATTATCTTGTCGGATTAACTCTTCTCACTCCTGCAACCCAGAAGGCGTAGGCAACGATTGCAGCGGTAAAGCCATTCCAACGCTCATTCTGGCTGCGAGAAATCATGTTCACGAAGGTACTCGCCAGGCCCATAAGGAAGAAGGCTTTGGGTAGCCACGTTGGACGAATTACATACCCCTGCCACATCTGGACCAAAGTAACCGCTTGAAGAATCAAAATCATTGTGGTGCCCAGATAGGTCACGCGGATTCCTACAGGGAAAGAAGTGAACTGTCCGCCTGCGGCGCGAGTTAATACAAAGGATGAGTTGAAAACAACAGAGATCACGACAAAGAGATTCCACGCCGTCGAAATTGCTACAACACTCTTGAACCAGATGGCAGTTTTCATATGAGCATTATTTATCGGTGAACTTTCAAAAACAAGAGCAAAAAGAAAGACCCCCAGCGATTGGGCCGAGGGTCTTTCTTTCTAGAACTGAATTACTTAACTGTGACCGTTGCGCCAGCTGCCTCAAGAGCTGCCTTAGCCTTATCCACTGCATCTTTTGAAGCCTTCTCGAGCAAGGTTGCTGGGCACGCATCAACAAGATCCTTGGCTTCTTTCAAGCCAAGCGTTGAGTTGAGGTTGCGTACTTCCTTGATCACAGCGATCTTCTGTGCACCAGCTGATTCAAGGATAAGTGTGAACTCATCTTGAGCTTCTGCTGCTGGAGCTGCTGCTCCTGCGCCACCTGCTGCTGCAACTGGTGCCGCAGCGGTTACATCGAATTCGGTCTCAAATGACTTAACGAAGTCAGAGAGCTCGACAAGTGTCATTTCCTTGAACTGACCCAATAGGTCTTCAGTGCTGAGTTTTGCCATGATTTATTCCTTTTCTTCGACTGTAGCGTCTGTAGCGTCTACTTGGGTTAGAACTTCTTCGGGAACAACTGGTGCTGCTTCTTCTGCAACTGCTTCAACAGCAGGTGCATCCTCAACAACTGGAGCTGCTTCAACAACAGCTTCTGCAACTACATCAACAACTGGAGCTGCTGGAGCAACTGGTGCTCCCGCTTCCATCTTGATGCGAAGTGCGTCAAATACGCGAGCGGCCTTAGCAAGCGATCCCTTCATTGCACCAGCAAGCTTTGCCAAGAGAACCTCACGGGACTCTAGGTCTGCGATGGTGAAGAATTCTGCTGCTGTAATTGCCTTGCCATCAAAAATTCCGCCCTTGATTACAAGTAGTGGATTTTCTTTAGCGAAATCGCGCAAGCTCTTGGCGGCCACGAATGGATCGCCTTTGATGAATGCCAATGCAGATGGGCCAACGAGAAGTTCTGAAGGAACGTCTACGCCTGCTTCTTTTGCTGCAATTTTGGTGAGAGTGTTCTTTACAACTGCGTACTTGGTTGTTGAACCAAGGCTGCGACGAAGTTGCTTCATCGATGTCACGGAAAGACCGCGGTAATCGGTGAGAACAGTTGCGGTGGCAGTGCGGAAATCATCCGCAATTTCTGCAACTGCTGCTTCTTTATCTGGGCGAGCCATTCGGTTCACCTTTCTTTATGCATAAGTGGTGATGGTGGTGAAGGCCTAAAATGAAGAAAACCCGTGACGCGTAAGCGCCCACGGGTTAATCGTGTTCACCTACGCGGGCTGACTTTCGTCATTTCGTGATCTCAATCTTTCGACATCGATCAGACCTGCGGTCTTTGGTATGTGCCAAGGGTAAGCCGTGAGGCCTACCCCTGGCAAATCTTTGGTTATTCGGCGGAAGCTGACTCGCGGATCATGTTTGGATCCACGCCAATGCCAGGTCCCATCGTGGTGGAGATGGTTGCTTTCTTGATGAAACGGCCTTTAGATGAAGATGGCTTTGAACGATGAACTTCATCAAGGGCTGCTGCGTAGTTCTCGGCAAGTTGCGCGGCAGTAAAGGAAACCTTGCCGATAATAAAGTGAAGGTTCGAATTCTTATCAACGCGGAATTCAATCTTTCCGCCCTTGATATCGGTAACAGCTTTGGCAACATCCGTTGTCACTGTTCCGGTCTTTGGGTTTGGCATGAGACCGCGTGGTCCAAGTACCTTTCCAAGACGACCGACTTTACCCATCAAATCTGGTGTGGAAACAACTGCGTCGTAATCAAGACGACCCTTTGAAACTTCATCGATCAAATCATCAGAGCCAACAACGTCGGCACCTGCGGCACGTGCTTCTTCAGCGCGCTCGCCTGCTGCGAATACCAAAACGCGAACGGTCTTACCTGTGCCGTGTGGCAAGTTCACAGTTGAGCGAATTGCTTGATCTGCTTTCTTTGGATCCACGCCAAGGCATAGAGCAACTTCCACAGTTGCATCGTATGAAGTGGTGGACGTTTCCTTAGCTAAGGAAACTGCTTCTAGTGGTGAGTACAGGTGATCTTGCTTAACCTTCTCAGCCGCTGCGTTGTATTTCTTACTGCGCTTCATTTCGTTCCTCATTTCTTCTTCGAAATATCTCTCAAAGAATTAGTGGTTGTGGTTAGTCGAACCAGCGAGGTTCTCCCACATCTGCTCACCATGTGGTGTGCAGAAAATTAATTAGTCAGTGACTGTGATTCCCATAGAGCGGGCAGTTCCGGCAATGATCAAACTGGCGGCATCAATGTCATTGGCATTGAGGTCTTCCATCTTTGTCTTTGCAATCTCTTGCACCTGAGCTTTAGTAATCGATGCAACCTTGGTCTTGTGAGGAACAGCTGAACCCTTTTCGACTCCAGCAGCTTTCAAGATCAAACGTGATGCCGGTGGTGTCTTTGTGATGAAGGTGAACGAGCGATCTTCATAGACAGAGATTTCAACAGGGATGATCTGTCCCTTTTGTGATTCAGTCGCGGCGTTATACGCCTTGACGAATTCCATGATGTTTACGCCATGCTGACCAAGGGCAGGACCCACTGGTGGTGCAGGTGTTGCAGCGCCAGCTTGGATCTGCAACTTGATCATCGCGGTGATCTTCTTCTTCGGGGCCATGATGGTTTCCTTTTTCTTTTCTCGGCTTGGATTAAATCTTTTGGACTTGGTGGAAAGAGAGCTCTACGGGAGTTTCGCGACCAAAGATCGAAACCAAAACCTTGAGCTTTGCCTGCTCTGGCATGATTTCGCTGATTGATGCAGGAAGAGTTGCAAATGGGCCATCCATAACAGTGACTGATTCCCCAACTTCGAAATCAACAACGCGGATATCTGGCTTATCGGATTTCTTGACCGGACGTGGGGCAAGAATCTTTTCAACTTCTTCAAAAGACAAGGGGCTTGGGTGATGAGCGTTGCCGACGAATCCCGTGACTCCAGGAGTGTTACGAACGGCAGACCAGGACTCATCTGTGAGATCAAGGCGAACAAGAACGTAGCCCGGGTAGATGTTTCGCTTAACCATCTTGCGTTGGCCGTTCTTAATTTCCATGACTTCTTCTTCAGGTACTTCAATCTGAAAAATAAACTCTTCCATATTCAATGAAGCAATACGTTGGTGAAGGTTAGCCATAACCTTTTTTTCGTATCCTGCATATGAGTGAACTACATACCAATCACCAGGGGCATTTCGAAGCGCCTTGCGAAATTCTGCATTCGGATCATCGAGTTCTTCGTCATCCTCGGATGCATCAGAATCGGCAGAATCCACTACAGGGGTTTCAATAACCTCTGGAATTTCCTCAACCGCTTCTACCGACGACTCGTCAACCGCGTTCGCTGCGAGCGCGGCCTCAAAGGCGTCAGTCTTAATTTCCTCAGACATGTATCTTCCTTATCCAAAAACCCAGAAAACGATCTTGGTCAAAACAAGATCGAGCAATGAAACAACTGCGATGATGAAAGTCACGAAAACCAAAACGACGGATGTATAAGTGGTCAATTGCTTGCGCGTTGGCCAAACTACCTTGCGAAGTTCTGAAACTACTTGGCGATAGAACAGGCCAATGCGTGCGATGAGACCAAGTTTCTTCTCATCACTTGATGCAACAGCATCAGTCATCGTGGGCCTTCCTTTCTTTAGTGCTTTCGTTGGTTCCATCGTTAATTCAAACCTTGCAGGGCAGGAGGGACTCGAACCCCCAACCGGCCGCTTTGGAGACGGCAACTCTAGCCAATTGAGCTACTGCCCTTCGCACGAAGGCATGGCAAAACCATAGGGAAAAGCAAACCCTCGTGAGCGCCGAAGTCTAGAGCCAAGGAGGGTCCCAGGTCTAACTCGGGTCTAACTCGGCTCTAACTCGGGTCTAACTCGGCTCTGAAATACGGCAGACTTGGCTCCATGAGCCCACGAATTTCCTCGAGAATCGCTGCAATCGCTGAATCCGCAACCTTGGCAGTGGATGCAAAAGCCAAAGCGCTGAAGGCTGCCGGCCGACCCGTCATTGGGTTTGGCGCAGGAGAACCCGATTTCCCGACTCCGGATTACATTGTTGAGGCAGCGATTGCTGCTGCCGGCGTCGTCTCCAATCACCGGTACACACCTACGTCAGGCTTGCCCGAACTGCGAAGCGCCATCGTTGCAAAAACAAAACGTGACTCCAATTACGACATCACAGTCGATCAGGTGCTTGTTACTAACGGAGGAAAGCAGGCGGTTTATCAAGCATTCGCAACAATTGTTGATGATGGCGACGAAGTTCTCTTGCCTGCACCGTACTGGACTACATATCCCGAGTGTGTGAAATTGGCCGGTGGAATCCCTGTTGAAGTTTTCGCAGATGAGAGCGCCAACTATTTGGTCAGCGTTGAACAGCTCGAAGCAGCGCGCACATCAAAAACTAAAGTGCTTCTATTTTGTTCTCCAAGTAATCCAACTGGATCGGTGTATTCGCCTGAGCAAGTTAAGGCGATCGGTGAATGGGCACTAAAAAATAACATTTGGATTATTTCTGATGAAATCTACGAGCACTTGCTTTATGACGGTGCAAGCGCTCCAAGCCTTCCGGTACTAGTTCCAGAATTAGCCGAGCACGTGATCATTCTCAATGGCGTTGCGAAAACCTACGCGATGACTGGTTGGCGCGTTGGTTGGATGATTGGGCCAAAGGATGTAATTAAGGCTGCGACAAACTTGCAATCACACTTATCAAGCAACGTCTCCAATGTATCTCAACGTGCTGCCATTGCGGCTCTTTCAGGAGACCTCACCGCTGTTCACAAAATGGGTGAAGCATTTGATCGTCGTCGTAAATTAATCGTGGGTTTACTTAATGAAATTCCAGGGTTTGAATGCCCAACCCCACAAGGTGCTTTCTATGTCTACCCATCCGTAAAAGGAGTACTGGGTAAGACTATTCGGGGCAAAACGCCAACAACTTCTGCAGAATTAGCAACGTTAATTTTGGAAGAAGTAGAAGTTGCCGCAGTACCAGGTGAAGCCTTTGGTCCTTCAGGATACTTACGTTTCTCCTACGCACTCAGCGATGAGGACATTGTTGAAGGTATTGGACGCATCAAAAAACTTCTTACTGAAGGTTAATTCCTACCAGGTTTACTTCGGCCTCTAAAGTAATTCCGAAAACTGCTTTTACTTTTGCACGTGCTTCGCTAGCCAGGGATGCGATGTCCGTTGCTGTTGCGGTTCCCGAATTTGTAAGCGCAAGTACATGTTTAGTTGAAATCCGAGCACCGGAAACGGAGTCACCTTTATGGACACCAGCATGTTCCATAAGCCAAGCTGCTGATGTCTTTACACGCCCATCGATTTGAATCCATCGCGGTGCATCCTCAGGAAGCGTTGCTGCAATCTCTGCAGAAATTATTGGGTTAGTGAAAAAGGATCCAGCAGACCAAGAATCATGATCAGCCAGGCTAAGAATCATTCCCTTTTTCGCACGCAAATCCAGTATCGCTTCCCGAGTAGCGATAACAGATGATTTTTCCCCCACGGAAACACCCAGTGCGGTTGCTAATTCAGCATAGGTAATGGGAGTAGTCGCTTCACCTTGCCGAAGCTGAAAAGCGACATCCAAAATTACGTAGCGGTCTTTCTCTAACTTGAAATGAGAACTTCTATACGTAAAATTGCATTCAGAATTTGTGAAAGTCCGCACTTTCTTATCGGCTCGATCGTATGTGCGCACACGTGTAATGAACTCCGAAACTTCATGACCGTAGGCACCGATATTTTGAATTGGCGCTGCACCAACTGTCCCAGGTATTCCACTAAGTGTTTCAAGGCCAGCAAAACCGCGAGAAATGGTTGTTTCAACAAAATCATCCCAATTTTGCCCGGCACCAATAGTCAAAGTGGCACCGCTACATGCATCTACTTCGCTTTCAATGTTGTCGTTTGAAATCCGAATCACCGTTCCATCAAAACCAGTGTCGCTCACAAGCATGTTTGTTCCGCCACCCATGATTAATATGGGTGAATCTCCAGCGGCTTCAATGGCCGCAATAATCTGCGCTTCATTTGAAACTTCTACGAAATTCTTTGCTGGACCACCAACACGCAAGCTCGTGAAATCAGATAACTGCGTCATGGCTACCTTCCTGGCGCCATGGCGATCAGAGACTTAGCCATACCTAACACTTTTACTCCAGCGGAAGTTGCGCTGATATCTAATCGCACATCATTGCCAACTACTTCCGAAACAGTGGCAGAAACTGTGAGGTCTACTTTTTCACCTGCGGGCACAATGACAGGCTTTGTAAATCGGCCAGAGAACTCTTTTACAGTTGCAGATCCACCAGAGAACTCTGTGACGAACTTACCGACCAGCGCCATCGTGAGCATTCCATGTGCGATGACATCAGGTAATCCGACAGACTTGGCAAAAGCTTCGTCCTGGTGGATTGCATTTTGGTCCCCACTTGCATTGGCATAAGCCTTGAGCAAGTCGCGATCTATCCAGAAAACTTTTGTATCCACAATGGTTCCGACTTCAATCATGCCCGCACCACCAAAGTCGACCATGTTGAAACTACAAGTTGGTCCCCCGCATGTAAATCAGATCGCACTGTCACGATTTCATTTCCGGCAGCGACTTTATAATTTTCAATTGTTGATGAACATCGCAATTGATCTCCCGCGACGATGGGGCGATGAATCTGAAATTTCTGATCGCCATGGACAAGTCGCGTCCAATCGAGACCGACATCGGGATCAGAAAGAAGTTGCTGTGATTGCGCGAGAGTTATTCGAATTGAAAAAGTTGGAGGCGCAACGCTCTTGTCACTTTCGCCGAGCACGTCGGCAAAGGCATCTATTTCAGATTGTGTGACAGTAACTACATCCGCACCAGTAAAAGTGCGCCCGACGGAATCGGGATTGAGCATTATCGAGTTTCGCGGTGAACTGTTGAAGCCTTGCAACGTGGGCAGAACTTCTTGAGTTCAAGACGATCTGGATCGTTGCGACGGTTCTTCTTTGTGATGTAGTTGCGCTCTTTGCAATCAACGCAGGCCATGGTGATCTTTGGACGTACGTCCGCGCTCTTACTTGCCATGGTCCAAGCTCCTTCATCGTTAGATATCGTTAGATTTCGTCGGTTTAACTATTGTTCGAGGCGTCAGGCTACCTGACGACCCTGCGTGTTGCGAAATTGGAACACTTTCGTGCGGTATTACTAGTAGCGGAGGCCGGATTTGAACCGGCGACACAGCGATTATGAGCCGCTTGCTCTACCAAGCTGAGCTACCCCGCCAAAGGTATCTTCGAGCCCCCCAACGGAATCGAACCGTTGACCTTTTCCTTACCATGGAAACGCTCTACCGACTGAGCTAGGGGGGCACTTAACAAGTAGTGAGCGTACAGGCTCGCCAGGGATTGGCGAAAATGGCCTGCTCTCAGAGAGATCTAGAGCGCCGGATTGAGCGTCACCTTGCCCGTGGTTTGGCGTGCCACGATCGCGCGATGGGCATCATCAGCCTTACTTAAAGCAAAGACAGGTCCGATCACGGGTTTCAGTGCGCCACTTTGTATAAGTGCAAAGAGTTCCACGATGACATCGTTGAGCAATTCCTTACTATTAAAGCAATGCGCTAACCAGAAACCTGAAACAGTTTTTGTGCCCCCAACAAGGGAGCCAGGAGCAATGGGCGTCGCCGCCTTTCGGGATGCCGTTCCAAATGTCACTAGGCGACCAAATGGAGCAAGGACTGCAAGTGAATCATCGAAAGTTTTCCCACCCACCATCTCTAAGACAATATCAATGAGTGCGCCATTATTGGCTGCTCGTAGGTCAACCTTTAAATTTTCCGATGCAGCATCAACCCAAGCATCTGCCCCAAGTGACATCACGAGATCCTTCTTACCCGCAGATGAGACCGCGATAACGTGCGCGCCCCACATCTTCGCTAATTGAATCGCTAAACAACCAACCCCACCGGCGGCGGCGTGAATGACTACGCTTTCACCTGTTTTGAGATGACCCATAGTTTTAAGAATGTGCCACGCGGTGGCACCTTGCACAAATGTTGCAAGTGCTTGCTCGTCACTCACGCCATCTGGCACGTCAATCACATAAGCCTTATTGGCTAGCGCCTTTTGCGCGTATGCACCTGCAATCACTGATGCAAGTACTCGACGACCATCTTTTGTTCGCCCAACAACTTCAAGCCCAGGAAAAAGCGGGAGCGCCTGCTCGGAAAGATATGCGTTCTCGATTTGATGGGTATCGGCATAGTTCACACCGATAGAGGTGACTTCGATCAATTCCTCATTCTCGCCAGGAATCGGATCTGGAACGTCAACGTATTCCATGACCTCAGGGCCGCCAAATTTCGATACTTTAATTGCTTTCATGCTGCTAATCGTAAGGCGCTAGAGACTTATTGTCTTGCCGTCATCTACTCTAAAGCCATGAGCGAGCATTCGTTGCAGATTCGCATTCTTAAAGGGATTGCCGAACAGGACATGGCCCGAGAAATATTCGATGAAGTCTGGCCCAGTAATGATGGGACTCAAATTACGGCAAACCTGTTACAGGCACTTGTGCATAATGGAACCTACGTAGCAGGAGCTTTTCTCGAAGATGAGATTATTGCTGCGGCTTTTGCTTTCCCTGGCCTGGACGAACAACGCCATCTTCACTTGCACTCTCACATGGCTGCCGTGCGTGCACCATACAGAAATCAGAATATTGGAAGTGCCCTGAAACTTCACCAGAAGCAATGGGCACTCGAACACGGTTACGACACAATCACGTGGACTTTCGATCCGCTCGTAAGGCGAAATGCAAGAATCAACTTACTCAAACTCGGTGTTGATGTCTTTGATTACTTCCCCGATTTTTATGGTGATCTAGCAGATGGAATCAACGCGGGCGATCCCACCGATCGCGTTATGGCACATTGGATCTTAACGAGCGAGCCTCGAAGCGCCATGATCACAGGCGATATTCCTGTGGCTTTAGCAAATGAAAATGGTCGGCCCGTTCAATATGGAGCAACAGGAACAAGCGTCTTGTGCTACTTACCTGAAGATATTGTTGAACTACGCGCAACGGATTCGGCTCTTGGGTTGGAATGGCGATTAGCGCTTCGCAATCAATTGCAACCCCGGCTCGATAATGGATGGCACATTCGCGGATACACCGAAGACGGCGCTTACGTCGTTACCAAAACTGAAAAGGTGAAATAAGTGAAGATTAAAGAAGTTGAAATTCGCACCATCGAGTTGCCATTGGTACGCCCATTTCGCACATCATTTGGAACGCAATTGGAACGACCCCTGCTTCTCATGAAGATAACGACTCATGAAGGCGCCGAGGGGTGGGCCGAATGCGTTGCAATGGAAGCGCCCTTGTATTCCCCCGAATATATGGCTGGTTCCCAAGACGTGATTGAACGCTTTCTCTTGCCAGCCATTTTCGAATACGGCGATATTCGCCCAGAGGAAGTTGCGGGCGCGCTTAGACCATTCTTGGGTCATCAGATGGCCAAGGCAACAATTGAAACGGCAATTCTTGACGCACAACTCAAACTCGATGGAATCTCATTTGGATCTTACCTGGGCGCCAACAAGGAAGAAATAGATTGTGGGGTCTCGGTAGGAATCGCAAATAGCATTGAGGCTCTCGTTGAAGAAGTTTCTCAATATGTATCCGATGGTTACCGACGTATTAAATTAAAGATCGAACCAGGCTGGGATCTTGAACCTGTGAGCGTAATTCGTGGCCTTTGGCCCGAAATTCCTTTGCAAGTCGATGCAAATCAGGCTTACACTCGAAATGACATTGCACTGTTGAAAAAATTGGATCCATTTAACCTGTTACTCATCGAACAACCTCTCGATGAGCACGACGTATTGGGCCATGCGATGTTGGCGGCGGAAGTAGAGACGCCGATTTGCTTAGATGAATCCATCACTTCCTTTGAAGCGGCCAGAGATGCTCTTGCGATGAAAGCAACGACCGTCATAAATATTAAGCCAGGTAGAGTCGGTGGATACTTAGAATCCGTTCGTATCCATGACTTGTGCGTTGAAAATGGCATTCCTGTCTGGTGTGGTGGCATGCTGGAAACAGGAATCGGACGTGCAGCAAATGTGGCACTCGCAGCACTTCCGGGTTTCACACTTCCAGGAGACACAAGCGCGTCATCGCGATTCTTTACCAGAGATATCACTAATCCATTTGTGATGGAAGAGGGTCGACTTCGAGTACCCACTGGGCCAGGAATCGGAGTTGATATCGATCATGACTTTATTGAGGAGATAACCACTTCACGAAAGATGATCACGGCCCCATAACGTGAATTCTCTTTTGCTCCTGAAACTTTTCCTTGCTCCACTTTTTGTAGGTCTAGTAAGCGTGATTCAGAAGCGTTGGGGCGATCGAATTGGTGGGCGGCTCATTGGTCTTCCACTTACCACGGGACCATTTATATTCATTATCTATTTTCAAGAAGGCGGAAGTTTCGCAGCGCGCGCCTCACACGGTGTTTTAGTCGGACAAGTTGCGCTGATTATTTTTGCTTGGGTTTACGCATTCGCCGCGCTACGTACGACGTGGGCCAGCGCCCTTGCATTCGGAACACTTGCCTGTATTGCTTCGGGATCCCTACTTACATTGCGACAGATCCCGTTGATGCCACTTCTTATGGTGTTAGGGCTAATTTGGTTCTTCGCAAAAAAATACTGGCCCCACTATGACGATCAACCCCACTCCAACGAACCGCCTTCATGGGAACTACCAGTTCGACTCATTGTGACCGTCCTAATAATTCTGAGTTTGACCGGCTTTGCTAATTTCCTCGGACCTCGAGCTGCAGGCGTCCTCTCCACTTACCCAGTTATTACCTCGGTTTTAGGCGCCTTCAACCAGCGAAGATTTGGTCCAAACGCAACTGTGGCAACTCTTCACGGCATGTTGCAAACTTTGCCCATTACAACCGCGATCATGAGTGTCCTCACCGTGCTCCTCTGATTCTTTCCTCGAAAAGTACGTAGGATTGGCACGAAAGGTAGGTCTCACCAGTGAATTTTAAACATGTAGATCCGCTTCCAACTCATAGCGATATCGATTCACTTGTAGATCCAGCAATCACCTTAGTAGGAAAGTTGCTTCACGAATCCCAAAGGCAGCGAACTCGACATGATGAAGCAAACCGGAAGCGATTCGCACGCCTTCTCAAGAATCCAGATGCGATTTCCTTAACAATGTCCCTCACCGATGAAGTCATGCGCATGACATCAGTGCCACGCGCCGTGCGAACTTTTCGTAGAATTTCAAATTTGGCAAATGTGCAGGGTCTGGGAATTTTGGATTACATCGGAATTAAGATTGCAGTACCTTTCTCGATACTTTTTCCTGGGCTCGTTATGAGAATTGTTCACCAAAGAGTACGTATGGCAGCCAACGGAATCATTTTGCCAGCCGAGGAATCACGCTTATCGGCTCACATTCGAAATCGTGTGGCCGACCACGCCAGACTTAATATCAACGTACTTGGCGAAGCAGTTCTCGGTGATCATGAAGCCGCCCAGCGATTGCAATCAGTGATCTCCATGGTGGCTCGCCCCGAAGTGAACTATGCCTCAGTGAAGATTTCATCTGTCACTAGCCAGCTCATCACCGTCGATTACGAAGGTTCTGTACAAAGGGTTTCTGATGGTCTTCGCGTGCTCTATCGCGAAGCGCACAAGCACGGAACTTTCATTAACTTAGATATGGAAGAATTTCGCGATCTTTCCATCACGGTAGAAGTATTTATGAAATTACTTGATGAGCCAGAATTCGAATCGATGAACGCTGGAATTGTGTTGCAGGCCTATCTCCCGGAATCACATGCGGTCTTCGCTCAACTAGTAGCTTGGGCCAAAATCCGCCATGCACGTACCGGGGCAAGCATCAAGATTCGCCTTGTAAAAGGTGCAAACCTTGCAATGGAAAAAGCTGAAGCCGAATTGCACGGATGGGTCGCTGCGCCATATGAAAGTAAAGCGGCCGTTGATGCAAGTTACGCGCGACTCATTGATACCGCCCTTACCAAAGAGCATTTTCCGGCGGTGCGTATTGGCATTGCCAGCCATAACTTATTCCATTTGGCATGGGCAATTGAGGTGGCAAAATCGCGTGGTGTCACGGAGCAACTCGATATCGAAATGCTTGAAGGCATGGCTAATGCCGAAGCACTTGCCGTTGTGCATGAAGTAGGAAATGTTCTTCTTTATACGCCCGTAACTCGCCATGATGATTTCCCTGCGGCAGTGGCCTACCTGGTGCGAAGATTGGATGAGAACACATCTCTCGAAAATTACCTTCGAGCATCATTTGATATGAGCAAGGGAAGCAAGAATTTCGAAGATCAAAAGAATCGATTCCTTCATTCGGTTTCCGAAAGACACCAGATTTCAACGACATCGCGTCGTCACGTTCTTGTGCCGCATGATTGCCAGGAACTTTTCAATCAAGGAATATTTGAAAACGAAAGTGATGCGGATTCGACCAATCCGAATTTTCACAATGCACTGAGCGATGCGTGGGCGAAGATCGATTCTGGGCAAGAAGTTCATATTCCGTTAGTAATAAATGGAAAAGACATTCTTAACGAATCTATAGAGCTTGGCCATGACCCAAGCAACGATGGCAGGACGTGGTATCGCTATAGCGTCGCAATGAAGGATCAGATTGATTTGGCCGTTGCAACTGCCCAGTCTGCTTTTCAAGATTGGGAAAACTTAGGCGCGGGCAATCGAAGTAAAATCCTCGGAACTGCCGCATCTATCATGCAATCTGAGCGAGCCGAAACTATTGCACTCATGGCGCTGGATTCAGGAAAGACCGTGTCCGAGGCTGACCCTGAAGTTAGCGAAGCGATTGATTTCGCGCGCTTCTACGCGCTCTCATCCCAACAAAAAGAAGAAGGATCCACACCTCTGGGTGTTGTGCTCGTTGTTCCACCATGGAATTTTCCTTACGCCATACCTGTGGGCGGGGTTTGTTCGGCGTTGGCTGCCGGAAATGCCGTCATCCTGAAGCCAGCTCCCGAAACCGTGGCAACGGCCTATCGGATTGCGCAACAACTCTGGAACGCAGGAGTTCCTAAGAATGTCTTGCAATTTGTTCCCACACGTGATGATCAGGATGGAAAACATCTTGTTACGCATTCAGGCGTCAACGCAGTCATCCTCACGGGTGGTTTTGAAACGGCAGAGATGTTTACGAAGTGGAAACCAGAGATCCGACTCATGGCTGAAACGAGCGGGAAAAACGCGATCCTCATTTCTGCTAGTGCCGATATTGATAGCGCTGTCAAAGATCTTGTGCAATCCGCATTTGGACATGCAGGTCAAAAGTGCAGTGCGGCAAGTTTGGCGATTGTTGAAGAGAGTATCTACAACAATCCGGCATTCTTTCGTCAACTCAAAGATGCAGTAGAAAGTTTGAGCGTAGGACCGGGCAGAAGTTACTCAACATCCACGGGGCCAATCATCAGGCCCGCCGGCCCATCTTTGCTGCGCGCATTTACCCAATTGGACGATGGCGAGAATTGGTTAATTCAACCGCAACAAATTGATTCAACAGGTCACATGTGGACTCCCGGAATTAAAATCGGTGTGAAACCAGGTTCATGGAGTCATCGCAATGAATGGTTCGGACCTGTTCTTGGAATCATGAAGGCTCCGGATTTTCAGACCGCTATCGCATGGCAAAATGCAACCGATTTTGGTCTCACTGCAGGGGTCCATGCGCTGGATGAAAAAGAATGTGAACTTTGGATCTCTCACATGCAGGCGGGAAATCTCTACGTTAATCGTGGAACCACCGGTGCAGTTGTTAACCGTCAACCTTTTGGAGGATGGAAGCGCAGCAGCGTTGGCCCAACTTCCAAAGCAGGAGGCGCCAACTACCTCAACAATTTACGCACCTGGAGACCTATGTCATCGCTCCTAGAGCTCATTGAATCTTCACAACTTTGGTGGAATGAAGTTGGTTCGCAAGCAATCGATGCTTCCGGGTTATCCGTGGAAAGAAATTATCAAATTTACAAAACTTCGGTACGTAAATATATTGTGCGAATCGATGAGACAACTTCTCTCGATGAAATAAACTATATCCATTGGGTTTCGGAAAAAACCGGAGACTTGATCGAATTCAGTTGTGCCCAGGAAAACATTCGCCTTGCGGAAGCGATCATTGAATCGTTAGAAGAACTTGTGGTTCGCGCATCACATACAGAAAAGGTTCGTTGGCTTAGTGCTGAAAATGCACCCACCTTGGAATTTCTCATTAAAGGCATCTCTCTGGACTCTCGCCCCTTGGCAGCCCGTGGGGATGTGGAATTACCACGCTGGCTTTTGGAACAAAGCGTCTCAATCACGAACCATCGCTACGGAAATGTAGGAGCAGGGCCTAGGCCGCGCATTACGATGTCGCAATGACAATTCCTTTGGGCCGCCTCAGTGTCTTTGACATGTTCCGCCTAGGCATTGGTCCATCAAGTTCTCACACTGTTGGGCCAATGCGTGCCGCGCTGAGTTTTGCACAATCCTTGGAAGCCGATGGGTTACTCCATGAAGTTTCTAGTATTTCCATTGAACTATACGGATCCCTTGGGGCTACAGGTCGTGGGCACGGTACTGATCGTGCTGTACTTCTTGGCTTAAGTGGATACCAACCCGAAACCGTTCCTTCGCACGTTGTCTCTTCATTGCCGACCAGTGTGGTGGCTGATGGCTATCTGGAATTAATGGGAAAACAACGTGTTTCAATCGCTTCCGATGCAATAAGTTTTCAGCCTAGAATCAGTATCGACTACCACCCGAATGCCTTGCGATTTAGAGCCAATCGTGCAGATGGTTCCGAAATTACCAATGCAGTGTATTTCTCTATCGGTGGAGGATTTGTTGCCTCAGAATCAGAACTGAAGATTGCGGAAGATTTTGTTGCAAAGCAACCTGCCAATCATCATCCTCTTGCACCCGCTGAACATTTTGAAACGGCCGAAGAACTTCTTGAGATTTGCAAGCGCGATTCGTTATCTATCAGCGAAGTGATGCTGCGAGATGAACTTAATGATCGCACCCTAGTTGAAATCCGCGAAGGTATCTTGAATATTTCAACCGCGATGAATGACTGTATCGATGCTGGATGTGTGACAGGTGGAATTTTGCCAGGAGGTTTGAATGTTCCACGTCGAGCACCAGCCCTCTTCAAAACTCTGAGCATTGCATCTGAACACAATGATCCATTGCGTGCCTTAGATTGGGTAAATCTTTATGCGCTAGCCGTTAATGAAGAGAACGCGGCGGGTCACCGAGTGGTAACCGCTCCAACAAATGGGGCAGCCGGAATTATTCCAGCAGTCCTTCGTTATTACAGAGAATTTATCCCTGGGGCTAATGATGAAGGAACTATCAAATTCTTATTGGCTGCCGCAGCAGTGGGTACTCTCATTAAGCGAAATGCATCCATCTCTGGGGCCGAAGTTGGATGCCAGGGCGAAGTTGGTTCTGCATGCGCAATGGCTGCAGCAGGTCTTGCTGAAGTTTTAGGTGGAACACCAGAGCAGGTAGAAAATGCTGCGGAAATTGGCATGGAACATAATCTGGGGCTTACCTGCGATCCGATAGGTGGCTTAGTGCAAATTCCTTGTATCGAACGGAATGCGATCGGAGCTGTCAAAGCAATTAACGCGGCCCGCATGGCCCTCCATGGTGATGGTCAACACTTGGTGAGCCTGGACATGGTAATTAAAACTATGAAAGAAACTGGAAAAGATATGCATCACCACTACAAAGAAACTTCGATCGGCGGTTTGGCTGTAAATATTATTGAGTGCTGATTTAGGCAGCGAATAGATTTAGATGTGTGACGGAGGGCCAGAGAGCAAAAAGAATCGATATGGGCAAGATAAGAAAAACAACAGGAACCATCATCGATGTTTCCGCCTTACCGGCTTTGTCCATCATGAAGTTTCGTTGAATCTGTCTTGCTTCAGCTGCATGACGGGCCAGCACATCTATCAAGGGCGCACCCCGAAGCATCGCCGTGATCAAAGCATCGACGAATCGACGAATAACTGCCGAGTCAATTCGTCGACCAAAGTCATCTAGAGCAACATGGAAAGGCTTTCCCTGGCGCACTTGTAAAACAACTTCGCCAAATTCCTTTGCTAGGTGCGAATTTGATCGCAATGAAAGTCGCGTCAGTGCTCCCATGGGAGTTTCACCAGCAGAGAGAGCTAAAGTTAGCATTTCAATAATTGCAGGAAATTCACTTTCTATCCTTTCGCGATACGCCTTAACTTCTCTGGATAAGTTCCAATCAATAAGAACAAAGGCACTGGCGCTAACCAAACCTAGAAGAAGGCTAGCTAATATGAAATCTTCCGTCATCAGAAATGAAATGAACCCGGCAATGCCACCGGAAATAGCGCAATAACTTGCTTGCATGATTCGAAAGTGATCGTATTGATTTTCTCGACCTACCTTCAACAATCGCTCTTGGACCTTCGAGCGATCGGGCATTGCCAGAAGTCGTTTGCGCGATTGCGCGATGATGCGATCTGAGGATTCTTCTTTCTCATCTTCATGAGCAATGTAGGCAAGCGCTCCCGTTAGAGCCAATAGGACCGGGATGGCAATTTGAGCGGATGCCACTTCATACCTCCATGCGCTTTTGGAAAACGCGTGGGCTTTTGGGTAGGCGACCAAGGCGACCCATCCAAAAATAAGCAATGACCGTCAGCGCGATTCCAAGTAGAAGAATGGCAATTCCAGCGGGCGAAGCAAAGGCAGCAGTGGTTCCTGGCTGACTTGAAAGCAAAAGAAGTAGCAGCCAAGGTGCGGCAGAGGATAAATGTGCAGAATTCTTGATCCATCCATGTTTGATCTCGATCTCTTTTCGAAGCGAAAGATCCTGTCGTAGAAAGTCACCGAGAGTTCTAAATATCTGTAGTAACTCAGATCCGCCAAGTGATTTCGCCAGCAAAATTGCCTCAAGAATTTGATCACTACTGTGCGAATCAAAACGAACTTTCAAGCGCTCAACAGCTTGAACAAAGTTGCCCGTTTCCTGAAGTTCTCGATGAAAATCCAGGAAAGCAGGGCGCAATATTTCTGGACCGCGTTTTCCTAGACCGACCATGGCTTCTGAAAGAGAAAGTCCGGAATGGATACCTGAAATCATGTGGTCGATTACTTCCGGCCAGACAAGAGATATGGCTGCTTCGGTTTTTGAGAACCTATTACGTTGAT
>Ga0194037_1001206_pt1 | contig 19018 bp, 16 predicted proteins | sample JunL306m_MetaG_FD_148653 | JGI IMG/M metagenome (GOLD analysis project Ga0194037, IMG submission 148653) | Anoxic zone freshwater microbial communities from boreal shield lake in IISD Experimental Lakes Area, Ontario, Canada - Jun2016-L304-6m | ecosystem: Environmental > Aquatic > Freshwater >...
CGAATAGGCGAGAACTATCTTCTTGACTTCTTTCTTGGCCATTGAGGTCTCCTTTATGGTGTTTTTTGTCTCCGTATTCCCGGCAATAATTTCACTCCCCAGAGCACCGGGCCGAGCATGCCTCGCACTCCCTTCCTCAGAAAACTTCTCTCGGCGATAATCCCGGCAGCCACCGCTCCGTGGCGGTAATAAAACACGATAAACCGGCGGCCCATCGAGTTGGTCCGGAGATAGAGATCCCGGAAAGTCCGAAGGTCCATGACTTCATCAGCCGTTGGGTCGCCCCATGCCGCCGTGGCGACGAAACAGGTCTGGTACTTTTTGTAGAGCATCAGTCGCTTCAAGCGACTCGGGAATCTCTTTTTGAGCAACTCACGGGCCTTTTGAAGCCACTCTTTCCCTTTTTCGTACATCCCCTTGGGAGGGTGGAACTTCCGGCCGCTCTTCCGGTCGCGGTACGGCACCATGAGCCGTTCCGAGGCGGTAATCATGGCCAGAAGCATCCCTTCATGAGTCGGAAGCATCTGAGCTGAATTCTGGTAAAGCGTCAGTACCTGCTCCATCCGGGTCGCGAACAATGCGAACGCCGCCGGTGTTATCTCTTTGAGGAGTGTGGTCAGGGCCTCGGCCTCGGCCTTCTGACCCAATGCGATGATGTCTCCCCCTGCCCGGGCTGACACCGCCAGTTCCGCGTTTGTCGCTCTTTTCAGGAGAGCGTCCAGTTTCCCCAAGGTTTCCGAAAGATCAGCCGGTGATTGCCACCCCTCGGCCAGAATCTTGCCGTAGAGCGCCCGAAAATTGTTCGGCTCGTACGTCAGTATCTTGGCATACTGCTCAAGCGCCGTTGCGGCATTCCCTTGGGTCAAGGCCGTATCGGCCAGCTTCAGCAGCTTATTGAAGCTGAATTCGTCTACTTCATCGACGACAGGAGTCCCGGCGTAGTGATGCGCCGCTCCGGGCTGACGATTCGCTATCCGGCCTTGATTCTGCTCCGGGTCGAGCAGCACCGGTTTGATGGGCCTGATTTCCATAAATCACCTTCCGGTGATGGAGAGCGCGAAAAACTATTCCATCAACCAAGCCATGATCGCCTTCTGGATATGGAGCCGGTTCTCCGCCTCGTCCCAGACCGCCGAGTGAGTACCTTCGATGACGTCGTCCGTGATCTCTTCTCCTCGATGGGCCGGGAGGCAGTGGAGCACCATGCAGTTTCCCCTGGCCGAATCGAGGAGTCCCTCATTCACCTGGTAACCGGCAAAAGCGATTTCCCGCTCCTGCTGCTCCTGCTCCTGCCCCATGCTGGCCCAGACATCGGTGTTGATGACGTCGGCATCCCGAGCCGCCTCACGCGGGTCGTCGGTGACGGTGATGTTCGCCGTCCCCCGTGACCGGGCCCACGCCAGAACGGTGGCGTCCGGCCCGTACCCTTTCGGGCAGGCCAGGGTCAACTCGAAACCGAAGATAGCCGCCGCCTCAATCCAGGTATTCGCCATGTTGTTGCCGTCACCCACCCAGGCAAACTTCAGCCCTTCATAACTCCCCCGGTGCTCAATGACCGTAAAGAGGTCGGCCATGATCTGGCAGGGATGAAAACGGTCGGTAAGTCCGTTAATGACCGGCGCCGAGGAGTAGCGGGCAAACTCTTCAATAACCTCCTGACCGTAGGTCCGGATCATCACCCCGTCACAGTAGCGGGCAATGATCCGGGCCGTATCCTTGATCGGCTCGCCTCGTCCCATCTGAGAGGCGGCAGAGGTGATAAAGATCGGTTGCGCCCCAAGCTGATAGACCCCTACCTCGAAGGAGACCCGGGTCCTGGTCGACGCCTTCTCAAAGATGAGCGCGATACTCTTTCCTTCCAGGAAACGGTGGGGCGTCCTCTTCTTCTGCTTAGCCTTCAACTCCTTTGTGAAGACGAAGAGGTCGTCCAGCTCCTCGCGGGTGAACTGGCTCAAGGCAAGAAAATGTTTGTTCATAGTAGGGCCTCTCTTACCATGTCTCGTATACGTCGGGCAATATCAAACAGGCTTGGCGGGCTTCATCCGGTCGCTTCATGCCGCATTGCGTATTTTTTCCAATTTTCCGTTTCGTCGCAACTCATTTTGGATTGCCTGAGGATCAAGTTCAAGCCCATTGCTCCAGCAAAGCGCACCGGAACGAAGAAAGAATTTCTTAAATGTATTCGTATCCCGTAACGCAACCGTCAACGTCGTCTCAAATGACCAGAGAAGTGGCTCAAGATCATAAACTCCAGCCATGCCATCGGAAAACTCACAGTAGATATCAAAGCCATCGCGATATGCGATATGCATTAGTTTAATCATTGTCCGCGCCCTCAATCATGTCCAACGGTAATAACTGTTGCGCCCGGTCCCAGTTTTCCAACAGTTCTTTCTTGTGATCCAGCGCCCATTCTCTGACTATTCGAGCAGCGGAACGAGGCAGTTTTCCTTCCAGTATCTCCCCATGCTCTATCCCAATAAACGCTTCAAAGCCTTGGTACTCAGCATGAAAATGCGCGGGCGGGTGGTCGTTGTGCCTCATCGTTATCACGATTCCAAAGAAATAAGAGATAACGGGCATCTTCGTCAGAGTTCCAACTCAGCAAATATCCCGTTCAATATCCCGATCATCTCGTTGATCTCCTGCTTGGTGACGATCAAGGCCGGGACAAAGCGGAGGACGGTGTCGTGGGTCACGTTGAGAAGCACCCCCCGGTCGTGCCCCATCTTAACGATATCGCCGCCGGGGATGGAGAGGTTCACGCCGATCATGAGGCCAATCCCCCGGACCTCCACGATGAAGGGATACTTCTCCTTGAGCGCGTCCAGCTCGCCGTGGAGATATTCCCCCAACTCCTCGGCCCGATTGAGCAAACCATCCTCCAGAATAGTCCGCACCGTCGCCACCGCCGCCGCCGTCACGAGAGGATTACCGCCGAAGGTGGAGCCGTGGGTCCCCGGCGTGAAGGCCGCCGCGTACTCATCACGGGCAAGCATGGTACCGATGGGGGCGCCGCCGGCCAGGGCCTTGGCCAGGGTCATGATGTCCGGGGCGATACCGAAATGTTCATAGGCAAAGAGTTTTCCGGTGCGCCCCATTCCGACCTGAACCTCGTCGAGAATCATGATCAGTCGGTGCCGGTCGCAGATATCGCGAACCTCCCGGAGATAACCGGAAGAGGGGATATTGACCCCCCCCTCTCCCTGGATCGGCTCCAGCATGACGGCGCAGGTGGCGGGAGTTATTGCCGTCTCCAGGGCCGCTGCGTCGTCGAACGGAACATGCTTGAACCCGTGGAGAAGCGGGTCGAAAAAGCGCTGCACCTTTTCCTGTCCGGTGGCGGAGACAGTGGCCATGGTTCGGCCATGAAACGAGTCGGCGGCTGTAATGATCTCATATCGCTCCGGACCGTACTTTTCCCGACTGTATTTGCGGGCCAGCTTGATGGCCGCCTCATTAGCCTCGGCCCCGCTGTTGCAGAAAAACGCCTTGTCCGCGAATGAGTGGGCGCAGAGGATCTCGGCCAGCTCGATCTGGCTGGGGATATGGTAGTAGTTGGAGCAGTGAATCAACTCCGCCGCCTGCTTTTGCAGCGCCGCCACTACCTTGGGATGACAGTGCCCCAGATTATTTACCGCCACCCCGGCAAGAAAATCCAGATAGCGTTTTCCGTCGGCGTCCCACAGGACGCTCCCCTCTCCACGTACCGGTACGATGGGGTACCGACCGTAGGTTTTCATGATGTACTTGTCGGCTTTTTCAATCCACTGTTGTGATGTCATGGTAGTCTCGCGAGTATAAGATTGAAGGATAATAGCAGAATGAATATTGTGAGGCAAAAAAATTGTCATCCCCTCTTCGCGATCTGTTGATTATTCTATCCGCGACAAATAGAGGCGTGACGAATGGTATTGAGCGGTGGTGGGATTCTTGGCTCTGTTTACCCCCTCGTCCGACGGAAATCACTCCACCCAAAGGCAATAACGACAGGTTGTAAATTACCGTATAATCTGATAACGTGCTGCCGGATGCATGAATCCGGCGCCACGTTTTTTTTCGTGTAACAAATTCAGCAGTTGGAGGCTGTGTGATCACTGACCGAGATATGATTGGCACTCTTTCGATCATCGAATTGATTACAAGGGCAGAGCAACTGGATGGGGCCGGCCGGTTGGACTCGGCGATTGAACTGTATAACGAGTGGATACGTACCGCTGAGTCACCGTTAAAGTTTGTCGCCAGTTTCAATCTTGGTGTCCTCTATACCGAACAACAAGATAGCAAACAGGCAATAAAAGCGTATGAACAGGCGTTGGAGTTAAATCCTGACTTCATACAGGCTCGTTTGAACCTTGGTACTATGCTTGAACAGCTTGGTCGACAGGATGATGCCCTTGACCAGTGGCGGCTGGCGTTACGTTCAAAAGAGATTGAAAAGCCCGAGAGTAAGCCGCTTCATTTACATGCATTGAAGAACCTGGGTCGACTGCTTGAAATTCAGCGGCGGTTCAAACCGGCGTTGGATATGTTGGAGCAGAGCCTGGCGCTTGATGTTACCCAATTTGACGTCATGCTGCATTTGATTCATTTGGCGCAAAAAATATGCCGATGGCCTATATATGCCCCGCCGACAGGGATGACAAAGGATGAGCTGCTAAGAGGCACCTCGCCGTTGGCCATGCTGGCTGCTTCCGATAATCCCGAAGCGCAGCTTGCGGTTTCGAAGCGTTTTATTGAGCATAAGTACCCATCACCCGCTGCTCTGACTCTTGCTCCGGTAGGAGGATATCGTCATGACAGGATCAGGCTAGGCTATTTGTCATCCAATCTCTCCACGCATGCGGTGTCGCTTTTGACGGTTGAACTGTTTGAGGCGCATGACCGCGGCAGATTCGAAGTGTACGGTTTTTGCTGGAGTCATGAGGACGGTACCGCTTTCCGACAGCGGATTATTAATGGTTTTGACCGGTTTATACGAATAGGCGCCTTGAACGACAAGGAAGCCGCTGAATGCATACGGTCCCATGAAATTGATATTCTGGTTGATCTACAGGGGTTGACGTCCGGGGCGCGACCGATAATCCTTTCCTATCGTCCAGCGCCGGTCCAGATGACATACCTGGGTTTTCCCGGTACCACCGGTTTGCCGTGGATCGATTATGTCATTGCCGATAGGTATATAATTCCGGAAGATGAAGCCGGATTTTACTCCGAGAAGCCGCTCTACCTTCCCAACTGTTTCCAGGTCAGTGACAGTAAGCGTCAAATCGGAGCGACGCCGAAGCGGGCGGACTACAACCTTCCCGAAAATTCTTTTGTTTACTGTTCCTTTAACCACAACTACAAGTATACGCCCGAGATGTTTTCAGCATGGATGCGCATACTCAAACATGTGCCGAGGAGTGTACTCTGGTTATTGGCCGATAACGAATGGGCTCAGGAAAATCTGACGAGGTTTGCACTAAAATCGGGGATCAAAAAGGAGCGGCTGATATTCGCGCAGCGAGTACTTCCCGCGGACTATCTGGCTCGATATCAGCTTGCGGATCTGTTTTTGGACTCCTATCCTTTCAACGGTGGGACCACGGCGAATGATGCACTCTTCATGGGGTTGCCTCTGTTGACTCTCTCCGGGCGGACCTTTGCGTCGCGCTATGCCGGGAGCCTCCTGAAGAATCTGAACCTTCCGGAGCTTATTGCCCGAAATTTAAAGGAATATGAGGAAAAAGCCGTTCGTTTTGCCAAGCATCATACTGAATTGCGTGCTTTGAAGAACCGTCTGATTGAAAATAAAACGTCCGGGCCTGTTTTCGATAGTGCTCGGTTAGTCCGCGACCTTGAAAATCAATTTGAACTACTTCTCAAGGAACCGCACCCGCCATCCCAACAAATTATTAAGGAAAATGTAACCAGAGGCGGTAGCAAGAGTAACTTGCCGTTGGTTAGCATTCTGATCCCGACGCATAATCGACCGGACTATTTTGAGCTTGCATTAAAGAGCGCGCTGGCTCAGACATATGAAAATATAGAAATTATCGTCAGTGACAATAGCGATGATGAATTGACACGTTATCGTATTGCGACATACCTGATCAATTATCCATCTATTCGCTATATCCGTGTGCCAGGGTATAGCGCGAACGATAATTGGATAAACTGTCTTCGTCATGCATCGGGTGAATATATCAATTATCTGATGGATGACGACATCTATCATGAAAATAAAATTTCAATAATGTTGACTTGCATGCTAACTCAACCAAATATTGGTCTGGTAACTTCATTTCGCCAACTGATTGATGCTAATGGGAACTACTTGCATCCGATTCCCGGAACTGAGCGATTATTTAGTACTAGAACGATTATTAAAGGTGTTTCTCTAGGCGAAATGATATTGCTTAATGGTCGAAATGTGATTGGCGAACCAACTACTGCATTGGTCAAGAGAGATGATATTGGTGATCGCTTTGGTGTTTTTCTATGTAGGGAATATGGGGTGTTATCCGATGTAGCTACGTGGTTATCTATTTTATCACATAAAGATTGTGTATATTTGCCTGAACCCCTTAGCTATTTTAGAATCCATGCCGGGCAGGATCAACAGAATAGTCCAGTTAAAATTATGGCCAATATTGAATGGTTGCAACTGTTTTGCGATGCGCATGAACACAAAGCTTTTCTAGTAAATAGGTCAGCAATCCATGAACATCTGGCGCACAAGCTTGTAACTATGATATGGTTTCTATCGTCAGAACATCAGAAAATCAAAGAAGGCGCCTACGAGTTGGAAAAAATCCACTCAGTGATAAGGCAAGCTACTGCTATCTTGTTGGAGAAGCCTTGATTCAAACTTAGTTTGATGGAGGATGTATTGCTTTGAAACTTCGATTTCTTATTGCAGCGCCACCATTTAGCCACCAATCCGGTGGTATCATGGTTCTTCATAATCTTTGTGATACGCTAAATCGTTTAGGATATGAAGCTGCTATTGTATTTTTTTATGGGGGGATTTCGCCTGATTTCCAGTGGGCCATATCAAACAGCCCGACACTCTATTACCCTGGTTGCGAGAGAGTTCATCTCTCAATGGAAAATCCGAATAAGTCGATTCGTGATTTTTTAGAAAACGGTGTAATTATATATCCGGACTTAATTCCGCATAATCCGATAGGTGCTAGTCGTGTTGTGAGGTATCTCTTGTATTTCAATAAGGAGTATGTAAGAAAAACATCGAGTGAGTATATAGTATCATTTTCAAAGCAGTATCATGATAGTCCAAATTCAGTACTCTATAAAGTTTTTCCTGATGATAACCTGCATTCCAAGGGGGCGTCACATTGGTCTAAAAGGACCCTAGATATTACATATTATGGTAAAGGGCCGAAATTTATTGATTGTTTCAGAATTCCCGATACAGTGCTTATTACTAGAAGCTGGCCAGAGGATAAAGACCAGTTGGGAATTATTCTTCGCCAGTGCCGCTATTTTTTTACTTGGGATACTGTCTCTCAAATAAATGTGGATGCCATTGCATGCGGTGCGGTTCCTGTACTATTGCATGAGTTGCAGGTCGCTATAGCAGTTCTAAATGAATTTGAAATTGGGCCTTATCCTGGTGTGAAGTTACATAATTGTAGCGATAAGGAATCAGTGCTAGGTGATTATAGAGAAATTGATCATAAAATAGCTGGCATTAATAATGCCGTTGCTTGGTACCACGAAACATGGCCCACCAGAGTCCGTCAATTTGCAGATAATGTTTGCCAACATTTTCATGGCAGTTAATGCATGTCCAGTTCATATAATGTTATTATTTGGTTATTCATATTCAGTGTTTTTTCTATTATTGATTTTATAGCATTTTGGTGCCCTCTTGTTGAAATAAGAATTGCCTCTGTTCTGCCAGGTAAATCACTGGGCGATATTATAGGAATACCGCGGATTTCCTTGCCTTGATAATGTGGGTTCGTATCAATAAATATTTGGATATTTGCTCGTAATAGCCGGCTGGTCGCCAGCAAGCGAAGTGTATGTGTTCCGACACCCCATATTGCAAGTGGTGTTTGGTCAGCAACCAACATATCTATCGCATGTTGGATGCGCTTTTCGATCTCTTTGGATTTTGAAATATATTCGATTAAATCTGTCTCTGTAGTTTTGTCCGGAAGTGGAATGTGTTGTAATCGCAGATGTGTTTGTCTGAAAAGTGCGGATATAACAGGCATTGTAGTGCTGGCTGTTTGTTTGCGAGTTGTAGTTGTAGATACAACAGTTGTGAAATCATAACTGCTCATAAGGTTTTGTAGGGATGCCGTAGAAAAAAAATTAATGTGCTCAGTGCTGAATTCCTGAAACGGAGCATCCTGCCAAAAACGAAAATCGCACGCATTGGGAACTTCCACGAAGATCATCCCTCCATCGGCTAAAATACTACGTAATTTTATTAGTGCCGGCTCTAGGTCTTTTAGATGCTCCAAAACACCACTTAGAAAAATGCACTCATATTTTTGCCCAAGATTTTCAGATGCAGTCAGTGGGATGTTTAATACTGTAATATCAAACATTCGTTTAGCTATAGCTGAGCATTCCGGTGAAGGATCTATTCCTGTTACGTTGGTATACCCACCTTCTTTCAGTATTGAGAGTAGGCGTCCAGTTGCACAGCCTACATCCAATAATCGGGCTTTAGTGTCAGGCAAGAACGGCATTATAAACTCAGCAATGGAGCGAAAGCGGAGTAGGTCAAACTCAGACTCTTTGCCGCCTGTATCTTGATATTCGTACTTAGACATGTCTCGGTAATATTTGTCAAAACTTTTTTGGCTTGGTATTCTGTCCGCAAAACAAAAACCACAATGCTGGCATACAACAACATCATATCCGGTAAGCAGATTCCCGTCAGCAACTGCTGAAAACTGTTGCCTAAAAAGCAATTTAGAGTCACTTCCTTTGCATACTTCGCAATGGCGTACGGGATACTTGTTATAAAACGGCTTCCTATTCATAGTTTGTGATCTCAACATGTTTATTTAGTCTCTTGAGTGGAATCGCATAGCAAACCAAATCCCATCCTTCTTCATTGTGTGCGCGTAAATATAATTGGTAATCCGATGACATTGATTTTATTAATATCGGAATTAGCCATATGTGGTCAGGATTGTGGTAGACAGATATCGCGAGGATAGGCAATGAGTTGTTAATAGTTCTCCTTGCGCCTTCAAGAGCCTCAATCTCGGCCCCTTCTATATCCATTTTAATAAAAGAGGGTCTGGTGTCTGCAAGGATTTCATCAATTGGCAGGCATTCAACATTTAGTTCGCCGTTGGGGTTAAGCAGTGACGCTGAAGTGCCTGTAGCAGTAAAACGAAGTGTCTCACGTTGTCTGCCAACGGCGTTAGGTAAAATACGAATATTGTCACGTATTTGCTGTGGCAAGATGTTCACAAAACTACATAGCTGTTTAAAATTTGACGGGTCAGGCTCTAGTGCATAGATTTTGCCAGTAAAATCTGGCTGCAGCTTTAGTAGATCATGAATTGTATCCCCGTTAAACGCACCACAGTCAACAAAAATTTCATTGTGTGTGATTGAAAAAATGTCGCAGGGGAAGTATTGTTGATGGATTGATGGCGAAGGCAAACCGTCAAAATCAAGGTGAAAACGAAATCGTAGTTGGCATAAATATTCCTGACGTGATGCTTTATCTGCCCAAAGCTCGTAAGCCTGTATGATTTTCATGTTTTGCTTAAGAAGAACGCTAGGTAGGTCAAAAACAAAGTATGGGAGGAAGGACTCGGGATACCTCCAAAATAGCAGAGCGAAGGGGACTATTTGGGCACAATTGAGGTTTAGTAGTTGCTGTCTCGTCATTGCCATGCGATGGTTACTGCCAGCACGCCAAATTGTTATGACAAATAATGAAAATTGACCGTATCGTTCTGCTGCTTCCGTTGGGCTCAAAACCGGAATACCTTCAATCACGCTTCCCCATAAGAGAGAATTGTTGTCAGAGAATGCAACTACTTCTCTCTCACACCGACGTAATCCTGATAAGGTTTTGCGGCCTAGTTCCCCTGCACCGAAAAGTACTATGGAGTCAATATAGGGAGTTATATAAGAATCTACAAGCAAACACTCTCGCTGAACAGCTTCGACAGGGCTTTCATTCATAAGTCTGATAAATTCTAAGTTTTGATTATACGTAGTCATGTCTCAATCTCAATGTCTTTATACGTAATAAATTTAAGGGTGTCTGTTAATAAATTCATCCAGTTGAATAATTTCTTCGATCGGTACCGGCAAGTCTCTGCCGTATGTTTTAGCTATATACTTGCTAACAAAATCTATATTGCTCGAGACAAGGCATGTGCATTCACGTTTGCAGAAATACTGCATTCCTTTTTCTAATATATTTTTCAATGAATCATTAAAAATGTTTCCAAGTGAAAAGTACATCCACGGGCATGGCAGCACGTCACCGAATTGTGTTATCGATATCATTCGTTTTACAGCAAGGCAACCGATATCTAATCCATATCCAGGTGTTAAGTGTTCATATAAGTGATATTGACTCCTCAGGCTGTCTAGGTAGGATATATCATTCGCATCTACTAGAACGTCGGTATTACCTGTCCATTCACCCACCGGTTTCGGCCAGCAGACAGAAACAGCGACTTCCTTGCTCTTGGCAAACTTTAAAAAATCAATAAATTCGGCGGATCGCAATCTTTGCTTGGTAACCACTGTTGCAATATGCATGTTTAGTCCGGCATTTTTTATAATATCAATTGCATTGATAGCTTTTAAATGCGATCCGTTTTTTCTCCTGAAGTTATCGTGCTCCGTCGCGTCTAAACTGTCTATACTGAGTTGAATTTTGTCTATCCCAATATTTTTCAGATGAGTCGCTTTTTCAGGAGTCATCAGCCAGCCGTTAGTGTCCATCTGAAGGTAAAATTTCGAGGGATCAATGGCCTCAACCAATGCATCAAGATCCTTGAATAATAATGGCTCTCCTCCAGTGATGTCAATGTGCGCCAAGCCTAATTCGTGCGCCTGTTTTGATAAATCCTTTATATCGGTTACTGTTAACATTCTAGTTGTGTTTTTGTTTTTTCGGAAGTCGCTTATTGAACAATGCTGGCACTTAAAATTACACCTGTAGTCGTATTGAAGCTGTATTATAGCAATAGACTCTCCGTTTTTCAATTTATCGCTAAATTTTATTACTTTATCGTAAACAATAGGTTTTTTTTCTTTAAGCTTGTTTCGGTTCGCAAGTTCTTTTTCTGTAAGTATCTCACTAATCATATAATTCTCCTATCGATATAAACTGATACACCTGATAATTTTGTTCAACAATAGACCGTAAGATTATGTGTATATATTATCTGCTATATTTCTTTGTTTTGATCAATTTTATGCTTATACCAATCAATTGTACGTTTTAGTGATTCGTTAATATTTGTGTATACCTTGAGGTTTAGTTCAGATGACGCTCTCTCTATTGATGGGATAAAGTGATCAGGTGTATTATTCTGTACGCTTTGTCTTTCTATAATCACTTTTAACCTTGGGGTAACATTGTCTGCAATAATGTTTGCTAGTTTCGTAATGGATATTGGTGAGTCAGATCCAACATTGTATGGGCGACAGTTTTTACCTTTTAGCAAAATTGTCCAAAGCCAAATTGACAGGTCCGCGGCATAAAGGTATGACCTAACAGGTGTGCCATCGCCTGTTATTCTGATATTATCTTTATGTAGGATATTGCGGATAAAGTTGCCGGCGGCAAAATGCTGATTAAGAGGCATATAGGGGCCAACAATTGAGAAGCATCGTGCTATTTTTATCTCGATGTCATTTTTATTTGCGTAGAAATGACAAAACATCTCTGCGACTCTTTTTCCCTCACTGTACGAGATGTAGTTTTCGTTTAGTAACGGCGCTCCGATATAATCTTCATGAATAACTGGTATGTTGGGCGGTTGTTTGCCATAAATGGCACCTGAACTTATGAACAATAATTTTTTTGTACCAGACTGTATGGCAAAATCCAGAATATTACGCATTCCCTCAACAATGATATCAAAGGCGCTTATAGGATTATCATCATATAGTTCGTGTGAGGTTTCAGTTGCAGCATGTATGACGTGTGAGTAGTGGGTGCTATGAAATGCAAATGATGTTATGTCACCTTTTAGTAAGAAAACATTCTTGTTATTTGCAAGATGTGGCGCCTTTATTGTGAATGTTTCCGGGGTTCGAGACAATATCGTGACCTTAGCGTTCAAGTCCATATGTTCGTTTGCGTATAGGAAGCTTTCCAGTAGCCATGCGCCAATAAAACCGGTACCACCTGATATAAATATATGTTTATTTCGAAGTTCTTCCCAAATATTAGATGTATAGTCAAGAATGAGTTTAAGATCGTTTTCTAAAGTTATAAGCATAGTATGCTCATTTAAGAGTGTTATGTGCCATAATTGTATGAATTGTTACTATAAGCGGGGAAAAACTGACGGGTGAGTTCTTTGGGTGATCTTGCAAGTCTCCAATTCCTTGGCATGTTAGCTTCATTCCATAACCCATACCCCCAGTTCGCCGCGCAAAAACTAATGTTGTTAGCCTCTGCCGCCATACCGTCGTCAAATTTGTCTCCTACATACACTGTAGTTTCGGCGGAAAAACTGAGATTGTTGAGCAGAAAATTGATGAGGTCAGCTTTAGCAACGTGGGGTGGCGTGGATGAATCAAGCGTTCCAACAAAACAAAAAAATATTTCCCATCCTAAATAATTGATTATTTTCTTCGTAGGAACACGCCGTTTATTAGTAGCGATGGCTAGAGGGATGCCTTTGTGTGTCAGATATTCAAGCATGGGATTAACGCCGTCATAAACCTGAGTAGTTCGGTATGCGTCAGTGTCGTAACATTCCTTGAAACGCTCTACAAGTTGATCCAGTAACAAGTCGTCAGTAGATCCGGTTAATTCAATTAATGTCTGTCGTAATGGCGGGCCTATGAGTTCATCAGTAAGCGGAACCAGTGGATTCAAACCTGCTTCCTTCAATATATGGTCGTAACAGCTCAGGATGCTCGGTGATGAATCGATAAGCGTACCGTCGAGATCAAAAATGATGGCGCTATACGTCGAAGTCGTTATCATGGTGTCAGCGAGGACAGCGCAACGAGGCGTCTGTCAGAGGAACCAGCATTTCCCGGCGCAGCGCGTCAAGAGGCAGAAGCGGCGTCATGTCCTCAAGCGGCATTGAGATGATACCGCCGTCAGGTTGAGGGATCGCGGACACTTTAGGCAGCAGTGTTTCGTCCGGTTTCAGGTGTACATCCAAGAGAAGCGGCCAAGGGAGGGCGAGCGCCTCGTCAAGGGAGGCTGTCAGTTTAGATGCATCATCAATGCGCCTATAGCTAATGTGATATGCCTGAGCAACTTCTCGAAGGTCCGGCAGCCAGAGTCCAGCTTCCGGACCGGTCCCAATATAACGCCCTGAAAAGTAGTTACGCTGTGTGTTTCTGATGGACGAATAGCCGCCATTATTGAGGATAATCAGACAAATCGGCAGGTTAAGGGCGCGCAGGGTGGCCAGCTCCTGAATGTTCAGTTGCAGGCTGCCGTCGCTTTCGATAGCGACCATCGGCTTGCTGTTGTTGGCCAGGCATGCTCCGATGGCCGCCGGTAGACCGTACCCCATGGCGCCGAGTCCGGAGGTAAGGAAAATTCGCTGACCTGGCTTGTTTCTAAAAACGGTATAGAAGACTTCAATTGCCAGACCTGAACTGCCGGTACTGATAAGAGTGTCGTTGGGAATCACATCTGAAAGCGCTTCCACGAATTGAAAGTGGTTTATGACGCCTTGAGTCGCAAAGCTGATTTCTTTGCCGACAGGATAGCGTTTCTTCCATCCTTCGCACCGGGCAAGCCAATCGGTACGACCTTCATGAGTCGATTCACCGGCCACCAGTAGAACTTCCCTTATAAAGTCGCCGGCATCGGCTACGACTTTAAGGTCCAGATCCATGGGGAGTTTGTCAATCTCGTGCTGGTCGATATCTACCACTACCTTGCGAGCGTTGCGGGCAAAAGAGTGCGGATTGTAGGCGGTGATGATATTGTCAAGACGGCTGCCAATGGCAATGAGAAGGTCACAGTTCTGTACGGCGAAGTTGGGGGAACGCAACGCCACCACCCCGGGACGACCGACGCAGAGAGGGTGATCATAGGGAATAAGGTCGAGAGCATTCCACGTAGTCACCACCGGAACCTGAAGCGATTCAACAAGTTTAAGAAAATCGGTTGCGGCGCCGGCAAGCCTGACACCATGTCCCGCCAGTATCAGTGGCCGTTCTGATTGAGCCAGAAGAGTCCGCAGTTGATCAAGCAGACTCATATCCGGATGGACTGTTTTAGCGGTCTCGGGTTGTTCATAGCCAAGCAAGTTATCGGTATCGATCAAGGCCGCCTGGACGTCCAAGGGGATATCAAGCCATACCGGGCCAGAGCGATCCGTGAGCATTGCAAACATGGCTCGCTCCAGATGATAGCGGATGGTCGAGGGCTCTTCCACCGTGACGGCGTATTTGGTGATACCCTTAACCATGGGGATGATATCCGCTTCCTGGACACCACTCTGGCGAAGGGGTCGCCCCTTGAGGAGATCCGCCCGCTTCACTTGGCCGGAGATGATTAACATCGGTACCGACTCAATCCATGCGCCGGTAACAGGAGTTATGATATTAGTGGCGCCGGGACCGGTCGTCACCATGGCAACTCCGAACGAACCATCTACTCTCCCCCATGCCTCGGCGGCAATACCGCATGCCTGTTCGTGATGGCAGGGAACGGCTTTCAGGCGGGGTTCGCAGGCGACACCATCATTCAGATACATTGCCCCTCCACCGGGCAAAAGAAAAAGGTGACGAATGCCCTGATCCGCGATGAATCGGGCTATGTAATCAGCGACACGACAGGTATCAGCGGACATATCTGTTTCCTTACATCATCCAGTAGGTGAGAAAAGTTTTCCGATCAGGGTTCCGTGCGATGGTCTCATCGGTGTAGTGGGAATCGTTCATGAAGTGAGTAGAAGAAATTTCTTCAATGATAGCCCCACTTTTACTGGTAAAGGCGTGGCGCACACCGGGCTCCACGGTTATTACATCACCACGTTTTAATATTTGAGACGCTTTGTCCAACTCAAGATTGATCTCGCCGGCCAAAATATGGAAAGTTTCCTCCTTCTGGTTGTGATACTGTTCGGGGTGCCACTGTCCGGGAAGTACTACGAGAAGCTTCTTGCAATAGCCACGATTGACAACGGTGAGCATGGTCAGGCCGTATTGGTCAAAATTTTCAAGTCCATAGTGGTGGGATATCTCCAGATCCGTGCCGCCGGGAATCGTGATATTGTGCTCTGTGAAGAGCGCCTTGACCTTTTGGGCGATGTTCCAAATCTTTTCTCGCATGTCGACCTGCTGACAATTGTCCGGTGCGATAGCGGCATCAACGGGAATATCGGCGGTTGCGGTAAGCCGAGTATATTTGGAATAATCGTTGGCGGTCAACTGGGTAGCCGACGGGGGAAAGGCAAAATAGATGTCGCCGTCGTGAATTGTTTCTCCCTTCCTGAGAGGACGTTTCGCAAACATGCCACGCCGTAGTGATCTGAGGCTTGCGGTTTCGTCAGGATTATGTGGCAGACGGGTATCCCCCACGCCGCAGAGTAGTTGGGCATAGCCGGCTGCCGATAGCCACGCGTCAACCTGTTCCGGTGAGGCGGAATATGCATTTAAGGCATAAGCGTTAGTGGGAACACCCACATGCTTTTCAAATACGGTTGCGCCAAGGGCAATCGCCAGCTTGATAATGTCCGTATTATCAGGAGATTCGTGTGTTGAAAATCCGATGCGCACACCGGGATATCGGGTGCGGAGAAAACTGATCTGCGAAAGATGCAGATGATCATCCGCCGTCGGGTATTCTCCTATGCAATGTAGTATTGCAAACTCCTTGTTCCGATGGGTGAAGAAGCTGATGACACGATCTATCTCCTCCAGTTGCGCCCCGGCTGTTGATGCAATGATCGGTTTATTTGTTTGCACAATCCTTTCCAGCAAGGGCCAGTCGGAAAATGAGCAACTGGCAATTTTGATGATGTCGAGATTCTGTTCTTCTATGAGATCCACCGACTTCTCATCAAAAGGGGTAGAAATGGCGAGAAAACCTTCTTTACGCATTTCGGCAATCAGCAGATCGAATTCAGCGCGTGACAACCGTGTTTCGGAAAAGCGTTTGACATATTTGATGTCGTCACGCCCCTTTGCGGCTGGGTGAATGAAGGTATCCAAGTCTCGATACTGTAATTTGAAAGCAAACTGAAACCGCGGATGGTTCCGGCAGACTTTACCGAAGGTTTGAATCACCCGGATACCGTGCTGAATATCTCCCATATGGTTATTAGCCATTTCCAGCACAAAAAGATTTGTTGGTATCAATGTGGACATGTTCTCACCTCTTCGCCGATGGTAGGTTTACTGTCATTGCTTGAAACATCTTCTTGAAAATAGTTAATGGTGAAAGATGGCGTGGATTGTCTCAACCATGAATTTTATCATCTCTTCCGTCATTCCCGGATAGACCCCCACCCAGAACGTATCATTCATAATTAAATCGGTAACATCCAAGTCTCCTACAACCCGGTATCCTTTCCCGGACCCCCTCATCTCGTCAAAACAGGGGTGCTTGATCAGATTGCCGGCAAAGAGCATACGTGTCTGTATCCCCTTGCCTTCAAGGTGCCTGACTATCCGGTCACGGGTAAGTCCACATTCTTCCCGTACCGTCAGGAGGAAACCGAACCACGAAGGGTCGGAGTTGACCGTTGCCTCAGGCAGAACCAATTTGTCTTCCATCCGCGCCAAGCCATCGCGCAGCAACTTCCAGTTTTTCTTCCGCGCCTCAATAAAGCCGGGCAATTTCTCCAACTGGGCGCAACCGATGGCTCCCTGCATGTCGGTTGCTTTCATATTGTAACCGAAATGGGAATAGACGTATTTATGATCGTAACCGGAGGGAAGTTCGCCGAACTGTTGTCCGAAACGGTTGCCGCAGGTGTTGTCCTTCCCCGAATGACACCAGCAGTCACGCCCCCAATCCCTCAACGATTCAACAATCCTTTTCAGTTCAACGCTGTTGGTATAGACCGCTCCACCTTCACCCATGGTCATGTGATGAGGCGGATAAAAGCTGGATGTGCCTATGTGGCCGATGGTTCCGGTATACTTCCATGTGCCATTGTAAAGATAGCGGGAGCCGAGAGCATCACAGTTATCCTCAATCAGCCACAGGTTGTTGTTGTCGCAAAAAGTCTTGACCGCGGCAAGGTCAAAGGGGTTGCCCAACGTATGAGCAACCATGATCGCTTTGGTTTTTCCGGAGAGAGCGGTGTCAAGCCGCGTCACATCCATGTTGTAGGTCGGCAACGAGACATCAACAAATACCGGCACGGCGCCGTATTGAATAATAGGAGCGACTGTTGTCGGGAATCCGGCCGCAACGGTGATGATCTCGTCTCCCGGTCGTATCCGTCTATCACCCAATTGGGGTGACGTCAAGGCCATGAAGGCAAGCAGATTGGCGGATGAACCGGAATTTACCAGGGAACAGTGCTGAACGCCAAGAAATGAAGCGAATTCCCGTTCAAAACGCTCGGCATAGCGACCGGTTGTCAGCCAGAAGTCAAGGGATGAATCAACGAGCGCGATAATCTCTTTTTCATCAAAAACTCGTCCCGCATAGGGGATTCGGTCTCCGGGGGTGAACGGCTTCCGGGGGGCATTAATCGCATCATAAAAGCTGGTTACAACCAAACGTGACCATGCCCGCAGCAGCGCCTCAACTTTTGTTTTTGATAAATGTCCGACGCCGGTACGGGCAACTTTTTCGGAGCTGATGATCAGTGTCTTATCGACACGAATAATGCTGTTTTTATTAAGAGTCCCCTGTTCAAGGTCTTCCTGTTTAATCATGATAGCTGAGTCGTCGAAACAGTAGGATTCAATTTCAGTTGTCATATAGGCAACCGTCAGGTCTCCCAACCTGCCGGGTGATTGTGATATTACGACGGCAGGACGTACTTTTGACCCTGATTGGTTGGTAAAGGGAAAGTTCAGAAGAACAATCTCTCCGACACGAGAGTTTCTACTTGAGTCCAAAACATTCCTCCCAGTCTATATCAGAATCATCCTCTGTGTTGAAAAATTCAGTTATTCCTAATAGTTTGAAGTCATCCTCACTTGTTTTTTTTGTTACCTGGTAAGTGTCGGCGGAAATAACAACTTCCGATTGCAATGCTGAAGGAATGACGATAATGTTTAATTCAGCAGAATGAATATGATCCGGCATCGGTTCTAATAGTTCGATGTGGCCATTAGTATAATATGCCTTGATGGCAAGCATGATTTCCTCCAGACGTAATGACTATGTAACGTCATTAAGGTATCTATCAATTTGTCGGTGGCAGCATGCCGCGATGTCTTCATCGCGGGAGTATACATCAACCCATTCCATTGTTGCTGATAAAGCCTTGTCTAAATCCCATCGCGCTTGCCAACCCAGGCGTTCATTCGCTTTTGAGCAATCCAGTTTGAGATAGTGGGCTTCGTGGGGATGATCACCGGGAGCAATCTCATACCCGGCGCCGGAGCCACTGAGTTCACACATGCGCCTGACGATCCACTCCACCGGTTTGGCGTCCGCGGCGGACGGACCGAAGTTCCATTCCCCGCCGTATTCTACGCCGAACTCGATCAATTTTTGAGCCAGTGTCAGGTATCCCGAGAGTGGGTCGAGCAGATGCTGCCACGGCCTGATGGCGTCAGGGTTCCGGATGAGGACTTTTTCTCCCGCAAGCATAGAACGGATAATATCCGGAACCAGTCGATCCGTTGCCCAGTCGCCGCCGCCGATGACATTGCCGGCGCGGGCCGTGGCAATGGC
>Ga0194037_1001207_pt1 | contig 19018 bp, 16 predicted proteins | sample JunL306m_MetaG_FD_148653 | JGI IMG/M metagenome (GOLD analysis project Ga0194037, IMG submission 148653) | Anoxic zone freshwater microbial communities from boreal shield lake in IISD Experimental Lakes Area, Ontario, Canada - Jun2016-L304-6m | ecosystem: Environmental > Aquatic > Freshwater >...
CCTTTTTAGGGGAGTGCAAAAATAAGCATTAATGAAAACTATCCAAATAAAAGGGGGTATTTATTTTCCCCACTCAAAACCCTTCTAAGTCGTTCATCTTCAAATAAGAATTATATTTGTAGAAACTCTAAAAGATGTCCAATTTCACAGACAAAATTGTGGTTATAACTGGTGGTTCTGATGGCATCGGAAAGGCTTTGGTGGCGCAGTTTTTGGCATTGGGTGCAAAAGTGGCTACTTGTGGTAGAAATGAAAATAAACTCTCTTTATTAGCTACTGAATTTCCTTCTTCTAATTTATATACAGCACAAGTGGATGTGAGTAAACAAGAGCAATCGGAAGCATTTATCAAGCAAGTTGTTGATAACTGGGGCAGAATAGATGTATTAATAAATAATGCAGGTATTTCCATGAGGGCCTTGGTATCCGAGGTTTCAGTGCAAACCTTGCATAATGTCATGGATATTAACTTTTGGGGCACGGTCTATTGCACAAAGGCGGCACTGCCTTCCATTCAGCAAAATAAGGGGGTAATAGTAGGTGTTTCCTCCATTGCAGGATATAGAGGGCTTCCAGGAAGAAGTGGGTATTCTGCCTCTAAATTTGCCTTAAATGGCTGGTTGGAAGCCTTGAAAACGGAACTATATGCATCTGGCACTCATGTAATGTGGGTTTGTCCTGGGTTCACTACTTCTAATATTCGAAATGCAGCCTTGGATAAAAACGCAAATGCACAAGGAGAATCTCCCATGGATGAAGGTTCTATGATGAGCTCGGAGGAATGTGCAACGCATATTGTTCATGCTATTGAAAAAAGGAAGCGTAGTTTGGTGCTTACTTTTACAGGCAAGCGCACTGTATTTATGAATAAATTTTTTCCAGCATGGGCCGATAAATTAGTACATCAATTTTTCTTTAAAGACGGCAGGCTTGTGAAATAGAAGAACACTAAATAAATTCAAGAATTTCTAAAATATAAAACTCAATTTTTCGTTATTAATAAATGCCCATCATTACTTTAACATCCGATATTGGCCAAGAAGATTTTATCATTGGCGCACTCAAGGGGCAAATACTGTCAACTATTCCAGGCATGGGTATTGCCGATATCACTCATTATTTATCAAGTAAGAATTATCAACAAGGGGCTTATATTTTTAATAATGCAGCCAAGCATTATCCTGCAGGCACATTGCATTTTATTATGGTGAATTTTTTCCAATTTCCTAAAAGGCATGCACTTTTAACCAAGCATAATAATCAATATTTTATTACACCCGATAATGGTTTTTTAACCATGATGTTAGGAGGGAAGCCAAAAGAAATTATTAAAATAGATTTTAAGCAGGCGCATACTTTTTTAGAAATTACGCAAGAAATTTTTAAAGCCATTGGGGCTTTTGTAAAAACAAATAATATCGCAGATGCGGGTGTAGCGTTTCAGGAGATAGAAGAAATTTATCCTATGCAACCAACATTAGGTCCGAATTGGATGGAGGGACAAATTTTATTTATAGATCAGTTTGAAAATGTGGTAGTGAATATTCGTAAAGAAGAATTTGATTTACAAGCCCAGGGCAGAAGCTTCAAAATTGTTTTTACCCGCAACGAAACCATTACCGATTTAAGCAAGCATTATGGCGAAGTGCCTATTTCGGATAAGCTAGCTTGGTTTAATTCGGCAGGGTATTTAGAGATAGCCGTTAGAGGAGGCAATATGGCCGGGCTATTTGGACTAAGCAAGTTTGATGAAAATCAGATGAATAAGCAGCGCCCCAACGATAATAAATGGTTTTTTCAGATGGTTCGGGTATTCTTTGAATAGTTTCCTATTTGTTTTTTCTTTTGCGATTTTGGGGGTATTTTTGCACCCTCATTCATTACTCAAATTAGTTATACAATGGCATACGACGTAATCGTTATTGGTAGTGGTCCAGGTGGTTATCCTGCGGCAATTCGTGCTTCTCAATTAGGCTTAAAAGTAGCTATTGTGGAAAAGGAAAGCCTAGGCGGTGTTTGTTTAAACTGGGGCTGTATTCCCACCAAGGCATTGATAAAAAGTGCGCAGGTTTATGATTATGTAAAACATAGTGCTACTTATGGTATTACCACTACTTAATAAAAAGTGCACAAGTGTATGATTATGTAAAACATAGTGCGAACTATGGTATTACTACTACAGGTGTGAATCATGATTTTGGTGCAGTCATTAAACGTAGCCGTGGCGTTGCCGATAAAATGAGCAAGGGTGTTCAATTCTTAATGAAGAAAAATAAGATTGAAGTGATAATGGGTTATGGCAAAGTTTTGTCAAGAGGAAAAGTAGAAGTGAAAGATGCAGAAGGAAAAACACAAGTTGTAGATACCAAGTATATTATTATTGCAACAGGTGGTCGCACGCGTGAATTGCCGAACTTAAAACAAGATGGTAAAAAAGTAATTGGATACCGCGAAGCCATGGTGCTTCCAACGCAACCTAAGAGTATGATTATTGTAGGAAGTGGTGCGATAGGTGTTGAGTTTGCTTATGTATACAACAGCATGGGAACGAAAGTAACTATTGTAGAATTTTTACCAAGAATAGTTCCTGTAGAAGATGAAGACATTTCAAGAGAATTAGAAAAACAATATAGAAAGCAAGGCATAGAAATTATGACCAATGCTTCAGTAGAATCGCTAGATACAACGGGTGCTTTAGTAAAAGCAAAAGTGAAACAACTAGATGGTTCATTTGTAACATTAGAAGCAGAGATTGTTTTAAGTGCAGTGGGCGTTGTAGCGAATATTGAAAATATAGGACTAGAGCAAAACGGCATTAAGACAGATAAAGGCCGTGTTATTGTAGATAAATACCAACAAACAAGTATTGCCAGTATTTACGCTATTGGAGATTGCTCTCCTGGTCAAGCCTTAGCGCATGTGGCTGCCAAAGAAGGTATTAATGCTGCTGAGCATATTGCATATCAAGAAAAGAAACATAATCATATCCCAGAAGGCATTGATTACAATAATATTCCAGGATGTACTTATTGCATTCCAGAAATTGCGAGCGTAGGGTACACTGAAAAAGCAGCTAAAGAAGCTGGTTATGAAGTGAAAGTGGGTAAGTTTCCATTTATGGCAAGTGGTAAGGCAAGTGCATCAGGTGCAACAGAGGGTTTTGTAAAAGTTATCTTTGATGCAAAATATGGCGAGTTCTTAGGTTGTCATATGATTGGAATGAATGTAACAGAAATGATTGCTGAGGCAGTAGTGGCGCGTAAATTAGAAACTACTTCACATGAATTATTAAATGCTATTCATCCGCACCCAACCATGAGTGAGGGATTAAAAGAAGCAGTAGCAGCTGCTTATGGTGAAGCAATCGATATCTAACTAGTGTAAATAAAATAGACGAATGGCTCGTGATTCAAATTATTTGAGTGCGAGCCATTTTTAACAATAATGAAGTACGAAAAAGAAATTAACCGACGAAAAACATTTGCTATTATCTCTCACCCAGATGCTGGTAAAACTACTTTAACTGAAAAGTTATTGTTGTTTGGTGGTGCCATTCAAACAGCAGGTGCGGTAAAAAGCAATAAGATAAAGAAACACGCTACCAGTGACTTTATGGAAATTGAGCGTCAAAGAGGTATCTCGGTGGCCACTTCCGTAATGTCATTTGAGTATAATAATATTTTAATTAATTTATTAGATACACCTGGGCATAAGGATTTTGCGGAAGATACTTACCGTACTTTAACCGCAGTGGACAGTGTTATACTAGTTATTGATTCTGTGAATGGAGTAGAGGCGCAAACCAGAAGACTCATGGAAGTTTGTAGTATGCGCGATACACCTGTAATTGTTTTTATTAATAAAATGGATCGTGACGGAAAAAACAGATTTGATTTATTAGAAGAATTAGAAAATGAATTAAAAATTTCTTTACACCCTATGACCTGGCCCATTAATAGCGGTAAGGAATTTAAAGGGGTGTATAATTTGCACAATAAAAATTTAAGATTATTTGCTGCAAGCACAAAGGCTACTGAAGAAGACACCGTTGCCATTGAAGATTTATCTAGTAGTGTTTTGCAAGAAAAAATAGGAGAGAAAGACGCAGCCGTTTTAAGAGAAGATGTTGAATTAATTGATGGCGTTTACGGAGCCTTAAACCCTGCCGATTATTTATCGGGTAAAATTGCGCCAGTGTTTTTTGGGTCGGCTGTGAATAATTTTGGTGTCAAAGAAATGCTAGATACATTTATTCAAATAGCACCGGTCCCAAGAGATAGAGAAACCAGTGTTAGAACCTTGGCGGTAGGAGAAGATAAATTCAGTGGCTTTATATTTAAAATACATGCCAACTTAGATCCCAAGCACCGTGACCGTATTGCCTTTATGCGTGTATGTAGTGGAAAGTTTGAACGTAATACCTATTATAAACATGTTAGGCTAGATAAAGAGGTTCGTTTTAGTAACCCCTATAGTTTCTTAGCACGCAGCAAGGATGTTATTGAAGACGCCTATGCAGGAGATGTGGTAGGTTTATTTGATACAGGTAATTTTAAAATAGGAGATACACTTACTGAAGGAGAAAAGTTTTATTTCACAGGTATTCCTACTTTCTCACCAGAGATATTTAAGGAACTAGTGAATAAAGACCCTTTAAAAACCAAACAACTTGAAAAAGGTATTACTCAGTTAACCGATGAGGGGGTGGCGCAATTATTCACGCAGTTTGGCGGTAATAAAAAAATTATTGGTTGCGTGGGCGATTTACAATTTGAAGTCATTCAATACCGTCTATTACAAGAATATGGCGCTGCCTGTGAATTTAGAACCCTACCTTTTTATAAAGCTTGTTGGTTAACTTCCAAGGATCAAAACAAACTACACGACTTTTTAAGATTCAAGCAGCAAAATGCCGCCATGGATAAGGACGAAGCGCCAGTGTATTTAGCGCAAAGTGAATGGTTCTTGAATACAGAAATTACGAATAACCCCGATATTACCTTTCATTTCACCAACGAGGTCAATAAATAATTATGAAGTCCAAAACGCTCAAACAAAATAAAGTAAACATTATCACATTAGGTTGTAGTAAGAACTTAGTGGACAGTGAAATGCTGAGCGGGCAATTATTAGCTAATGAAATTGATGTGGTGCATGAGAATAAAAAATTGGATCATAATATAGTAGTGGTGAATACTTGTGGATTTATTGATAAAGCCAAGGAGGAAAGTGTAAATACCATTTTAGACCAAGTAGCCTTAAAGAAAAAAGGAAAATTAGACAAGGTATATGTGACAGGCTGTTTAAGTGAAAGATACAGAACCGACCTAGCCTTGGAAATTCCAGAAGTGGACGCTTGGTTTGGTACCATGGAACTGCCTTTAATGTTGAATCAATTAAATGCCAATTATAAAGCAGAACTATTAGGAGAGCGTTTATTAAGCACGCCTTCTCATTATGCTTATTTAAAAATAAGTGAGGGTTGTAATAGAACTTGTTCTTTCTGTGCTATTCCACTTATGAGAGGCCAGCATGTAAGTAAAACTATTGAGCAATTAGTGGCAGAAGCTGAGGGCTTAGTTAAAAAAGGGGTGAAGGAAGTAATGTTAATTGCGCAAGAATTAACTTATTACGGATTAGATATTTATAAAAAAAGAGCACTTCCCGATTTATTAAATGCACTAGCCGATGTAAAAGGTTTGGAGTGGATACGTTTACATTATGCTTATCCTAGTAAGTTTCCACTAGAAGTATTGGATGTAATGAGAGAGCGAGACAATATTTGTAAATACATTGACATTCCTTTGCAACATGCAAGTAATAATATGTTGGCTGCTATGAAGCGTAATATTACGCGTGAGGAAATGGGGGAGTTAATTCAAGAAATTCGCAAGCGCGTTCCAGGCATTGCCATTCGTACTACTTTAATAGCAGGCTTTCCTGGAGAGACATTAGAAGACATTGAAGAACTTAAAGGCTTTTTAATAGAACATGAGTTTGATAGAGTAGGTATATTCACTTATAGCCACGAAGAAAATACTTCCGCACATGATTTAGTAAACGATGTGCCTGCTGCTGAAAAGCACGATGTGCCTGCTGCTGAAAAGCAAAGACGCGCTGAAGAGATTATGGAAGTACAACAAGAAATTAGCTTAGCTAGAAACCAAGCCAAAGAAGGTTTAGTATTAAAGGTGCTAGTAGATAAAAAAGAAGCAGGCAGGTATTTAGGCCGCACCGAATTTGATAGTGTTGAAGTAGACAATGAAGTAGTTATTAATACTAGTAAACGATTGAAGCCAGGTGACTTTGTAATGGTTAAAATAACCAAGGCCTATGATTACGATTTAGAGGGGGAATTAATTGATTAATTATTAATTTATTTATTCGAATTACAAACTAATACTATTTAAAGCTAAAACTAATTACAGATATTATTTCGCTTTTACTTTTGATGCATATATAGATAATATTTCTTAAATTGAATACGCATTCATCACTAAAAATTATTTTATGGCAATAAATTGGAAAGGGGTATTTCCCGCAGTTACCACCAAGTTCACAAGCAATGATAGTTTAGATTTAGTTTTATTTACCAAAAATATTTATGCTCAAATTGCAGCAGGGGTGAATGGTATTATTTTAGGAGGCACTTTAGGTGAGTCCAGTGTGCTTACCAATGCAGAAAAAGAAATCTTAGTAAAAGAAACAGTTAAAATAGTTAACGGAAAAATTCCTGTAGTTATTAATATAGCAGAAGGTAGTACTTCAGTGGCTATTCAATGTGCGAAGGATGCAGAGAACTGGGGTGCGAAGGGTTTAATGTTGCTTCCTCCTATGCGTTATAAATCGGATCATCGTGAAACAGTGCAATACTTTAAAGATATAGCGGCAAGCACATCACTTCCTATTATGATTTACAATAACCCCGTGGATTATAAAATAGAAGTTACTATTGATATGTTTTCTGAATTAGCGAGCATGCCTAATATACAAGCAGTGAAGGAGTCGACCCGCGATATTACCAATGTAACTAGAATGCGTAATAAGTTTGGAGATAGGTTTAGTATTTTATGTGGTGTGGACACATTGGCGCTAGAAGAATTATTAGTAGGAGCCGATGGTTGGGTAGCAGGTTTAGTTTGCGCCTTTCCAGCAGAAACAGTGGCCGTATATAAATTAGCGAAAGCAGGTAAGATTGCAGAAGCTACAGAAATATACAGATGGTTTATGCCTTTATTAGAATTAGATATTCATCCTAAGCTAGTTCAATACATCAAATTTGCAGAAGCCAAGGCAGGCATTGGTTCAGAAACAGTGAGAAAGCCAAGATTAATTTTAGAAGGAGAAGAGAGAAAAAGAATTGAATCTATAATTGATACAGGTTTAAAAAACAGACCTACACTTCCTGAGTTTCATAGTTTATAAAATATACAAAATAGCGCATGAGCAATATTTCTGAAATAACAAAAAAAGCAGCACTTGCATTTGAGCAGTATGCTTTTACAACGCCTTTGCAAAGAGCTCATTTTTTAGAAACCATTGCTACTAATATTGAAGCATTGGGTGATAGCTTATTAGAACAAGCTAATAAAGAAACTAATTTACCCCTGCCTCGATTAACAGGAGAAAGAGGTAGAACCTGTTTTCAATTACGCATGTTTGCCACTATGTTAAAGGAAGGTAATTATGTGGAAGCAAGTATTGATACAGCCATTCCTACTAAAACACCTCCTAAGCCAGATATTCGTAAAATGATGCATCCCATTGGGCCCGTGGTCGTATTTGGTGCAAGTAATTTTCCTTTTGCCTATTCTACTGCAGGAGGCGATACGGCTAGTGCGCTAGCCGTGGGTTGTCCAGTAATTGTAAAGGCACATCCTGCACATTTAGCAACATCGAATATGGTGGCAGCAGCTATTGTGCAAGCTGCAAAAGAAACTCAAATGCCTGAAAATATTTTTCAGCATGTTACCGATACTAGTTTTGAAACAGGAAAGGCCTTAGTGCAAGATGAAAATATATATGCTGTAGGATTTACGGGTTCAAGAACAGGAGGCCGCGCTTTACTAGATTATGCAAGCTCTAGAAAAAACCCAATTCCAGTTTTTGCTGAAATGGGTTCTGTGAACCCGGTACTGTTATTGCAAGATGCACTAGAAAAAAATGCAGAAACGATAGCAAAAAATTATGCAGGCTCCATTACTTTAGGAATGGGACAGTTTTGTACGAACCCTGGTATATTAGTAGGTATAAAATCTGATGCACTAAATAGTTTTGCCAATACGCTAGCCACTGAAATGAATAATATTGCGCCTACGGCTATGTTGCATGCAGGTATTGAAGCAGCTTACTTAAAAAATAGCACACATGCATTAGCGCAAAAAGGAATAACAAGCTTAACAAAAAATACACCTAGCTCTAATAATGGCTATCCAGTTTTAACTACTGTAAACGCCGATACTTTTTTAAGTAACCCCGATTTAGCAGAAGAAGTATTCGGTCCTTATTCCATACTAGTACAATGTAGTTCCATGAATGAATTAAAAGAAGTTTGGAAAAGTATTCAAGGACAAATTTCTACAACCATTATGGGAACCGATGTAGATTTTTCAAATACGCCCGAGCTTTTAAATATGTCATTACAAATTGCAGGCCGTGTATTATTAAACGGAGTACCTACAGGGGTGGAAGTTTGTGATAGTATGGTGCATGGCGGTCCTTATCCTGCAAGTACCGATAGCAGATTTACAGCAGTAGGCGTAAACGCCGCTAAAAGATGGTTAAGACCTATCTCTTTTCAAAACTGGTCGAATCATTTACTTCCAATGGCATTACAAAATACTAACCCATTAGGTATTTGGAGAAATATCAATGGAGCGCTTACTAAGGATGAAGTTATCTAAATAAAACAATCTAGAAATAAACACTAGTAGAATTTTTCTAAGCTAGTCTTGTATATTTTATAAGTTAGTCTATAACTTAATCTTGAATAAATAATTTAGCAGTTGAACTAGCCTGCTTCATTGTTCCAGTTTTTTCAATGTTTGAAAAGTAATAAACAGCCACTGTACTTGCTATAAAATAAACAATTGCAATGGGCGCAATGGAAGTAGACAATTGATTCGATCCAAACCAATCGCCATTAGATACTATCCAATAAATACAGAATATATTTTTAATAGCTTCTATTACCCAAGCGTTTTTATTTCTATCCATAAATTCGGTAAGTGCATATACTTGAACAAATATAAAAGCACCATAAATAAATATATTAGTATGTCCAATGCTGGCAATATTTCCAAATAAATAACTCACTAGCAAAAGCATACAAAAAAGTTGTATCCACAAATACAATTTCATAGCAGGGGAGGCCGGCGTATTGTACTTCTCAAAATGGTAAACATCTTTTATTTTATCTACAGGATAATTATCAATTACATCTGCAGGGCGCCATCCTAAAGGTTGGAACCAAATAGTAAATTTATCTTTCAAGTTCTTTGTACGCCATGCATCTTTGATAAGTAGCCACATGTGCATGAAATTAATTTTTATAGGGTTCCATGTTTGAACAGGTCGTGTAATACCATATACAGCGGGTATATTATCTTGCTCTTGCACAAAAGTTCCAAATAATTTATCCCAGATAATAAATATTTGACCATAGTTTTTATCTAAGTATTCAGGGTTAATAGCATGATGCACTCTATGGTGAGCAGGTGTTACAATGATATATTCCAACCAACCCATATTTTTAATATGTCTTGTATGGTACCAGAACTGCGCAAATAAATGAAGTGGTGCTACTACTGCAATTACATTAGCAGGTACTCCAAAAATGGCAGCAGGTATTAATAAGAAGGCGTAAATTCTGAAAATAACAGAAATGCTTTGTCTTAACGCACAAGCTAAATTATACTCCTCACTACTATGATGTACTATATGATTGTTCCAGAAAAAATTATAAGAATGTGCTAAGCGGTGCACCCAGTATCCTGCAAAATCTAATGATACAAATGCAATGAGGTATAGCCAGAAACTAGATTGTACATGCATAATAGCTAAATGATCTACAAACCAACCATAACTTAATATAGCAATACTTAAACCTAAAACATCTTTAGTAGAATTAGTAACCCCCGAGCTTAAGCTAGAAATCATATCTAAGGTATTGACTGTTTCAAAGCCTTTTTTCCAGCCATACCACTTTTCAAATAAAACCAAGATTAAAAAGGCAGGCATGGCAATTAATAAAATTTTACCGTAAGTTTCCATATTACAAAAATTTGGTAATTACAAAAATTTGGTATAACAATTAAGCATTGCGTTCTCAAATGTATTAATTTTATCTCATGGCTGCAACAAATCCCATTACTGTTAACCATTTTGGATCCTACGAATTAGGGGGTTCCGTTTTTCAATGTATAGATGCGCATACCTGCGGCAATCCTGTAAGGGTGGTGGTGAATGGTGGCCCTGCATTAGAGGGAAATACCATGAGTGAGAAGCGTCAACATTTTTTAAAAGAATTTGATTGGATAAGAAAGGGTTTAATGTTTGAACCTCGTGGGCATGATATGATGAGTGGAAGTATTTTATATCCACCACATGATCCTGAAAATGATGTGGCGGTTTTATTTATAGAAACCAGTGGTTGTTTACCCATGTGCGGACATGGAACTATTGGAACAATTACAGTAGCTATTGAAGCGGGTTTAATTCAACCAAAGGTTCCTGGTAAAATTCGTATGGAAGCCCCGGCAGGTCTCGTGCAAATAGAATATACCATGAAGGATAAAAAAGTAAGTTCTGTGAAACTTACGAATGTAGCTTCTTTTATGGCTGCTGAAAACATTCAAGTAGAATGCCCCGATTTAGGAATGCTAACGATAGATGTTTGTTATGGTGGAAATTATTATGCCATTGTAGAAGTACAAGAAAATTTCAAAGGCATTGAAAATTATACCGCCGGACAATTAATTGCTTGGAGTAGTGTATTAAGAAAGCGCATTAATGAATCGAATAAATTTTTTCATCCATTAGACCCTACTATTAATGGTTGCTCACATATATTATGGACAGGTAAAGTATTAGATACAAAGAATACTGCACGCAACGCCGTTTTTTATGGAGACAAAGCAATTGATAGGTCGCCTTGTGGAACCGGTACTTCAGCCAGACTTGCGCACTGGCATGCAAAGGGTAAATTAAAGCAAGGAGTTCCATTTTTACACGAAAGTATTATAGGCTCTGTATTTACAGGTAAAGTAGAGTCTACCACCACCGTTGGTGATAAAGAAGCTATTATTCCTTCTATTGAAGGCTGGGCCAAGATATACGGATTTAATACTATATCCATTGACAGAGCAGACGATCCCTATGCTGCTGGTTTTCAAGTGGTTTAATCTCAGTAATTCTATAAATTCCATCCCTTTTTAGTGTGTTATAAGCGCAATTTTTACGAAATTTGTGCTTTAATTTATTCTATGGAAGTAGTTGTTATTGGAGGAGGTATCGTAGGACTAAGCAGTGCTTATTTTTTACAAGAGGCAGGGCATAAAGTTACGATCATCGATCAAACAGATATGACGCAAAACTGTTCTTATGGTAATGCGGGTTATGTTTGTCCAAGCCATTTTACACCATTAGCTACACCAGGCATTGTGAAGCAAGGATTTAAGTGGATGTTGAATTCAGAAAGTCCTTTTTATGTAAAACCAAGACTAAGTTTAAGTTTAATAAAATGGGGATTGCAGTTTATGAAAGAAGCCACTCCTGAAAAAGTGGAGCGTGCTGCTATTCCATTAAGAGATTTTGCATTTTTAAGTCAAGATTGTTACAAACAGTGGGAGGCCTTGCCTCAATTTAAATTCGCCTATGAACATAAAGGCTTGCTTGAAATATTTCAAACAGAAAAAGCTGCAGAGCATTCTAGACATTTAGTACATAGAGCACATGAATTAGGCTTAACCGATACCAAGTTGTTAAATCAACAAGAATTATTTGCCATGGAGCCTAATCATAAATTAAATGCAATGGGCGCCATTTACTTTGCATGTGATGGGCATTTATATCCTGCTAAATTAATGCATCAATTAATTGATGATTTAAAAAGCAAGGGCGTGCAATTTAAAATGAATGAAGCGGTTGTTAATTTTGAAAAGGGTGGCGGAAAAATAAATTCAGTTATAACTAATACGAATAAATATAAGGCCGATGCAGTGGTGATGGCAACTGGTTCATGGAGTAGAGAGTTAGCAGAACAGTTAGATATTAATTTACCATTAATGCCAGGCCGTGGTTATTCAATTACTTTAGAAGACACACCTTATAGAACCAATTATCCTGCTGTATTTATAGAGGGCCGTGTAGCCATCACACCTATGGATACCAATAAAATGCGCTTTGGAGGAACCATGGAAATTACCACCACCAATGCTGCACCAAGAATTAATAGAGTAGTGGGTATTTTAAAAGCCGTTAAAAGGTATTTTCCTGAATTCGATATACCGGTTCCAACGATGGATAAGGTTTGGTATGGTTACCGCCCTTGTTCTGCCGATGGATTACCTTATCTTGGTAGAACTAAAAAATGGAACAATTTAGTAATGGCTACCGGACATTCCATGGTGGGATTAAGTTTAGGAGCAGGCACGGGTAAATTAGTTTCAGAAATTATAGATGAAAAACCAACCAGCATTGATATTAGCTTTTATAATCCAGAAAGATTTGATCATTAATGAAATTTAACGCTACTCAAATACCCTATCGTGCCTCTGGATTGTTCAGCAATTTGGTGAATGATTATATGGAGGCTAAAGGGACAGCGCAAAGTTTTGTTGAATATAATGCAACTATAGAAGGGTATAAAAAAGCTATAGAAAAAAAAGCTTCTTTTCCTACGAATAGAAAAGTTTTGGTGGAGGTTTTGCAAAATCAATATGCTCAATTAGAGAAAGAGATTAATGATTCTAATGCACTAAATAATAATACGCTAAATAATAAAGGTCTAAATAATAAAAGTCTAAATAATAGTGCGTTAAATAACAAAGAGGCATTTAAATTGGTGAATGATAATGTGAGCTTATTATTGAATGAAAATACTTTTACCGTAACTACTGCTCATCAGCCTAATATTTTCACCGGCCCTCTTTATTTTATTTATAAAATAATTCATGCTATTCAATTAGCAGCCGAGCTTAAAAAACAATTTCCTGCAAATAATTTTGTACCCGTTTATTATATGGGATCTGAGGATGCCGACTTGCAAGAAGTTGGTTCTTATACTTTAGCAGGAGAAGCTTACCAGTGGAATACAAAGCAAAAAGGGGCTATAGGAAGAATGAAGGTAGATGACGAGCTCATTCAATTATTACAAAACTTAGAAGGTTATTGGTCTGTAAAGCCATTGGGTAAAGAGGCTTTGGAGGTTTTAAAACAGGCTTATCAAAAAGGGAAGACTATATCAGAAGCTACTTTAGCGCTGGTGCATGCCTATTTTGGGAAATATGGATTGGTGGTTATTCAGCCAGATGACGCAAAATTGAAATCGCTTTTCATTGAAGTAATGGAAAAGGAGTTAAGAACAGGGTTTTCTCAAAAGGCCATACAAGCAACGAAAGAAAAATTAGCAAGTACTTATCATGTTCAGTCCGATGGCCGTGATTTGAATTTATTTTATTTAAAAGAGAATAGTAGGGCAAGAATAGAAAAGCAAGGAAGCACTTATACAGTAGTAGATACCGATATTCGTTTCACAGAGGAAGAAATTGTTAAAGAACTACATGCGCATCCCGAAAGATTTAGCCCGAATGTAATTTTAAGAGGGGTTTACCAAGAAACAATACTTCCAGGTGTGGCCTTTATAGGTGGAGGCGGAGAACTAGCTTATTGGATGGAGCTTAAAAATGTATTTAATGAAGTGAAAGTACATTATCCAATTTTGCAATTACGAAATTCATTTATGTTTATGAATGAAAAGCAAACAGCAAATTGGAATAACCTAGGCTTCACCTTAGAACATTTATTTAAGCCAGTATTGGAATTGGAATTAGACTACATTAAAAGTCAAACGAAGGAAAATTTAGCACTAACCAATCATATTGCATCGCTCAATGAATTATATGAGTCTATTCAGCAGGATGTTATAAAAATAGATACTTCTTTGGGGGGCCATACTAAAAACTTATCTATTCAAGCGCAAAAGAAATTGGCATTACTTGAAAAGAAAATGATTCGTGCTGAAAAAAGAAAACAACAAACATCTATTGACCGCATTCAAGCCATTAAGGGTTCTTTATTTCCTAAAAATAGTTTACAAGAAAGAGTAGAAAATTTTGCTGAGTGGGTAGGAGACTACGGATGGGATTGGGTGGAAGCGATTATGCAGCATTCAACTACTTTGAACCCTTGCTTTACCATTATTACGCTTAGCAAGGATTAGAAAAGTAAGTTCTAAAATTTCTAATAATCGTATTTTTTAGATACTGTAACTTAAGGTTCCATATCATTAGTTGCTATTGATATGGAAAATAGAGCTGAAAATTATTTCTTATCGAATTCATTATTCCAAGTTCCTTTCAAATTCTCCACCTTGGTCATTACTTCCGATTCCATATTTAATTTATAGTCATCCATAGCTTTGCCAATTTGAGCATTGGTAGATCCTATAATTTGTGCAGCTAATAAGCCTGCGTTCTTAGCACCATTTAAAGCAACAGTGGCTACTGGAACTCCGCCTGGCATTTGTAAAATAGATAATATACTGTCCCAGCCTTCTGCTGAATTGGTCGATTTAATAGGAACGCCTATTACCGGTAAACTTGTTAAAGCGGCCACCATGCCTGGTAAATGAGCTGCTCCACCAGCCCCTGCTATAATTACTTGTAAGCCTCTTTTACGTGCTGTTTTTGCATATTCAACCATTCTATCGGGTGTGCGATGAGCAGACACTACCGTTAATTCAAAAGGAATATTGAAAGTTTTTAAAGTATCAGCAGCTGCCTGCATGATAGGTAAATCACTATCGCTTCCCATGATGATACCAACTTGTGCAGGTGTAGACATAATTAAATTTTGGTGCAAGTTAAATTAAACTGCGATTTTTATATAATATTTTTTCAGCTTCCTTATTCTAGCTTATTTAATTATTAATTAGATACCCGGCCACGGCTCCCATTACTGGGCTGGCCTTAGCTTCTATTATTTTTACCTTAAAGCACTTTGCAGTAACAGAAGGAAATTGAATAATTTTCTTTCTACCAATGGTGGTACTAGCAGCAATTTTTTTCAAGTCTGGCTCTTTTTCTCCAGCATATATTTCAAAGCGTACAACTCTTTGTCCAAATTTAATTTGCTCTTGCAATTGAATGGAATTAATGGTAACTGGGTTGGCTACACAAATTTCCATTTCATTTTTATGATTCTTGAAAATTGCATTTTTAAATACATTGGTTGTAAAGGCTGCCTCTCTTACTTTTCTAAAATCCATTAAAGCAGCTGAATCTTCAGGAGCTATTAAGCCTTTTCTATTAGGAGGTACATTTAATATCATATTACCACCATGACCTACAGAGTTTAAATATAAATTAAATAAAGTCTTACCCGATTTAACAGTAGCATCTTCTTCTGCATGATAAAACCATCCCTTGCGAATAGAAACATCTGCTTCTGCACCAATCCAATTCTTTCCATTAAAGTTTCCTCTATTTAAAGTATCGTTAGGAGGAGAACCTTCACCTCTTTTAAATCCGGCAGTATCTAATAAGTTCCAATTGGTTTCATTAATCAGTCCATTCTCATTACCTACCCAACGAATATGAGGTCCAATATCACTGAATATAACAATATTGGGTTGGTAAGACATAGCAGAATCTTTGAACCTTGTAAAATCATATACTTGCTTTTTACCATTAGGACCTTCTCCATTCGCGCCATCCCACCATAGTTCCGTAAACTTGCCATAACCCGTTAACAGTTCCTTCATGGTTTGAATATAGGTATCGTTATAAGCTGCAGTACCATATTGTGGGTGGTTTCTATCCCATGGTGAAATATATACGCCCATTTCAATGCCCGCTTTCTTACAAGCTTCTGATAACATTTTAATGACATCTCCTTTTCCATCCATCCACTTTGATTCTCTTACAGTATGCTTACTAAACTTACTAGGCCATAAACAAAATCCATCGTGGTGCTTAGCAGTTATAATAATTCCTTTGGCACCTGCTGCTTTGGCAATGCGCGCCCACTGATTACAATCTAATTGAGTGGGATTAAACACATTTGGGTCTTCGACTGATTACAATCTAATTGAGTGGGATTAAACACATTTGGGTCTTCGCTTCCTTTTCCCCATTCTAAATCGGTAAAGGTGTTGGGGCCAAAATGCATAAACAAATAAAATTCTTTTTCATGCCAAGCCAATTGTTGCTTAGTAGGGGTGGGTCCGAATTTTTCTTGAGCCACTAATATCTTATTAGATGCTAAAAAGAAAAGGACTGTGGTGAAAAATAAATAAATATATTTTTTCATAAAACTTTATTTGATATTTATAGTAGAATTTATTTAGAGAGCTTGTTATTTTAAAAGGTATTTGTAAAAAGTTATTTTATAATTACGAACAATTACTATGAATTATTTACAAGCGCTCTTTTATATAATTGAATAGTGTTTTCTAAACCTAAATAAAGGGCATCGCTAATTAAGGCATGTCCAATACTTACTTCATCAATACTTGGAATAGATTGTATTAAATAAGGTAAGTTAAATCTATCTAAATCATGTCCTGCGTTAATGCCTAATCCTAATTTTTTAGCAAGAGCTGCAGCACTCATATAAGGTGCAATGGCTTTTTCTTTATTGCCAGCTGCAAACTGCTTTGCATACATTTCAGTGTATAATTCTATTCTGTCTGTGCCAGTACTTGCTGCAGCATCCACCATTTTTTCATTGGGATCTACAAAAATAGATACGCGAATGCCTGCTTTTTTAAATACTCCAATGATTTCTTTTAAATAAGATTGTTCTTTAATAGTATCCCAACCATGGTCGCTGGTTAATTGCCCCAAGGTATCGGGCACTAAGGTTACTTGATGCGGTTTGTTGGCTAAAACCAATTCCACAAATTTGCTTTCTTTGGGATTGCCTTCTATGTTAAACTCTGTTCTTAAAATAGCGCTTAAATCATAAACATCTTGGTAGCGAATATGCCTTTCATCGGGTCTTGGGTGCACTGTAATACCTTCGGCCCCAAAACGCTCACAATCCCTTGCCACCTGCACTAAATTAGGATTGTCCCCACCACGGCTATTTCTTAAAGTGGCTATTTTATTTATGTTCACACTTAAACGAGTCATAGGCGAATTTAAGTTATTTTTGCATCTCAAATATAAGAAATGGCTTATTCTAGTTTGGAGGCTTGTTTATTGGATTTGGAGCGTAGCGGGCAGCTTTTGCGCATCAAGGAAGAGGTAGACCCATACTTAGAAATGGCCGCCATTCATTTGCGCATTTTTGAACAAAAAGGCCCAGCCATTTTATTTGAAAAAGTAAAGGGTTCTAAGTTTCGTGCGGCTTCCAATATTTTCGGTACACTAGAAAGAAGTGAATTTATTTTTAGAGATACACTTCCTTCCGTAAAGCAATTAATTGATATAAAAATTAATCCTTTAGCAGCTATACAAAATCCCATAAAATCTTTAGCGGCTTTACCTGCTGCTATTAATGCACTACCTAATAAAAATCCAATTTCAAAACCAGTTTTATTTGAAGAGATTAATATTAGTGATTTACCCTTAATACATCACTGGCCCATGGATGGGGGTGCTTTTGTAACACTTCCACAAGTATATACAGAAGATGCCGATAAGCCAGGCATAGGGAATTCTAATTTAGGTATGTACCGTATTCAATTAAATGGTAACGATTATATTTTAAATAAAGAAATTGGTTTGCATTATCAATTACATAGAGGTATTGGGGTGCATCAAACCAAGGCAAACAATAAAGGACTTCCTTTAAAAGTAAGTTGTTTTGTAGGTGGCCCACCTGCGCATAGTGTTGCAGCTGTGATGCCGCTTCCAGAAGGCATGAGTGAAATGAATTTTGCAGGAGTACTTGCAGGAAAAAGATTTGGGTATACTTATATAGATGGTTTCTGTGTAAGCACTGACGCCGATTTTGTGATTACTGGAGAAGTATTTCCTGGAGAGAATAAACCAGAAGGCCCTTTCGGAGATCATTTAGGATACTATAGTTTGCAACATCCTTTCCCTGTCATGAAAGTGCATAAAGTATATGCAAGAAAAAATGCCATCTGGGCATTCACGGTAGTAGGAAGACCACCACAAGAAGATACAAGTTTCGGACAACTCATTCATCATATTACGGGATCGGCTGTGTCTAATGAAATACCAGGATTAAAAGAAGTACATGCAGTGGATGCAGCAGGCGTGCACCCCTTATTATTAGCAATAGGTAGTGAAAGGTATACGCCGTTTTTAGAAAATAAAAAACCTGCTGAAATTCTAACCATTGCCAATCATATTTTAGGCACAGGGCAATTAAGTTTAGCAAAATTTGTTTGGATAACAGCGGAGCCAAAAAAATCTAAAGAGGGTAAATTAAAAGACACTAATTCGTTAGAGAATAAAACTACTGGTCAAACAGGAAATGATTCGAATGCAAAGCCGCTTGATGTAAATAATGTACCTGAATTTTTAGCGTATATGTTGTCGAGAATGGACTTTTCAAATGACCTACATTTTTATACCAACACCACCATGGATACTTTGGATTATTCTGGTGATGGTTTAAATACAGGTTCTAAATTAGTCTTGGCTGCTTACGGTGATGTTCGAAGAAAACTAGCATTAGCCATTCCAGAAAACATCAAAGTATTAAATGCTAATGCGCAATTAATTATGCCAGGTGTGATAGCTGTAAATGTTATGAGTGCTGTAAATGCTGAAAGTATATCTATCAGATCTATTCAAGAAAAATTAAAAGGACTAGGTGAAAC
>Ga0194037_1001208_pt1 | contig 19000 bp, 21 predicted proteins | sample JunL306m_MetaG_FD_148653 | JGI IMG/M metagenome (GOLD analysis project Ga0194037, IMG submission 148653) | Anoxic zone freshwater microbial communities from boreal shield lake in IISD Experimental Lakes Area, Ontario, Canada - Jun2016-L304-6m | ecosystem: Environmental > Aquatic > Freshwater >...
CGGTGAATCTCTACATGCCACAAGAATATGTGGGATCCATCATCACCTTGTGTGTCGGCAAGCGGGGCGTTCAGACGGGGATGAACTATCTTGGTCGCCAAGTGCAACTGACATATGAATTACCGATGGCAGAAATAGTGATGGATTTCTTTGATCGCCTGAAATCGATCTCGCGTGGTTATGCCTCGATGGATTATGAGTTTAAAGAATATCGTCCAGCGGATGTGGTTAAGGTGGATATTTTGATTAATGGCGATCGAGTGGATGCGCTCTCGGTGATTGTTCATAGAAGTAATAGTCAGCATCGTGGACGCGAAGTGGTATCTAAGATGCGCAGCATCATTCCACGTCAAATGTTCGACGTAGCTATTCAGGCAGCGATTGGCAGCAATATTGTTGCCCGTGAAAACGTGAAAGCCTTACGTAAAAACGTGTTGGCTAAGTGCTATGGCGGCGATATCTCTCGTAAGCGGAAGTTACTAGAGAAGCAAAAAGAAGGTAAGAAGCGTATGAAACAAGTCGGTAATGTAGAAATTCCACAAGAAGCTTTCTTGGCTATTTTGCAGGTGGAGGGCTAATGAACTTTGCGCTGATTCTGTTTATCTTAGTCGTGATTTCAGGTCTAGCTTGGATCGCTGACAAGCTGTTTTTTGCGCCACAGAGACGCCTGGCAGGTATTGAGCGGATGCCATTGTGGTTAGAGTACACAGCAGGTTTTTTCCCAGTCATCTGCGCAGTATTTGTATTGCGCTCCTTTATTGTTGAGCCATTTAAGATCCCCTCAGGATCTATGATTCCCACCTTACAGATTGGTGATTTCATCTTGGTAAATAAATTTACCTATGGAATTCGTTTGCCTGTGATCAATCAAAAAGTAGTTGATTTGGGCTCTCCTAAGCGTGGCGATGTAGTCGTGTTCCGCTATCCACGTGATGAGTCGGTTGATTATATTAAGCGCGTAGTAGCTCTGCCAGGCGATGTGATTACTTATCAAGATAAGCGTCTGACAGTGAATGGTCAACCATTGCAATATAGTGGTGGCGAGTCTTATCTTGACCCGGAAAATATGCGCTATGCAAAACGCTTCACGGAAACCTTCCCGGCAGACTTGGGCGGTAATCGCCATGAGATTCTGAACGATCCAGATCGCCCTGCAACGGTGATGCCTACAGAGCGATTTCCAGGCCTAGAATTTTGTCAGTACCAGCAATCCGGAGTAACTTGTAAGGTGCCATCAGGCCATTACTTTGCGATGGGTGATAACCGTGATAACAGTGCTGATTCGCGTTATTGGGGATTTGTACCAGATAAGAATATTGTCGGTAAAGCATTTTTTGTGTGGCTGAACTTAGGTAACCTCGGCCGCATTGGCGGCTTCGAGTAAAGATCATGAACGCGCGCGCCGTTATCGAAACTGCACCGCTTCAAGAACGTCTTGGCTACACGTTCAAGAAGCCCGAGCTCTTGAATCAAGCCTTGACTCATCGTAGTCATAGCAAGAAAAACAACGAGCGTCTGGAATTCTTGGGCGACTCGATTCTGAATTGCGTAGTTGCCGAGATGCTCTACGAGCGTTATGCGGATTTGGATGAGGGCGATCTTTCACGTGTACGGGCTAATTTAGTGAAGCAACAGGCCTTATATGAGATTGCCCAAAGCCTCTCTCTGTCGGATTATTTGCGCTTAGGTGAGGGTGAGCTCAAGAGTGGTGGTTTTCGTCGCCCTTCGATCCTGGCAGATACATTAGAAGCGGTTACCGGTGCAATCTTTATTGATGGCGGCTTCGATGCGGCCAAAGCCTGTTTACGCAAACTCTATTCCGTAATCTTGGCGCATGTTGATCCTAAAACCTTGGGTAAGGATGACAAAACCTTATTGCAAGAGTGTTTGCAAAGCTATCAATTACCTTTACCTACTTATAACGTCACTGGAACTACTGGCGCTGCTCACAACCAGCAGTTCGAAGTAGAGTGCCTTATCCCTAGCTTAAAGGTATCGGTTAAGGGTGATGGTGCATCCCGCCGCGCTGCTGAGCAATCAGCCGCTAAGACCGCTTTAATGGCTGTGCTGAAAGCATTGCCACAGGAATCTCGTAAACCCAAGAAAACTCGGTCGGCCAAGAAAAAAGCGGCTAAAAAAGAAGTAACCGAAGAGCAGTTAAATCTTAAGCTGAAGGGCTAATCGTGTTTAGATGCGGCACTATCGCCATCGTTGGGCGGCCCAATATGGGCAAATCAACACTGCTGAATGCTTTGGTCGGACAAAAGATTAGCATCACCTCTCGTAAGGCTCAAACGACACGTCATCGTATTTTGGGAATTCAAAATCGGGAAGAAGCGCAATTTATCTTTATAGATACCCCAGGCTTTCAGACGCGTCTCATGAATACCCTGAACAAAGCCTTGAATCGCACTGTCACTACTGCACTACAGGATGTCAACGTAGCTTGCTTTGTGGTTGAGGCGGGGTATTTTGGTGAAGACGACAAGAAAGTATTGAAGCTTCTACCAGACGATCTTCCAGTAGTCTTGGTCCTCAATAAATTGGATTTATTTAATAGTCGCTTTCAAACTCCATCGGAGCGCGATCAAGCATTACTCAACTTTATGAAAGACATGTCTCGCCCCTGGTGTGAATTAGGCGGTCATGAAGACCAGAAGTCTGAGTTTGCTGAAATTGTCCCCATGAGCGCTAAGAGTCCGGGTGATGTGCAAAGATTATTAGATGTACTAGAGGGTTATTTGCCGGAAGCCGAGGCTGTATATGACGGCGAGACCATTACCGATCGCAGTGAGCGCTTCTTAGCTGCAGAGATTCTGCGAGAGAAGGTCTTCCGTTTTACGGGTGAAGAGTTGCCATACACCAGCACCGTGGTGATTGATCAGTTCAAGATGGATGGCAAGATGCGCCGCATTGCGGCAACCATTTTGGTTGATCGCGATAGCCATAAAGCCATGATTATTGGTGCAAAGGGTGAGCGCCTGAAGAAGATTTCGACTGATGCCCGCATCGATATGGAAAAACTATTTGATGGCAAAGTCTTTTTAGAGACTTGGGTTAAGGTCAAACGGGGTTGGGCAGATGATCGCGCTGAATTGCGGGCGCAAGGGCTGGAATAAAAGTCCATGGCCTCGATTCGCGTTGCTGATGAACCTGCTTTTGTATTGCATAGTATTCCCTATAAAGAGACCAGCTTAATTCTGGATGTCTTTACTCGGCAACATGGGCGGATGGCCTTGATTGCTAAAGGCGCAAAGCGACCCCATTCTGTATTGCGTCCTGTATTGCAACGTTTCCAACCACTGCTAGTATCTTGGAGTGGTAAATCTGAATTACGTACGCTAACTAAATCTGAATGGGTTGGTGGCATGCCTTCTTTAGTAGGCGATGCATTACTCTGCGGCTTCTATCTCAACGAGTTACTAGTGAAGTTTTTGGCTCGTGAAGATGATTATGAAAAACTCTACGATCGCTACTCAGAGACAATTAATGCCTTATCTAATCTAGAGTTTGAATCTAAAGGTTTGGAAGAGATCTTGCGGCCTTTTGAGTTATCTTTATTGCAAGAGACTGGTTATGCTGCCGCTTTAGACCGTTGCGTTGAAACTAATGAAATGCCTATAGCCCAGATTCAATATGTTTATCAGCCTGAGCGTGGCGTTCGACCTGCACAAGAGGACGATCCGGGGCACTGGCCTGTGCTGACTGGTAAATCCCTTTTGGCAATCGCTGGTGGAGATTTTTCTGATCCAGAAACGCTTTCAGAGAGCAAACAACTGATGCGCTTCTTATTGGGTTTGCATCTGCAAGATCAAATCTTGACTACCAGACAGATTTTGATTGATCTCAAAAAAATCTAGTAATCTACAGTTATGACAGCACTAGCATCCCAACATGCCCTAGAACTTGGCATCAACATCGATCACGTAGCGACTCTACGGAACGCACGTGGCACGATTTATCCAGACCCCATTAAAGCGGTACGACTAGCCGAGGAGGCAGGCGCCGACTTAATCACTTTGCATTTGCGTGAAGATCGCCGTCATATTAAAGATGCTGACTTAATCGCAATACGCCCCCTCATTAAAACGCGGATGAATCTGGAATGCGCTGTCACGCCAGAGATGATTAATATTGCCTGTAAGGTAAAACCGCATGATGTCTGCTTAGTTCCTGAAAAGCGTGAGGAAGTGACTACGGAAGGTGGCTTAGATGTGGTGGGGCATTTTGAGGCGGTGAAGGCAGCTACCAAGCAATTACAGGAAGCGGGTATTCGGGTATCGCTTTTTATTGATCCAGACCGAAAACAAATACAGGCTGCTCAAGATGTGGGTGCAACAGTAGTTGAATTACATACTGGCCGTTATGCAGATTTATCTGGCCCAGAACAAGCAACAGAATTAGAGCGCATCAGACTAGCTGCTCAATTTGGAGTGAGCATTGGCTTGAGAGTTAATGCGGGTCATGGTTTGCATGAAGGTAATGTGATGCCTATTGCGGCCATCGCTGAATTTTCTGAATTGAATATTGGACATGCCATCGTCGCTGAGGCGATATTCAAGGGTTGGCAAAAAGCCATCATTGATATGAAATCCCTTATGGCACAAGGCAGAGCGAAGCCATCAAGATGATCATCGGGATAGGCACAGACATTTTGCAGATTGCGCGCTTACAAGCAGCTTATGATCGCACTCATGGGCGCTTGGCTGAAAAGATCCTAGGGCCTGATGAGATGGTGGTATTTAAGCAGCGTCTCGCCAGAAATCACAAGAGAGGCATTGCTTTTTTAGCTACCCGCTTCGCTGCGAAAGAGGCATTTTCTAAAGCCATTGGTCTGGGTATGCGTATGCCGATGACCTGGCGCTCCTTGCAAACCCTCAATGAGCCTAGTGGTAAGCCTGTTACTAGCTACCTGGGAGCCTTAGCGCAATTTATGCATGAGCGTCACTGGGAAGCCCAAGTCACCGTGAGTGATGAGCAGGATATGGCGATAGCCCATGTGATTGTTGTCCAAAAATAAAAATAATGAGAAAAAGATGACTAAATCCACCATGAAACCAGGCCCTATTACTTTAGATGTCGTAGGTCAGGTCTTAAATGCAGAAGATCGCCGGCGCATTTTGCATCCCCTGACTGGTGGCGTCATTTTATTTAGCAGAAATTTTGCTAATCGCAAGCAACTCACTAAACTCACTGCGGATATTAAAAAGCTACGCCCTGACGTACTGATCTCGATTGATCACGAGGGTGGGCGAGTGCAGCGTTGTAAAACTGATGGCTTTACCCATTTGCCTGCAATGCGCGAGCTCGGTGAACTTTGGGGGTCAAAAAATAAATCAACACATAAATCAACGCATCAATCAATATATGCCGCTGAATCAGCTGCCATTGCGATGGCAGCAGCAACTGCCTGTGGATATGTTTTGGCAGCCGAGCTTCGTGCTTGTGGCGTGGACTTTAGTTTTACCCCGGTACTGGATTTAGATTTTGGTCGCAGTAGCGTCATTGGTGACCGTTCATTTAGTCGGGACCCACAAATCGTATTTGCATTAGCTAAGAGCTTGAATGAAGGCCTACGTTTGGCAGGCATGGCCAACTGTGGAAAGCATTTTCCCGGACATGGTTGGGTCGAAGCAGATTCTCATGTAGCCATTCCGGTAGATGAGCGCAGCCTGAAGGAAATTTTGAATGATGATGCTAAGCCTTATGAATGGTTGGATCTAAGTTTGTCTTCCGTGATGCCGGCCCATGTGATTTATCCCAAAGTGGATAAAAATCCTGCGGGATTTTCTCCTATTTGGTTGCACTCCATCTTGCGCAAAGAATTAGGTTTTGAAGGCGTGATCTTTAGTGATGATTTATCCATGGAAGGCGCGAGTGTTGCTGGCTCTGTGGTGAAGGGCGCTGAATTAGCCTTAAATGCGGGGTGCGATGCAGTCCTGATCTGCAATCGTCCAGATCTGGCTGATCAATTACTCGCAAAACTGAAGATCACTAAAGCCAAGCAATCAGAGTCGGCTACTCGCCTGAATCGCTTGATGCCAAGGTCAGTGGCCTTATCATGGGATGAGTTACAAAACGAAGCTGAATATCAACATGCCAAAGGATTGCTGAAGCAGTTTGGGTTAATCCAATAAAAAGTCAATAGTACTTCAGTAATTAGCAATTACTTAAGTACTCAATTGCTGAATTACTGATCTGGAGATACCCGCTTCCATTCGGAGATGATATATTTTTTAATATGCTCCCCTTGCTCTCTTGCACAAAAAATCTCATCAACATTTACGGATTCATGAAGCTTTTGAAGGCGTAATACATCTCCATGAGCGGAATAATTTGGGAGCCAGGCACCCCAAAAGAACCCCATCTCTTCCAATTGAGAAAAGGCTAGTGCTGCAGCCTCCTGAGAAATAGGAAGATTGACCAAGGTATAGGCGAGCTGAAGGTGTTCAATCTTTTCTAGCTCGACACTGATAGCTGAATGGAAATCTTCTCCAATATGCTGAATTTTAATATTAGCCATTTGGGTTGCAGGACTTATGGATACCGTGTATTCCGATTTTCCATACCCATTAGCGTTCGATTCTAAAACGCTTCTAGTGACATTAATTTTTTGAGCTAAGTCTTTTGCAAAGTCAAAATGATTATTAGGCACATAGATGGTATTTACATTTTCTTTTAGTGAAACATAACAAGATAAGAATGACATACGAGTGTCAGTAAAGTTATCTAAACCTGCCATTTGTCGAAAGGGCGAGGCGCCTAATAGCATCCCCGTTTCTTGCGCGCCAAATGCAATTATTTCATGTTGGCTATAAGTATGGTTGGTTACGCAGTCAGTCCAAAATCCGACTAAATCTAATTCCTTAGCTATCTCAATGCGCTTTTTAGCCATGTTCTCAGCAATATGGTGACCGCGAAAATCCGGATCAACAATCATCTTCCCGGCTTCTGGGGTCGTGTTGTGAAGACTATCAAAAGTGAGTGCGCAATGACCAATGAGGTGTCCATCCGGATGTTGCGCGACAACCGAGTACATGAGCTTTTCATCCACAAGCCTTTTGAGTGCCTCTGGGTCATACATCTCATGGAAGGGGTAGCCATCACCATAGCAGCGCCGAACACAGTGAATCAGTTGGGGGATATCGGCGACTTCTAGGCGTCTGATTTCTGGGGTAATGTCATTGCTCATAGTATGAATATTATGGCTGAAGTTGAGGAATAAAAAAGCTCGGCGTACCGAGCTTTGGATTGTGCCCCAGCGCTAATTAGTTAGCACGGCTGCGGTATTCACCTGTGCGCGTATCAATCTCAATCTTGTCACCGGTATTGCAGAACAAAGGCACTTGTAATTCATAGCCAGTCGACAATTTTGCGTTCTTCAAAACTTTACCTGAGCTGGTGTCACCTTTCACAGCTGGTTCTGTATAAATGATTTCGCGCACGAGTGAATTAGGCATCGCTACTGAAAGTGCTTTACCTTCGTAGAACACGACTTCACATGGCATGCTTTCTTCGAGGTAATTTAAGGCATCACCCATGAATTCAGCTTCAACTTCATATTGGTTGTAGTCACCATCCATAAAGACATACATGGGATCTGCGAAATAAGAATAAGTGCAATCTTTCTTATCGAGTATCACCACATCAAACTTGTCATCGGCTTTATAAACACCTTCGTTCGGTGCACTAGTTAACAAGTTCTTAAATTTCATTTTGACGACAGAGGAGTTGCGGCCTGAGCGGCTATATTCCGCTTTTAAAACGACCATGGCATCAGTGCCGATCATGACTACGTTACCAACGCGGAGTTCTTGTGCTGTTTTCATCTTGCTATTCCTGGGTGCAGAGCGAATTTTCTGCGGTTTTCATCAAAAACAAGATTGTACCCGCCCGCAAGCCTCTATTGCTGGCCTTAGGCTATAAAGCGCAGTAAGCGTGCAGCCAAGCCGCCATCAGCTTGTTTTTCGAGTAAATCGGCACGCCAGGCTTTGGCATGGGCATGCCAGGCATTTAGGGAGCCAATCCACTCACTGGGCATTGCCCAGGTCATGGCAGCAATGCTTGCTAATCTCAGGTCTTGGCTGGCGCTTTCAAGATACAAGTCTAAAAAGGCAGCCAATTTCACTTCATGAGCATGATCTTCTTGGGGGTAGATGTGCCAGATAAATGGTTTACCCGCTAGCTGAGCGCGGATGAAGGAATCTTCGCCGCGAACAATATTGAAGTCGCATTGCGAGAGAACCCAGTCATAGTTATCTTGAGACACAAATGGCATCGGTATCAATTGCAGGCTGGCAGGCAATTGAATAGCTTGCTTATCATAGACGTTCAGTAATTCAGAATGACCATGCGCTAGTAGGATATCGAAGCTCTCGCCAAGATTACCTAAGTCTTCAAGCCATTGACGTAATGGGATTCCGGGGTAGCAAAAAACACTAATGCGTTTCGCATTAGGGCGTAGCTTTGACCAAACTGACTTTAGGTCTTGGGGAATTTGCTTTGTAACTAGATAACCCTCTGGCGGAATGGGATCGAGCAATAGCCCGCCAACATCATCACGAAAGCCTGGAAAGAAAAAATATTTTGCTATGCCGTGAGACTGGGGTGAGGCTTTGGCATGAAACTCCGCTACCCATGGCTCAGCACTGAGATACTCTAGGTTAATGATGATGGGCTTGATGGGAGCAATAAACAGACCGGCAAGATAGCGCTCGGGTAGGTCGCAGCCGAAGGCTTCAATGACAACATCGGGCGCAGTAACAGGGTGGCGTACATTGCTGTAACTTGCTTCCCAGGCTTGTATATCAATTTGGTGTTTAACTGCCTCATCAGTGCCGGAAGCGAGTAAATTAAGGGTTGGCAGGTCATCGCAAAAAATGCGGACAGTTTGGCCATGAAGACTTGATAAGCTTCGGGCTAGACGCCAGCAAACACCAGCATCACCATAGTTGTCTACGATTTGGCAGAAAATATCCCAACGCATGAGTAATTCGCTTTTTGAAAACCTTCAGCAGGACGTTAAACGGCTACCCGGATTGCCGGGGGTATATCGCTTCTTTGATGAGGCGGGACAGATTTTGTATGTTGGCAAGGCACGCAATCTCAAAAAACGGGTCTCCAGTTATTTTCAAAGCAAACAACTTTCACCACGCATAGCGTTGATGGTGGGCAAAATCGCCCGCTACGAAACAACAGTAACACGGACTGAAACCGAAGCACTCATTCTAGAGAACAATCTCATTAAAGAATTGGCTCCGCCATTCAATATTCTTTTTCGGGATGACAAATCTTATCCCTATGTGATGTTAACGGGCCACCAATTTCCCCGCTTGGCCTCTTATCGTGGCAAGGTAGACAAACGCAATCACTACTTTGGCCCATTCCCCAATTCTTGGGCGGTCCGTAACAGCGTCCAGATTCTACAAAAAGTTTTTCGTTTGCGAACCTGTGAGGATTCCGTATTTAAAAATCGAAGCCGCCCTTGTCTTCTTCATCAAATTCATCGTTGTAGCGCACCCTGTGTAGGTAGGTTAAGCGTGGAGCAATATGGTCAAGATGTTGCACAAGCAACGCGTTTTTTAGAGGGTGATCATGGTCGTGTTCTATCAGAGCTCGAGAGAGAAATGCATGTCCATAGCGAAGCAATGGAATTCGAGATGGCAGCAGTATTACGCGATCGGATTGCTGATCTCTCTAGTGTTCTGCAGCAGCAGTCTATGGATACAGTGGCAGAAGGCGAGGGCGATGTAGATGTGATTGCCGTTGCCTTAATGGAAGGAATGGTGTGTGTGAACTTGGCGATGGTGCGAGGCGGCCGCCATTTAGGCGATCGAGCGTACTTCCCGAAAGGCTTACGCACAGCGTCTGGTGAGCTACCAGCACCTGCTGAAATTTTAGAGGCCTTTATTGCTCAGCATTATTTAGAAGACCTTACTAGCAATGCTGAAGTGAGTATTAATTTAATTCCACCAGTCATTGTATTAAATCACGCACTTCAATCAGCAGGAGACGATGTTTCTGCTCTGAGTGAAAATCCACCAGAAGATTTACATGACTTAATGAACACGCAGGCTGGGAGAAAAATTACTTTTCTCTTTCAGCCACAAGGGCAAAGGCGCCATTGGCTGGCGATGGCCGAAGGTAATGCAAAGATTGCACTAACAAAACGTCTCGTGGAGACTGGTGGACAGCTGGCTAGAGCGCGGGCACTGGCGGATATTCTGGCTCTAGATTTAGAAAGTCTCGAGCAACTGCGGATTGAATGTTTTGACATTAGTCATACTTCTGGCGAGGCTACACAAGCATCTTGTGTGGTGTATGCCAAGAACGCTATGCAGTCTAGTGAGTATCGACGTTTCAATATTAACGACATCACACCAGGGGATGACTATGCTGCCATGCGTCAGGTCTTGCAAAGACGCTACGCGAACTTCCAAGAGTTACCTGTCGACAAAATACCTCAGGTGATTCTGATTGATGGTGGTAAAGGGCAGGTTGAAATGGCCAGGCAAGTCCTGACAGAATTTGGTATGGATGTGGGTTTGATTGTGGGTGTGGCAAAAGGGGAGGGCCGTAAGGTTGGTTTGGAAACTCTGATTTTTGCCGATGGCCGCCCCGCACTGGAATTAGGGATTGATAGCGCTGCGCTTTTATTGGTTGCTCAGATTCGGGATGAAGCACATCGTTTCGCAATTACCGGCATGCGCGCTAAGCGAGCAAAGGCAAGAACAGTCTCGCGCCTAGAGGAGATAGAGGGTATCGGCGCCAAGCGGCGTCAGAAGTTATTGGCGCGCTTTGGTGGCCTAAAAGGGGTTGCCAATGCCAGTATTGAGGAGATCGCTAGCGTGGAAGGGGTATCTTTAACTCTAGCCGAGCAGATTTATCGTCAACTTCACTAAGTAATATCGTCTCCACTTAGTTTATGCTTATCCAATGCCATTTAATCTTCCCATCGCCCTGACTTGGTTACGTGTTGCGGCAATACCATTGCTGGTAGCTATTTTTTATCTACCAAATTCTTGGCTCACACCGTTTGAGAAAAATCTTTTTGCAACGATCGTCTTTGTTCTTGCAGCACTTACCGATTGGTTAGATGGATTTTTAGCACGCCGCATGCAGCAAGAATCCGCCTTTGGCCAATTCTTAGATCCTGTTGCGGATAAGTTGATTGTGGCAGCCGCACTGTTGGTATTGCTGAATATGGATCGTGTCCAGGTATGGGTAGCCCTCATTATTATTGGTCGCGAGATCACCATCTCGGCTTTACGTGAATGGATGGCTTTATTGGGTTCAGGTAAAAGTGTTGCTGTTCATATGGTTGGTAAGTTAAAAACCACTGCGCAACTTATTGCAATTCCATTTTTATTGCTCAATGACACTTTATTTGGTTGGTTAGATTGCGCCCGAGTTGGCACTTGGCTCATTTGGGTTGCTTCCTTCTTAACCTTATGGTCAATGTTTTATTACATGAAAAAGGCTTTGCCACAATTGGCTGGCAAAATTGATTAAAGCCTTCAAACCCAAGCCACATATGAATTTTGGGGTGATTTGCGTGACAAAGAATTTAGTTTTCTTGCGGAAAAATGCTTTCTTAAGGATTGTTTGTTAAACTGTCGCCCTGTTACGCGGGAATAGCTCAGCTGGTAGAGCGATACCTTGCCAAGGTATAGGTCGGGAGTTCGAACCTCCTTTCCCGCTCCAAGTTCGATGGGAAGCCCTCAAAAGCTTCCCATTTTTGATTTGAGTATCTGGCGCGTTGGCCGAGTGGTTAGGCAGGAGCCTGCAAAGCTTCGTACGGGGGTTCGATTCCCTCACGCGCCTCCAGTAATTTGTCTTGACGATTTAGGCGCATACCCTAAAATGGGTTCATTCAAACGCTAGGTAAAGATATGATGAATTTTTTCTCCGTTTCTAAGGGCACTGCTTGTTCAGTATCTCTCGCCGTGCTCTTAGCCGGCTGTGCTAGTTCTGGGGATTCCCCGACAGGAACGCCCAATGAAGTACAGGAGATTCAATCTCAACTTTTGGGCGATATGCCACTTCCCGCGGCTTCCAAAATTATTGGATCTGATTCATTAATTATTGGACGGGGTGATAACTGGGTCGGTCGCGTAGTCTTATCTGGCGTGCAAACACCAACAGATATTTATGCTTTTTTCCAATCTGAATATCCAAGAGCAGGTTGGACAACGATTAGTGCGGTGAAATCGAAGACAAGTATTTTGGTATTCACTAAAGGAGACCGCACTGCTACTGTTGAGCTGAATGAAGGCTCTTTATCAGGCCCTAAAACTATGATTACGATTACATCATCACCAAAGAATGCAAACGTTGTAGCGCCAAGTAAGAAATAAGGCAGCCATACAAATAAAAAAGCCTCCAATGGAGGCTTTTTGCTTTAGAGCATCCGCTTTATAAGCCTTCTGCCCTTATGAGGCCTACTGCCTGGCCTTCAATTGCAAAATTCGGTTGACGATCATCGACGATGATATTTTTGAAGTCAGGATTCTCGGCCTGTAACTCAATCACCATGCCATTCGCCGTTTTCTTTTGTAGCCAACGCTTTACAGTGACTTCATCATCAAGGCGCGCAACCACAATATCTCCGTTGCGTACTTCGCTTGTTTTTCTGACGGCTAAGTAGTCGCCATCCAAAATTCCCGCATCGCGCATACTCATCCCTTTTACTTTCAACAAGTAATCAGCGCCTTTGCTAAACAGACTGGGATCGATTGGCACTTGCTTTTCAATATGCTCTACAGCCATGATTGGCGAGCCAGCAGCAACCCGCCCAATTAAAGGTAAGGTCAGTTGTTGTAGTGCACCTGATGGCAAAGACATCTGACGATATTGATTACTGTTATGCGTTTGATTAAATCGTTGCGGAATACGAATACCGCGAGAAGTTCCTGGCGTTAATTCGATATAACCTTTTTTTGCAAGTGCACGTAAATGTTCTTCAGCCGCATTGGCAGAGGCAAATCCAAGTTCATTGGCAATCTCTGCACGAGTGGGTGGTGAGCCACTCTCATCGATGGCTTTGGTGATCAACTCCAAGATCTCATTCTGGCGGGAAGTGAGTTTGGGGAGGGCAGTCAGCTCCTCGGGAAAATCAACTGTATTTATGTCCATACTGGGATTGTATACAGCACTATTTTATTTTTCAAGTCATTTAGGGAGATAATGGGATATGAGCCCAAATCAAGCTAAACCTGAAAATTCACCCCACATCCTAGTCTTAGGTATGGGCGGTACCATTGCTGGACTGGCTGCTAAACCTGAAAATCCTCTGCAATATGAGGCTGGTCAGGTCACCGTTGGCTCTTTATTGGCCCATATCGAATCGGCTATTCCGGAGGGTGTTAAGCTTCTTTCCCATCAGATTGCCAACATTAATAGTCGCAACCTCACAGAACCTTTATTGAGCTTACTTGGGCAAACAGTTCAAGAAGCCCTTGCAAACAATTGGGTTAAAGGGTTAGTGATTACTCACGGTACGGACACTATCGAAGAAACTGGCCTCTTTTTACAACTGATCTGCGGAAAATCTGCTCAAGAATTAGGCAAGAGAATTATTCTGACCGGGGCTATGCTCCCAGCAAATGCCCCAGGTGCAGATGGGCCGTCTAACTTATTGGATGCGATCCGCTGGGCATCAACCCCTTTGGATAATTGCCCGGGTGGCGTTTATGCAGTTATGGATGGTAGAGCTTGTTTGGCAATGGATCTCTCCAAACGCCACCCCACAGCACTGAATGCGCCATTACAGTCATCGCCAAGCAGCTCTGCTGGCTTGATCAATCCTTCATGGTTATCCGGTGTCAAAGCGGTTCAAGCAGCCTGGAATGAGGATTTGCCGCTTCCCAATGGTGATGAATGGCCTTGGATTGAGATTTTGACTAGCCATGCGGGTGCCCGCCCCCAAACCGTTTCCCAATGGCTAGGAAGTGGGGTGCAAGGGTTGGTTTTAGCTGGCTCTGGGATGGGAGGCTTTCATGATGCCTGGCAGACCCAATTGGCTGAGGCGGTTTCCCAAGGGATTGCCCTGGTCAGGACTAGTAGAACTGGTGCCGGCACAACTTACCCCAATATTCCCGAGAAAGACCTTGAGGGCTGCTTAGCCTCAGGCACTTTGACAGCCCCTAGGGCGCGGATTGCACTCCAACTGGCATTAAATGCCGCAAAAGTAGATAAATCCCTGACTTGGCAGGATTTTTTTGCTAGAATAGCGGTCTTGCCTGAGATTAGGTGAGCGCTGAAAAGCGGCTTTTAAAGTGTTGTAGCAGTACTTACAATTTGTTACTACCTTGTCACACTGGCGCTAACTTTAAAACCATCGGAAGTTAGCAAGACGCCCAGGTGACTTTATCCTTAAGGAGTGTTAGATGCGTCATTATGAAATCGTTTTTATCGTCCATCCGGACCAAAGCGAGCAAGTGCCCGCGATGATCGATCGCTACAAAGCGACATTAGCAGCTGCTGGCGGCAAAATTCATCGTATTGAAGATTGGGGTCGTCGTCAGATGGCTTACATGATCGATAAACTTGCCAAAGCCCATTACGTTTGCATGAACATTGAGTGCGACCAGAAAACTCTGGAAGAGCTCGAGCATGCATTCAAATTTAATGATGCTGTTTTGCGTCACCTCATCATCAAGACTAAGAAAGCTGAAGTAGAGCCTTCAATCATGATGAAAGAAGTACAACGTGAAGAAGCGCGTAAATCAGCTCAAACCGAAGCCCCTGCAGTAGTGGCCTAAGTTAAAAATTTGAAGAGGAAGACACAGACTAGAAAACGTATCAGAGTAGCGGAGCGGCGTTGAATCACTTCACCCTCACTGCAATCTTGGTATCTAAAGACGCAATTCGATTTACACCAGCAGGAATACCGGTGATGCATTGTCAGCTAGAACATAGCGGTCAAGCAAACGAGGTAGGAGTGGCAAGGAAAATTCAGATGAGCGTTGAAGCCATTGCAATCGGTCCGATACAAAAGGATCTAGAGCAAATGGATTTAGGAACTGAGGCAGTGTTCGAAGGATTCTTAGCACCCAAGACTCTACGTAATCAAAGACTGGTTTTCCACATTAACCATATTCAATTGAAATATTAAAGAGGAAATCATCATGGCGTTTGGAAAGAAACCCGATTTCAAAAAGAAACCAGCCCAGAACCCATTGTTCAAGCGTAAGCGTTATTGCCGTTTCACAGTTGGTGGCGTTGAGCAAATCGACTACAAAGATGTAGATACATTGAAGGACTTCATTGGCGAGAATGCCAAGATTACTCCTGCGCGTTTGACAGGCACAAAAGCAAAATATCAGCGTCAGTTAGACACTGCTATTAAGCGTGCTCGTTTCTTGGCTTTATTGCCATTCTCCGATCAACATAAGAAATAATTGGGAGCCCTCAATGCAAATCATTCTTTTAGAAAAAGTAACAAACTTGGGCAACCTCGGCGACGTAGTACGCGTTAAAGACGGTTTCGCTCGTAATTTCTTAATCCCACAACGTAAAGCGCGTCGTGCGACTGAAGCAGCAATTGCTGATTTCGCAACGCGTCGTGCTGAGTTAGAAAAATTGGCTGCTGAGAAATTGGCTGCTGCTGAAGCGGTTGGCGCAAAGCTCAAAGACTTGGTTCTCGAAATCGGTCAAAAAGCGGGTGTTGACGGTCGTTTGTTTGGTTCTGTAACCAACCACGATATCGCTGATGCCTTGAAAGCTAAAGGTTTCACGATTGAGAAAGCCTCGATCCGTATGCCTACTGGCCCATTAAAAATGGTTGGTGATCACCCTGTTGCGGTTGCTGTTCATACCGACGTAGTAGCAGACATCACTATTCGTGTGGTTGGCGAGCAAGCTTAAGTTTTAGATCTGTAAACTAGCCTCATGGCTGAATCCCGTTCACGTTCCGTTACGCTAAATCCTGGCATGATGGGATCTGGGGATGCAGTTGTGCAGGCTTTAAAAGTTCCACCACATTCTGTAGAAGCCGAGCAATCTTTGCTCGGCGGTCTACTGATTGATAACACCGCCTGGGACCGTCTAGGTGGTGTGTTAACCGATAAAGATTTCTACCGCCCTGAACATGCCTTGATCTATAAGGTCATTCAACGTTTAGTCGGAGACAATCATCCCGCTGACGTGATTACAGTTCATGATGCAATTAAATCGGAGCAGGGTGGCGATTTAGTAAGTGTGGATTACCTGAATTCTTTAGCGCAAAACACACCGAGTGCTGCGAACATCAAAGGTTATGCAGATATCGTTCGTGACCGCAGTATTCTGCGTCGCTTGATCGAAGTTTCAGACAATATTGTTAACTCTGCTTTTGTTCCAGAAGGCCGTTCTGTCAGAACGCTATTGGATGAAGCGGAGTCTCGCATTTTGCAAATCGGTGAAGAGGGTAGTCGCAAAGCCGATTATCTAGAGATCGAACCACTCCTGCGTTCAGTCGTTGCTAGGATTGATGAGTTGTACAACCGTCAAGGTGGAAGTGATATCACTGGCATTGCAACAGGTTTTATTGACTTAGATAAACAAACGAGTGGCTTACAAAAAGGCGACTTGGTTATTGTTGCGGGTCGTCCTTCCATGGGAAAGGCGCAACCACTAGATGCAAAAGTGAAAACGGTGGATGGTTGGAAGTTGATGGGCGATTTGCGTTTTGGCGATCGTCTCGCTTCTGTAGATGGCCGGCACTCGATGGTGACCGGCATTTACCCGCAAGGCATTAAGCAGATATACAAAGTAACTTTTTCTGATGGTCGTCACGCTGAGTGTTGCGATGAGCACCTATGGCGTGTGATGTATCGGGACTGGTCAGAGCCACGCGTCATTAATACTGTGCGCTTGATACAAATGCTGCAGTGTGTTCGGTATAAAAATAGATTATGGATAGACCCTGTTTCAGGTGATTTTGGCCACTCGAATGAATTGCCGATTCATCCGTGGGTGTTAGGGGCATTGCTAGGTGATGGCACTCTAGCGTTATCCCATGGCTCAGTGATGTTTTCAACTAAGTCACCTGAGCTTGTAGAGCGTATGAATTTGCTTGCAAACTATGAGATGGAGTTGGTTCATGCAAATGCGTACGACTGGAGATTAGTCTCCAAAGCCAGAATTGCTGTAAATGGAGAGCGTCAAGCAGTTCCAGAGAATTATTTTAGGTCTGCGCTGCAAGATATAGGCGTCCTGGGTTGCAGAAGTTTTGATAAATATATTCCCGCGACCTATCTTGAGGCCAATAAGAATTCTCGTCTAGCATTGTTCCAAGGCCTGATGGACACTGATGGCTGGATTGAGAAATGGGGCTCCATTCGCTATTGCACTGTCAGCAAGCAATTGTCTGAAGATGTTGCTTCTTTAGCTAGATCTTTGGGGGGCTTTTGTTCAATAGCGCATAAGCAGACTAGCTATACCTACAAGGGTGAAAAGAAGTGGGGTCGCTTATCTTATGTTTTAAATATGAGTTTTGGTCCATCCTTCCAGGCCTTTACCTTGCCTGAAAAGAAAGAAAGATTACGGGCTACTTGGGATCGACAGCGCAGGCTTTCATTTCAGAGCATTGAGCCGTCCAGGGTATTTGAGGCGCAATGTATTTCAGTTAGTCATCCCCAAAGAACTTATATAACCAATGATTATGTTGTTACTCATAACACTGCCTTTGCTCTCAATATTGCCGAGAACGTTGCTTTAGTTGAAGGTTTGCCTGTCGTTGTGTTCTCTATGGAGATGTCAGGCGAGCAATTAGCTTCACGTTTATTAGGCTCGGTAGGGCGCGTTGATCAAAGTCGTATGCGTACCGGTAAGTTGCAAGATGACGAATGGCCACGTGTCACCGATGCTATTGCTCGCTTAAGTAATACCCAAATTTTGATTGATGAGACTGGTTCTTTATCAAGCTTAGAATTGCGCGCTAGAGCACGTCGGATCGCCAGAAATTTTGGCGGTACTTTGGGCTTGGTAGTGATTGATTACTTGCAGCTCATGAGTGGCTCTGGTCAGGAAAATCGAGCAACTGAGATTTCGGAGATATCTCGCTCTCTTAAATCACTCGCAAAAGAATTGCAGTGTCCAGTAGTTGCACTCTCTCAATTAAATCGTGGCCTTGAGCAGCGCCCAAATAAACGCCCAATCATGTCCGACTTACGTGAATCAGGTGCGATTGAGCAAGATGCTGACTTGATCATGTTCATCTATCGTGATGAGGTTTATCACCCGGACACAACCACTGATAAAGGAATGGCAGAGATCATCATTGGCAAACAACGGAATGGCCCAATCGGTACAGTGCGTTTAAGCTGGCAAGGTCCGTATACCAAGTTCGATAATTTGGCGATGGGGTCAGTTGGCTATTCTTCGGGTGGCTACGAGCCGTTCTAGTAGATGTAAATACATCATTAAAATCTAACTAGCTATCAAAGATCAATAAAAAGCCTCGCATTGCGAGGCTTTTTTAATGCAGGTAAATTAAAGACGAATTAAGCGCCCATACATTTTTTGATTGAGGCATCTTTAGCAGCGCCATACAAAGGCTTGCCATCCTTGCTGACTGCTTTTGCTTCGCAATCATTAGGCTTTGCTCCACCCATACATTTTTTGATTGAGGCATCTTTTGCAGCGCCATAGAGGGGCTTACCCTCCTTGCTCACTGCTTTTGCTTCGCAAGCTGCTTGATCTGCAAAGGCGTAAGTGGGGAGGGTAAAACTCAATGCAAAACTTAAAGCGATGATGATTTTCTTCATATTGAATCTCCTGGGTGGTTAAGGAAACTGCTCTGGACAAACACTACCTTTAAAAGTATTAATAAATCAATCCTTTTCAACCCCTAGCTTAGGAAATTGATATTACTGGGGTGTGAAACGCCTTGCTTCAGTAAATTTGGCTGCCCAATAGGGTGCCGTGATGTAGTCAAGTCGTACTGTTCCACCTGCGCTGGGGGCATGTACAAATCTGCCTTGCCCTACATAGATTCCTGCGTGAGAGTATTTTTCGC
>Ga0194037_1001209_pt1 | contig 18993 bp, 19 predicted proteins | sample JunL306m_MetaG_FD_148653 | JGI IMG/M metagenome (GOLD analysis project Ga0194037, IMG submission 148653) | Anoxic zone freshwater microbial communities from boreal shield lake in IISD Experimental Lakes Area, Ontario, Canada - Jun2016-L304-6m | ecosystem: Environmental > Aquatic > Freshwater >...
AACCGCAACGCGTAGTAAGCACCGGAAAGTCCACCTGGTGCAAACATCACGACAAAGATAAAGAGCAAACCGAGCGTGAACGCAGGTTCCGACAACGGACCACTAATAATCTTTGGAACCGAATGTAGGGCGGTTGTTTGGCTTAAGTCCTGCAATCTCGTTGACGCCACAGAGTAAACAATTCCTCCAACCACTGCGCCCCAACGGGTTACAGCACCACCTAAAATCACCATCAATAAGAGAGCAATCGTGACGTCCGCCGAAGCAAACCGAGGTGCTGCGCTACCACTGACCATCAACATGACAACACCAATAAAACTTGCCATAGCTGCAGCAATAACAAAAGATAAAAGTTTGAATCTGGTGGGCTTTAAACCAAGGACTGCAACCCTGGTTTCATTATCACGAAGAGCAGCAAAAACTCGCCCAGCTGAACTTTCAGTGACCCACCAGGTTATAAAGTACACAACAACCAATGTGGCTAAAGAAATCCAAAATAAATACTTTGTATTAAAAACACCAATGAAAATACTTGGGACCTTGTCGGCATTTAAAGCAACGCCGTTTTCGCCGTTTGTAAACCCACCAAAATCCCTGCTAATAACAACATGCCCAGCTTCAGCAAAAGCCAAAGTAACCATCGCAAAAGTAATGCCCCCGGTACGTAAAGAAGCACTTCCAATTATTATCGCCAAAATAGTGGAGAGTGCAACCGCCGCGATAACAGCCAACCACCACACTAAAACATCATGATTAATAAATAGCACAGCCAAATACATCCCTGATGCAAAGAACAATGCATGACCGAATGAAAGCAATCCTGTAAACCCAAAAAGGAGATCGTAAGTCAAAGCTAACGCACCATAAAGAAATGCAACCGCCATTGTCTGTTGCAAACCTGGATGGCTCAATGGGTTATTACCCAAGAAGGGAGCGGCGAAAAGAAGAATAATTAGGACGCCTAGCAATGGGCGCGAATACTTCCAACGCAACATTATGGTTTCACCTTTCCAAGCAATCCTTGAGGCCGAAGAAGTAAAACTCCCGCCAACAAGAAGACGACAACAAAATCACCTAAACCTGGGCTGTAATAATTGGCATATTGCTTAATAACGCCAATAACCATCGCGGCTAAGAAGCTTCCAGGTACGGAGCCCATTCCACCGATCACGACAACAATGAAACCGTAAATGAGATACGTTCCGGCGATTAAAGGAGATACACCGTTTGAGTAAGCCGAAACTAAAACGCCACCAATTCCCGCTGCGAAACCTCCAAGGAAGAAGACGGCGCTGAAAGCTAATCGAACATTGATACCCAAAGCCGCAACCATTTGACGATTTTCTACTCCAGCTCGAATAACCAAACCAATTCTTGAATATCGTAACAAAGCAGTGTTGGCAATTAAAAGAATGAGCGCGACTGCAATATAGAGAAAGCGGTCAACAGGGATATGAGCGGAACCAATAGATACTGTATTGATAAACCAAGGAGGAGTGGGAAGTAGTCGTAAATCATTTCCGAACCAACCAGCAAGAACGGCGCCAACAACCAGAGATATTCCAACAGTTACGAGTGCTTGGTCTATATGACGCTCATAAAGACGGGTAATAACAACTCTTTCAACAATGAGCGCGAATAAACCTGATGCCAAGCCCCCAACAATCATCGCGGCAATAAATGTCCACGTATTGCTCACGTGAACCACTTGAGTCGAGAACCACAATCCAACAAAAGCCCCGACAGTCAAAAATGAACCATGAGCGAAATTAAGGACTCCCATTAACCCATAAATAAGCGAAAGGCCAGAAGCAACAAGAAAATACAAGGCGCCTAAACCAATTCCAGTGATGCCGATAAGCATGAAGGTATCCATTATTTATGACCTCCACTAACACCAAGCATGGTGTGCACCCATTCGCCATCATGTAAGAATTCAGGACTTCCTTGAAAAACGATGCGACCTTGATCCATAACAATGATGTGCTGCGCTATTCTTTTTACGAGCGGCAGATTTTGCTCGACAAGTAACATCGTGGTCTCTCCCGCAACCCGCCCAAGCGCATCAGCAACTTCAGTAACAAGTTTAGGAGCTAGTCCTTTTGTGGGTTCGTCAATCAATAGAATTTCATTCTTATTCACCAATGCTCTTGCAATCGCAACCATTTGCTGTTGTCCCCCAGAAAGAGTTCCCGCTCTTTGAGCCGATCTCGAAACCAACTCCGGGAATAACTCATTCACCATTTGCTGCCTTTGCAGATTCGATTCATTGCGAGTAGCCAGAAGTAGATTCTCGCGAACAGTTAGAGAGGCGAATATTTCTCGATCTTCAGGAACATACGCAATACCCGCTTGTGCGATCTTGTAGGTTAATTTGCCCGACAGAGATTGGCCATTTAACTCAATAGACCCTTCCGAAGGGTATAAACCCAGAATCGCTTTCAAAGTTGTTGATTTACCAACGCCATTGCGCCCCAGTAATGCAGTCACCGAGTGCTCGGGCACTTCAAAAGTTACCCCTTGAAGAATATGTGATTCATTTATTTTTACATGAAGGTCTTTAACAGAAAGCGTGTTCATAACGCTTCTCCGATGTAGGCACTTTGAACAATAGGGTTAGCGATAACATTTTCTGGAGTATCACACACCAACAGTTCTCCGTAGTTCAAAACCGCCAAGCGATCAGCAAGCCCAAGTATCACTTCCATGTGATGTTCGACAATCAAAACCGTTTTATTATGGACTGTTTTCAAAGACCTAATTATCTCCACCAATTCAGGAACATTCTCTACGCTCATGCCAGCCATGGGTTCGTCAAGCAAAACCACTTGTGAGTTCGAAACTAGAACTATTGCTATTTCTAAACGTCTTTTATCTCCATGTGAGAGAGAGCCAGCTTTTTGAAGTGAACGCGGACTCAACCCAACTTGATCGAGACCTTCTTGAGCCTTCGCTACGACCTCTGTAAATGTATATGCGCCACGAAGAATATTGAAAGATTTATTGTTGGCGGCTTGGGCTGCAATTCGAACATTTTCTAAACACGTCAAATTTGGAAAGATGCTGGACGTTTGAAATGTGCGGGCTAGTCCAAGTTTTGCTCGCTCGTAGGGCGCCTTACGAGTGATGTTTCGACCACCAAGAAAGATTTCACCCCGCGTCGGTGCGCGTAGTCCCGAAAGTAAATTAAAGAGAGAAGTCTTGCCTGCGCCGTTAGGACCAATAATCCCTAGAGTTTCATTGGGTTGCACAGAAAGAGTAATTCCCTCAAGAATCTTAGCGCCGCCTATAGTCAAACTTAGGTCTACAACGCTTAGCGCAGATTCCACTCATCACCTCATCAAATATCTACTAATTAGTCGAATAGGAAAGTACCAACATAAGCCATGAAAAGAGAAGCCTGACACTCGTAAGTGCCAGGCTTCTCTATTTCAAGTATTTAACCCAAATACTTATTGACCAACGTTATGGATGGTCTTAATCAAGGCAGGAACATAATGAGACCCGCTCTTGTTCAGTGAAACCAAGAACATTGGTTGGATTACCTGGTGAGTTGTGGCGTTGATCGTCATACGACCCTTAACACCCAACCAAGAAAATCCTTGAAGTTTAGTGATTGCGGTATCCACATTAACTCCAGTGTTACCGGTGAGCGCCTGAACGATCATACGAGCAGCATCGGCACCTGTAGGGGTGAAAAGATCCTGAGTTTGATTGTTTTGTGCGTAGTCAGCTGCAAGTGCAGTAGCTGCTGCTCCGTTGTAGACACCAGGGAAGTAACTGTTGGTCAAGATTGCACTTGTGCCATCAAAAATTGTTCCATAAATGTCGTAAGAGGCGACCCCAGCTAAGCCGGTAATTGGCTTGCTGTGAGCAAAAGCTCCCTGTTGCTTCAATGCAGTAAACATTCCACCAGCGGTGAGTGCGTTTGACCAAGCAATGAATGTGTAGGAGGCACCAGCATCAGCAGCCTTCTTCGCATAAGGCGTGAAATCAGTTGCTGTTGTAGCTACTTTGATTTCTGTAAATAGAGCACCTTGAGGTCCTAGTAGAGCTTTAGCAGCCGCGATGTTTCCAGCGCCGAATGCATTGTCTTCAACAAAAAGGACCACGGTCTTGCCTTTAATTGGTCGAATACCAGCAAGTGGTGCAAGATCTTGGGTGGAGTTATTGCCGGAGCGGAACACATACTTATTCGTTGCGCTTACTACTCCGTCAAATTTAGCTGGACCGGAAATATAGAGAACCTTGTTCTGTTGTGCCAAGGGAGCAAGAGTTAAAGCGACAGCAGAAGATGCTGTTCCCACAATGATCTTGGTGCCGTTTCCAACCATGTCCTTGAACGCAGCAGTTGCAGCGGCAGGATCGCCACCATCATCTTTTTTGGTGACTACTAATTTGGCACCATTAATGCTCATTTTTCCACCCGTGTAATACTTCAAGCCCCAGTCGAGCGCTGCGTTGTATGCATCGCCATATGACTTCAATCCACCTGAAGTAGCGGTGATTACACCAATTTTAATATCTGCTGGACTTGCAGCTCCAGCTGGCGCTGAAAGCGCAGCAGGTGCAGCAATAGCGAGGGAGAGTAGTACAACCCCAACGCCTTTGAGTTTTGAGCGGTTTACCATTGAGTTATCTCCAAAAGTTAAAGTGAAGCCAATCGCCTACCAATTGGCTTACGGTTGATTTAAAAGTATAGCCACAGGAATTTCGGGATGAGAGAAGTTGATTGTCACGTTTCTACAACATTTCTTACAGATTGTATGTACACCGACTATTCTCTCCATATGGATACACGATTCATTCCCTCTGAAAAATTCAATGTGAAAGTGGACGGGGGAGATTTAGCCCTCTTTCGATTTGGCCCAAAAAATAGCGGTACCCCAGTGCTATTAATTCATGGGGTTACATCAACAAATCGAGCTTTTCAGTTATTTGCGCAATCTCTCATCGCTCGCGGATTTTTGCCTTACGCGGTTGACTTGCGTGGCCGTGGTGACTCCAACCAACTTTCAGCACCATTTGGGATGCGCGCCCACGCAAGAGATCTTGTGGCTGTAATTGATTATTTAGGCTTAGAAAAGGTAGATGTCATAGGACATTCCATGGGTGCATTTGTTGCGGTAGCACTTGTTGGCCTCTACCCCGATCGGGTTTCTCGAACAACCCTTATCGATGGAGGAATTCCACTTCCGCTCCCACCGGGAATGACTATTGAGGAAGTACTACCGCTTGTACTTGGTCCAGCACTGAGCCGTTTAGCAATGAAATTTTCAACAAAAGAGGAATATCGCAATTATTGGAAAGTCCAACCCGCATTTAACAAAGGATGGACATCAGCACTCGATGAATATGCTGATTACGATTTACGGGGGCAATCCCCCGAGTTTCATTCATCAACAAATGTCGACGCAGTCATCGGCGATAACCAAGATATGTTCGGTGAAAGTTTGATCGTTGATTCACTAAAAGGTTTGAAGGAAGAAGTTCTTTTCGTGAAAGCCGAAAGGGGGCTCCAGAACGAACCTCTGGGTCTATACCCACCCATGGTTCTCGACTACGTTCTTCCTCAGTACCCAATGCTCAAACTCGAAATTGTTGAGGATGTAAACCATTACGATATTTTATTGGAAGCCACAGGTGCGGAAAAATGTGCCCATATAATTTATGGGGATAGGAAGTAGTCATGAATCAACTCCAAGGTAAGAGAGCGTTCATCACAGGTTCTTATCAAGGAATCGGATTAGGAATTGCTCTGGCGCTAGCCCAAGAAGGCGCCGATATAGTTTTGCACGGTCTTGCCGATCAACCCACTATTGATATCGCTGTAGCCGCAGTAAAGAAGGCTGGCGCCGGAAAAGTGGAAACATTTGTTACAGACCTACGCGATAGCTCTGCGACAGAGGATCTTATTCAACAGATTTTAAATTTTGGGCCAGTTGATATTTTGTGCAATAACGCAGGTATTCAATTCACTGCGCCAACAGCGCAGATGCCTCGCAGTAAATGGGATGACATCATTGGAATTAATCTTTCGTCAGTTTTTGACACCATGCGCTTATTGCTACCCCAAATGGCAGAGCGAGGATATGGCCGCGTTATCAACACAGCCTCTGTTCACGGCTTAGTTGCCTCAGTAGCTAAAGCACCTTATGTCGCAGCCAAACACGGCGTTATCGGCATCACTCGCGTAACAGCACTTGAATACGCTGATGCAGGTACAAGGGAATCCGGTGGTGTCACTGTCAATGCAATCTGTCCTGGTTGGGTAGAAACTGCACTTATTGAGTCACAAATTCAAGCGCGAGTTGATAAATTTAACGGCGATCGCGCGGCAGGAATTGCGGACCTGCTTTCAGAAAAACAACCTTCAAAACGCATGTCTACGCCTGATGACATCGGACAAGTTGCGCTTTTCCTTTGTTCTAAGGCCGCTCATAACATCACAGGGGCTGCAATTCCCGTAGACGGAGGATGGACCTCCCAATAGTTGTTGTAAAGTATGGCTATTGCTTTACTCGTTAAATATCAATGTCAAAAAACTGCCGAAAGGGCCACCATGTCTACTGCAACTCTGCACACTTCAATGGGCGACATCATTATTGAATTGTTCCCAAACCATGCACCAAAAACCGTAGCTAACTTTGTTGAATTAGCAACAGGTGCACGCGAGTGGACAGATCCTCGTGATGGCAAGAAGAGCACTGCCAACCTTTTCGATGGCACTGTCTTCCACCGCGTCATTGAAGGCTTCATGATTCAAGGTGGAGACCCACTAGGTCGCGGAACCGGCGGACCGGGATATCGTTTCGCAGATGAATTTCATGGCGAATTAGTTTTTGATCGCCCATACATTTTAGCGATGGCAAATTCTGGACCAGGAACAAATGGTTCACAATTTTTCATTACAGTTGCACCGACTACGTGGCTAAACCGTAAACACACGATCTTCGGCGAAGTAAAAGATAAAGCCAGCCAAGGCGTCGTGGATGCAATCGGCAAAGCGAAGACTGACGCCCAAGATCGCCCCTCAACCCCTATAACGATTAACTCAGTCACGATCGCGTGAAACGCACAGCCACCACAGCACTAATCACCGTAATCTGCGGTTTCTATTTACTGCAGTTACTGATCCCCTCACTTCAAGAACAGTTGTTCCTTATTAATAAGGCGGCATTTAGTGATGGATCAATTCACGGCGTCGGTACTGGTGAGTGGTATCGCGTACTTACCGTTGCGTTGGTGCACGGTGGTTTATTGCACTTAGGGTTCAATATGTATGCACTCTTGATTTTGGGCAATCCCATTGAGCAAGCATTCGGTCGAAACAAGTTACTCATTATCTTTTTTGCTTCCTTGATTACCGGCTCCCTGGCATCATTGGCCCTAGACCCGATCAACCAACCATCCGTCGGTGCATCTGGTGCAATCTTCGGTCTTTTTGGAGCGCTACTCGTCGCGGGCCGCAGAATTGGCGTGGATGTTAAAAGCATCGTCGTAATTATTGGAATCAACTTCGCCATGAGTTTTGTCTTATCGGGGATCGATTGGCATGCCCACCTCGGCGGACTTATTGGAGGGGCGCTGGTTTCGAAGGTAGTTCTACGCAAGAAAAAGATCTGATTTATCCACAGGAGTTATCCACCATGTGGAGGAATTACAACGGTGTAATTAACGCCATTTCGTAGCGAGTGAAAAACCCACGCCAATGAAGGCAAATCCAACAACCATGTTCCATGCACCAATGCCTGGGATTGGATAATTGGTCGAGGTCACATAAAAAACGACGATCCAGGCCAAACCGATTAGAAAACCACTCACCATGACAGGGGCAAGCCAACGAGGGCTCTCCGCAGGTAGCGAAACAGGATGCAAGATCTCGGCTGGAATGACGTTCTTATCTTTTTTACGTAATTTCGACTTTGGCATAGAGCAGAGGGTAACACGGGCTCAGGGGTCTTAGCCAAGACCGCAAAAATGCGAGAAAGCGAGCCAATAGGGGAGACTTCACCCATGCCCGCTCGCAAAATTCTTGTTATTGATAACTACGACTCTTTTGTTTTCAACCTTGTCCAGTACCTCGGCCAGCTCGGGGCGCAATGCACTGTTGTTCGAAACGATGAAGTGGAAGTGACGGATGCAGATAATTACGACGGCGTCTTGATTTCTCCCGGCCCAGGCACACCCGAAAAGGCAGGGGTCAGTGTTGCCATGGTCAAATATTGCGCAGAGAAAAAAATCCCACTTTTTGGAGTCTGCCTCGGCCATCAAGCAATTGGAGTTGCCTATGGCGCCACTGTTTCACAGGCACCTGAATTACTCCATGGAAAAACATCGCAAGTTCACCATCACGAAAAAGGGGTCCTCAAGGATTTACCTTCACCTTTTCAAGCAACTCGTTATCACTCGCTAGCAGTAGAACGTGCAACACTTCCAGAAGAAATTGAAATCACCAGCGAAACAGACTCGGGCGTTGTGATGTCGATGCGTCACAAAACTCTTCCCATTGAAGGCGTGCAATTTCATCCGGAATCCGTACTTACAGAACACGGTCATCACATGCTTGCTAACTGGCTAAATGAATGTGGGGATCCAAGCGCATTGGAGAAAGCAGTAGGACTCTCACCCGTTGTAGGAAAATAGTTTTAAGGTGCTTTATTAACAGTGATTGTCACTGATGAACCAATTGTGTGAGTGCTTCCCGCTTCAGGTGCTTGCGCCAAAATAACACCGGATGCTTGATTGGGATCATAAGCTTGGATTTCATTAATAAGAAAGCCGGCTTGCACAAGTTCAGTACGTGCTTGAATTTCATCAACACCTACAAGTGATGGAACAGCAATATCACCGCTGGCGATTTGCAGAGTTACTCCACTGCCCGCAGAAATCACGGAACCACTTACAGGATCTACTTGTAGAACTGTTCCCTGTGGCTTATCTGAAGGAACAGCAACTGTTTGTGCAATAACAAGACCTGCCGCAGCAAGTGCTGTTCGCGCATCAATAAGTGACATTCCCACCAACCCAGGTGGAACAGTCGCATCACCAGGCCCATCAGAGAGGGTCAAAATCACGCCTGAATTCTTCTTCACCATGGAAGTTGGCAATGGCACCTGACTTGCGACCCGATCTTTTGGAATTCGCCCATCATGTGAGTGCTGAATGGTTACGGTGTAACCGACAAGCAAAGAGCGAGCATCTGATTCTGTGAGCCCAACAACGTTAGGAAGTGCCGCGAGTGTATTTGTTTGAGTGGTACCGGTCTTAGAAACCGCGAAGGCAAATCCACCGCCAAGCACAATGATTAAGGAGGCAATGAGAGCAATTCGACTTCGACCAATAGGTTTGCGGGCAATTTTCGTTTTCACTACTTGGCCGGCGCGAAGTTTGCGGACATCTGAGAGCATTTCAGCGGCACTTTGATATCGGTCTGCAGGTTTCTTCGCCAAGGCGACTGCAAGGAGAATGTTTATCCCTTCAGGTAATTCAGGGTTAAGAGAACTTGGTTTTATAAAATCACCGGAGACATGCTGAAAAGCAATAGAAACGGGTGTATCTCCCGTATATGGCGGGCGCCCAGTGAGGACTTCAAAGAGCAGACAACCTAAAGAGTAGATATCACTTCGGTAGTCAGCGCTTTCGCCCATAGCTTGTTCAGGCGAGAGGTATTGAGCAGTACCTACGATGTTCCAAGTGCTTGTAAGTGTTGCACCGATATCATCGAGTGCACGAGCGATACCGAAATCCATCACCTTAACATCGCCTTGATCAGTGATCATGACGTTTGCAGGTTTTATATCCCTATGAACAATTCCTCGCTCATGTGAATATTCAAGTGCTGCTAAAACGCCCTCAGCAATTTCCAGGGTTCGATCTAAAGGCAAACGTTCGCCACTGTGAATGAGTGATCGCAACGTGTGTCCGGAAACTAATTCCATAACTATGTAGGGAGCAGGTACTTCACCCGAGTCGTACACAGCAACGATTCCAGGGTGATTGAGCCCGGCAGCAGCGAGTGCTTCTTTTCTAAAGCGCGCTACAAAGGATGGGTCGCGAGCAAGATCACTTCGTAGAACCTTTACGGCTACCTGCCTAGAAAGGCGTTGATCTTGGGCGATGTACACATCTGCCATACCGCCGGTACCAATCATTTCACCGAGCTTGTAACGATCTCCTAATAAGTTTTTCATACCGCGGCACCTAGAAAAATGGCAACATCATGCACGTTGGTACTTTTCTGGATGTCTGAAATTACGACGGTGACATTATCGGGTGCACCCGAGGCGTATGTCGCGTCAATCAAGAAAGCTACAGCCTCCTCACGGTCGCTAATTGTTAAGCCGACTTTAATTTCATTCTCTCCCACAACAGAGGAGAGTCCGTCACTACATAAAAGAAAACGATCACCGGTTTCAATCTCATAAACCATCAGAGCTGGCGCAAGTGACCCTTCACCCATAATTGCCTGCGTTAGAAGAGAACGTTGCGGATGCTCGCGCACCTCTTGCGCAGTAAGAGCCCCTTGTTCTAATAGCTCTTGCAAAACAGTGTGGTCTCTCGTTAATTGAGTTAATTCATTGCCGCGAAGTCGATAACATCTTGAGTCGCCAATATGAAGTAAGGCAACGTTCTCGCCATTGTTGTACAACATAAGAGCGCTCAAAGTTGTGCCCATACCTGTGAGATCAGAATCGTGTGACGCCACTCGACCAATTTCAGCATCAATATCATCAAGCGAATTAACTAATAAATCCTCTGCCGAATCTGGATCGATACCGCCACTATCTAGAATTGCACACAATTGAGAAAGCGTTGTGATCGCACTGGCTGAAGCAACTTCACCACCTGCATGTCCACCCATTCCGTCGGCAACTGCAATAAGACGTGAATGTATAAGTGCGGAGTCTTCATTTCCTGAACGCACCAAACCAACAACCGACCGAGCGGAAGTCGTGAACAATGGTTCTGACTTTTGAGCCACACTCTCCCCTTCTTAAATCTGATGTCGGATCTGATATCGGATCAGATGTCGGATCAGATTGAGATCCATCACGTAAAGAAATCTATAAGCCCAAGCCTAATGGTGCTAATCTTTGGCAAGTCTTACACAAGTAGTGATTGCGTGAGTGGCGGAACGGCAGACGCGCACGGTTCAGGTCCGTGTACTCGCAAGGGTGTGGGGGTTCAAATCCCCTCTCGCGCACGTGAAAAATAATAACCCAAACCGCACGCCGAAAATCTATGCTCATCGCGGAGCTTCCCATGACTTCCCAGAGCACACACTTGCTGCCTACATGGCTGGCATCGAACAAGGAGCCGATGGCTTTGAGTGCGACCTTCGGCTAACTAAAGACTCAGTCCCTGTTTTGTGGCATGACGCAACGATGGAACGTACAGCCGGGTGTAGCGGAACAATCGCCTCCCTCACGTATGAAGAAATTTATGATCGTTATCCGCAGGTGATGCGCCTGGATGAATTTCTTGACCTAGCGTTATTACATAAGAAAGATCTTGCCCTGGAAACAAAGCATCCCGTTCCGACAAGCCGAGAGATAGAGGCGGTGCTGGCCAAAGAACTCATCTCGCGGCAAAGTGAAATTCTCACATCCGGAATCGAAATCTCCGTCATGTCATTTTCTTGGTTGGCAATTGAAAATGTGCGACGCTCGATGCCAGATATCAATACAGTGATGTTGCTGGGTTCGCTTCGGGCAAAGAAACGCAGACGTTTCACCTCAGCTCAAACAATTGGCCCAGATATTGCGATGCTCAAAACCAAACCCCTTTTTATCGATGAAGCCAAGAAAGATGGAAAGCGTCTCTTTGTTTGGACAGTGGATGAAGCGCACGATGTTGTTTTTTGCGCCCAGAAAGGAGTAGATGTTGTCATCACAAATAAGCCGTCACAGGCTCGCAAGGTGCTCGGCTATCCTTAAGCAATGAGCACATACGCCTACTTGGGTCCGGTTGGGACATTTACTGAGGCGGCTCTCCATAAGATCACTACTTCCGATGATCAGCGTCTCCCCTTCGCCAATGTCACCGCGGCTCTTGAAGCGGTTCGGCAAGGGCGGGCCACATTTGCCCTGGTTCCTATTGAGAATTCTGTCGAAGGGGTTGTTGCACGAACACTTGATGAACTCGCCACCGGCGACCCGCTAATTATCAGTGGGGAAGTAACTCTTCCTGTCTCCTTTGCGTTGATGGCCAAGGCTGGGACACTCACAATAAGAAGAATTGCTACGCATCCTCACGCAGAAGCTCAATGTAGAAATTACATCGCGGCTCATTACCCCGGCGCTGAAGTAATTTCCACGAATTCAACAGCTGCTGCTGCTGAAGCAATTTCACGTGGTGAATTTGATGCTGCAATTGCTGCGCCCATCGCAGCTACTCATTACGGGTTAGAAATTTTAGAAGACAATATTGGCGATACCGCTGGGGCTGTTACTCGATTTGTTCTCGTGACAAAACCTGGAATTTTACCAAAACCAACAGGCCATGACAGAACTTCGTTGGCAGCATTCATTGGCCGTGATCATGCAGGAGCGCTACTAGAAGTCCTGACTGAATTCGCAGTGCGCGGCGTAAATCTTACTTTCATTCAAAGCCGACCTACAGGTCGCGAACTTGGTCACTACCATTTCATTATTGATGCTGAAGGCCACATTAATGAGGCGCGTGTAGGCGATGCCCTCACTGGATTGCGCAGAATTTGTGAAGATATCCGCTTCCTAGGGTCATATCCGCGGGCCGACGAACAGGCACCAACGTCAACTCAACGAACGAGCGATGAAGCATTTGCCGAATCCACACAATGGTTAAAAGCAGTGAGAGAAGGACGAGCAATATGATCGATATTAAATTCCTGCGAGAGAACCCAGAAGCGGTTCGAGTGTCCCAACGCGGTCGCGGTGAAGATCCAGCAATTGTCGATTCAATTCTCGCTGCCGATGAAATTCGCCGACAAGCAATTGTGGAATTTGAAGCGCTTCGTGCCGAGCAAAACCTTTTCTCCAAAAGTATGGGAGCCGCTCAAGCTGATGAAAAAGCAGCGATGCTCGAGCGCGGAAAAGAATTGTCAGCTGCCGTCAAAGCAGCAGATGCTCGTAGATCTGAAGCAGAAGAGAAGTCAGCTCAACTCACACTACTTTTATCCAATCTCTTAGATCCTGCAGCGCCAATCGGCGGAGAAGATGACTTTGTTGTACTCGAGCATGTCGGTACCCCGCGAGATTTCAGCAAAGATGGGTTTATTCCAAAAGATCATGTTGAACTCGGAAAACTACTTGGAGCAATTGATACCGAACGTGGCGCAAAAGTTTCAGGCGCTCGCTTTTATTACCTCACAGGCGTCGGCGCCCTTTTGGAGTTTGCCCTCGTCAATTACGCGATTTCTAGCGCTGTTAAAGCAGGATTTATCCCTGTAATACCTCCTGTTCTTGTGAAACCTCCTGCGATGGAAGGCACCGGGTTTTTAGGTCAGGCAGCAGAGAATGTCTTTACCCTTGAAAAAGATGATTTCTATTTAGTAGGCACAAGTGAAGTTCCGTTGGCTGCCTATCACATGGACGAAGTACTCAACGCTGAAAAGTTGCCATTGAGATATGCAGGATATTCCACATGTTTCCGTCGCGAGGCCGGCACTTATGGTAAAGACACACGAGGAATTATCCGAGTACATCAATTCGATAAAGTAGAAATGTTTGTTTTTTGCAAACCAGAAGATGCCGTCGCAGAGCACCAAAGATTACTTCAATGGGAGAAAGATTTTCTCAACGCGATGGAGATTCCATTTCGAGTTATTGATGTTGCCTCTGGCGATCTTGGTTCGAGCGCAATCCGAAAGTTTGATTGCGAAGCATGGATACCCACTCAAGATGCTTATCGCGAAGTCACGAGCACATCCAACTGCACAGAGTTCCAAGCACGCCGCCTAAATATTCGCATGAAAGATTTACAAAGCACGAAACATGTTTCAACCTTAAACGGAACTCTCGTTGCAATCCCGCGCATGATCGTTGCAATTCTTGAAAATCATCAAAATGAAGATGGTTCAGTGAATGTTCCCGTGGCGCTTCAACCATTCTTAGGAATGACAAGATTTGAGCTTGTGTGAACTTTCGCCCCAAACTGATAGCCACTGACTTAGACGGAACAATAGTTGCCCATTACGGAGCAATTTCACAGCGCACCATAGATGTAATTCGGAAAGCCAATGATTTAGGAATTCACATCTTCTTTGTAACAGGTCGACCCCCGCGGTGGATGCCAGAAATTAAGGATGCATTTGGAATCGGATCTGCGATCTGCGGAAACGGTGCAATGTTGTACGACTTACACGCGGGAGTAGTTTTGGAAGAATGGCTAATTCCCGTAGATGCGCAATTGCAAGCAGTGAAGAAATTGCGCTCATCTATTCCAGGCATTTCCTTTGCTGTTGAATCACATGAATATTTTCACCGCGAGAAGTCATACGTTGCTCGATGGGATATTGGTTTAGATAATGTCGGAGTCGAGAGGATCGAAGAGATCATGACTTCGCCCGCACTTAAACTTCTAGCGCGATGCTCTGAACAAGAACTTTCATCGGATGAAATGTTGGCCATCGCAATGGTCGAACTTGATGGGATTGTGACCGTTACCCACTCCAATCCGCACGAATCTTTATTGGAGATTTCAACACTGGGTATATCAAAAGGTGCAACGTTGGCGAAGATGGCGGCGCGACTTGGAATCGACGCACAAGATTGCGTCTCATTCGGGGATAACCCCAATGATTTTTCTATGTTGGAATGGTGTGGTCGATCCTTCGCAATGGCCGATGGGCATGTTGATGGAGCCAATCATGCGAAAGGCGTTGCACTGCCTCACACCGAAGATGGCGTGGCGGTCATTCTTGAGGAATTGATCCAACTTCCTTCGCGACCCTAGTTTCAGGTAGATTACCCCGCGGAGGACTCGCATAGCGGCCGAGTGCACCGGTCTTGAAAACCGGCAAGGGAAACCTTCGAGGGTTCAAATCCCTCGTCCTCCGCTCTTTTTCACAGAGGCGTGTGGCTGAATTCATAGCCATTTACGCCCAATTACGCCTATGCACCTACTCCTTCACGCGGGAAACTTCTCCCTGAGGCGTTTTTTGCGCCATGCTTAAAAAGGCAGAAGGAGAGTCATAGATGTCTGGAGTTTTCTCAGCGACGAGAGCCAAGATTTCGGAAAAAACGCTTCGCACGGATCGTTGGTGGTTGCAACCAGCTTTTATTGTTCTGGTGCTTACCTCTTTTATTATCTACTCAACATTTCGAGCGTTTGAAAACAATAACTATTTCTCTGCCAGCAACTCCTTAATCTCCCCTTTCTATTCGCCGTGCCTATCTAAGGCGTGCGTGGATGGGGCTTCACTCGTTGGAACGCCATTCGGCATCTTCCATATCTTCGGTGCCACTGTTTCTCCTTCATTATTTATTTTGCTCTTTCCGCTCGGATTTCGTCTCACGTGCTATTACTACCGCAAGGGTTATTACCGTTCCTTCTGGATGTCTCCACCTGCTTGCGCAGTTGCGGAACCACATAAGACATATACCGGTGAAACACGCGCCCCGCTTATTCTTCAGAACGCACATCGCTACTTCTTTTACGCTGGACTCGTTCTCAACGTCTTCCTCTCTATTGATGCAGTTTTAGCATTCCGACGTCAAGTAAATGGCGAGATGCAGTGGGGGCATGTTTCAGTCGGCTCCCTTGTCTTACTAGCGAATGCCACATTCTTATGGTTGTACTCCCTCTCTTGCCACACCTGCCGACACACAATCGGCGGCCGTTTGCGTAACTTCTCAAAGCATCCTGTCCGATACAAAGCTTGGACATATGTCTCTATTCTCAATCACAAACATCAGAACTTCGCGTGGATCTCACTCTTTGGCGTGGCACTTGCCGATCTGTATGTACGTCAAGTTTCATCCGGTTCCATTACTAATTTCTTCTTCTTCTAAGGGGCGCTCACAATGTCAACTATCGAACGCCACGAGTACGACGTAATTGTTATCGGAGCGGGCGGTGCCGGTCTTCGTGCTGCTGTAGAAGCACGCGAAGCCAACTTGCGCGTAGCAATTATCTGCAAATCACTCTTTGGTAAAGCACACACGGTTATGGCCGAAGGTGGCGCTGCTGCATCTATGGGAAACGTGAACGAAAAAGATAACTGGCAGGTGCACTTTAGAGACACTATGCGCGGCGGAAAATTTCTTAACAACTACCGTATGGCTGAGCTCCACGCGAAAGAATCACCAGATCGCATCTGGGAACTCGAAACTTGGGGCGCACTCTTTGATCGCACCAAAGAGGGAAAGATTTCACAGCGTAACTTCGGTGGACACGAATACCCTCGTCTTGCTCACGTAGGCGATCGCACAGGACTCGAACTTATCCGCACAATGCAACAGAAGATCGTTGCACTTCAACAAGAAGACGGAAAGAAAACTGGCTCTATGGAAGCGAATATTAAAGTTTTCGCTGAACTCACCGTGACTGAAATTCTTAAAGAAAAAGGTCAAATATCTGGTGTATATGGATACTGGCGCGAAAGCGGAGCCGAGGTCTTGTTTGAAGCCCCAACAGTTATTATTGCAACAGGTGGTGTCGGCAAGACATTCAAAATTACTTCAAACTCTTGGGAGGGCACCGGCGATGGCCATGCTCTAGCGTTGAAAGCTGGAGCAAATCTTGTTGATATGGAATTCTTGCAATTCCACCCAACCGGAATGGTTTGGCCACCGTCAGTGCGAGGAATTCTTGTTACTGAATCGGTTCGTGGCGAAGGCGGCGTGCTCACTAATACTTTAGGTGAGCGCTTTATGTTCAAATATATCCCTGATGTATTTGTTGATAAATATGCGGATAACGAAGCCGAAGCTGATCGTTGGTACCTTGATCAAGACAACAATCGTCGCCCACCAGAATTGTTACCACGCGATGAAGTTGCTCGCGCGATCAACTCTGAAGTTAAAGCAGGGCGTGGCACCGAACATGGTGGTGTTTTCCTAGATGTGTCCAAGCGATTGAGCGCTGAAGTCATTAAAAAGCGCCTTCCATCGATGTGGCATCAGTTCTATGAGCTTGCAGGTGTAGACATCACCAAAGAACCAATGGAAGTTGGTCCAACATGTCACTACGTAATGGGTGGCGTCGAGGTTGTTCCAGATACTGCAGCCGCAGTGGGTGTGCCAGGTCTTTTTGCCGCAGGTGAAGTAGCCGGTGGAATGCACGGTTCAAACCGCCTCGGTGGCAACTCACTTTCAGATCTCTTGGTATTTGGACGCCGAGCAGGAATTGGCGCTTCAGAATATGCAAAGAAATCAACACGAATTCCTGTCAGTGAAGAATCTATTAAGGCAGCAGCTGCAAGAATTGAAGCGCCATTTAGTCGTGAAGGTGGAGAGAATTCCTATTCACTCCACGCAGAACTTCAGGAAATTACACATTTCTTGGTGGGAATAGTTCGTACTGGCGCAGAACTTAAAGAAGCGATTGAAAAGATTGCTGAAATTCGAAAGCGCAGTGCAAATGTTTCTGTCAGTGGTGGTCGCCATTTCAATCCAGGATTCCACCTTGCTTTTGATCTGGACAATATGTTGTTAGTTGCAGAGAGCACAGCAAAATCTGCAATTCTTCGTGAGGAATCTCGTGGTGGCCACACTCGAGATGACTTCCCAGGTATGAACGACAAATGGCGCCAAATCAATCACATCTCTAGTTTTGATGGAGAGAAAGTCTCCATCAAAGCTCAACCACTCCCAGCAATTCCTAAAGAGCTCTTTGATTTATTTGATGTACACGAGCTCGAGAAATATATGACGGCGGAAGAAATTGCGAAAGGCGGATCCAACTAATGGCGCGCAATATCAACATGCGAATCTGGCGAGGTAATGTCACGGATGGCGGTTTAGAGAATGTTGTCGTTGAAGCCAATGAAGGCGAAGTAGTACTGGATGTGATCCACCGTGTTCAAGCAACACAGATGGGGGATCTCGCTGTTCGCTGGAATTGCAAAGCGGGTAAATGTGGATCGTGTTCCATGGAGATAAACGGCAAGCCTCGTCTTGCTTGCATGACTCAGCTCTCCTCTTTTAAGGAAGACGAAACAATCACCGTCACGCCTTTGCGCGCATTCCCTGTGATTAAAGACTTAGTTACCGATGTTTCCTTTAACTATCGCAAGGCAATGGAAGTTCCTGCCTATGCCCACCCAGTAAATCTTGCGCCAGGTGAAGCCCGCATGGAGCAAGTAGATGTAGAGCGCAGCCAAGAGTTTCGTAAATGCATCGAATGTTTCTTGTGCCAGGACACGTGCCATGTAATCCGCGACCACGAAGAGAACAAGAAGTCCTTTGCTGGACCTCGCTTCTTTATTCGCATCGCAGAACTTGATATGCACCCACTGGATACCTTGCGAAATCGCAAGAAGACTGCGCAAGAAGAGCACGGTCTTGGAATGTGCAACATCACCAAGTGCTGTACGGAGGTCTGTCCTGAGCACATCCGGATCACCGACAATGCGATTATCCCTATGAAAGAGCGTGTCGTGGACGTGAAATATGACCCTCTACGGTGGTTGGGCTCCAAGATCAGCAAACGCGAGGGTATTGTTTAATACATGCGTTTGATCTTTCGTTGGGCCGCACTGACTTTAGCGTTCTGGGCTGCTACTTCGTTAGTGCCCGGAATCAAAGTTAATGGCGGTTTTGGTACCTATCTTTGGGTCGCTCTACTTTTTGGGCTAATCAATGCCTTTTTTGGTTCCCTGGTAAAAGTACTCACCTTTCCTGCAACCTTGATTACCTTCGGTCTCTTTATTTTTGTCATTAACGCAGCAATGTTGATGTTGACCGCTCGTTGGAGCAGCGCACTTGATGTCACAGGATTTTGGTCGGCGCTATTTGCCAGCTTGATCATTAGTTTAGTAACTAGCGAGCTTCGCAGTTTCTACAAAAA
>Ga0194037_1001210_pt1 | contig 18992 bp, 17 predicted proteins | sample JunL306m_MetaG_FD_148653 | JGI IMG/M metagenome (GOLD analysis project Ga0194037, IMG submission 148653) | Anoxic zone freshwater microbial communities from boreal shield lake in IISD Experimental Lakes Area, Ontario, Canada - Jun2016-L304-6m | ecosystem: Environmental > Aquatic > Freshwater >...
GTTAAAATCCATTTTAGCATTAGGATCATTAAGCGTTAATTTACCTTCAAATATTTTTTTATTGATTAACCCGTTTATGTTAACATTTTGGTAGTTATATCCATTTACAAACAGATATTTTACTTCAGAATTAAATTTGCTTTCGTGTGTCTTCAGGTCAAAACTTTTCCCTTTTATTGACGCCTGCAAAGTTGTTCGGCCAATAATTTTTTCCATTCCTAAAATGGCTCCAATATCAAAATTAGTTAAAGATATTTTACCTGAATAAGTTGGCAACGAATCGGGTTGATTCAGTTTCATATTTATGTCTGAACTAATTTCTCCGAGATTTGTACTGAACTGTCCGAATGCCACAAAATCATTATAAAATCCCGTGTAATGACCTTTAAATTTCATCTTACCTAAATGAGTATATTCATCAGATAAAATATTTCCAACAAGATATTCCAGATCAGCAACATTTGTTACAGCATTATCAGCCTTAACATCAATAAAAGTTTCGTTTATATCAGGCAATCCGTTTAAATTTATATTTCCTTCAAAACGACTATTCCCTCCGAAATTTATCACAAGATTCCTGCCTTTGATATTTTTTACGGGCCCGGTCATCTTACCGTCAATCATAAAAACCTGTTTGTTATCTTTAAAAAATGGAGCGATAAATCCGATATCTCGCATATCCAATTTAACACCGCTGAGGTTGGCAATCATATTTACCTTATCATTATAATCAGCCAACTCATCCCAGCCATTATAAACCATCTCAAATTTATCAGTGATATGGCTATATTTAGTTTCTGCTAATAATTCGGTTGCCTTTATTCCTGAATAGGCAATTGTTACTTTACTTGAAAGTTTTTTCAGTTCGATACCGCAACGCTCAATACAGGAGAGATTCTTTAAATCAAAATTCAAAGAATCACCAATGATCCAAAAATCATTTGCAACAAGATTGATATGTTTATAATCCTGATTAAAACCATCAAAGCCTTGTTTCTCAAAAACTTTTGTGGAGTCAACAATACTAAAATGTGAATCCGTTAAAGTTGTGTGATTAAAATAAAGTTTAAATTTTTGTGGTCCCGGAATGGTATCATTCGGATCCAAAATATTAAAAAGTACAGCGATATTAAAAGTATGATCGGGGTAAGTTACAATTTTACAATAAGCGCCTTCAGCCTTCACATCGTTAAGTGACAATCTTAAAGAATCAAAATCAAATCCCCCTAAATTAAATGTTAAATGTTGAACATAAAAAAGTGTATCATTTTTTTGATCTCCCCAATAAACATTATCCATCGAAAACTTAGTGAATGGCATATAATTGATATGCCCGATAGTAATTGTAGTTTTAAACTTTGAACCAAGATAATTTGTAATTCTATGGGAAAGCCAATTTTGAAAAGAGTTGTTATTTAAAACAATATACACCAGCGTGACCGAAGAGATCAGCAGGAAAAAAATTGTATATGCTGTTTTTTTTACTGTACGTTTCAAAAGTATATTGAGGTCAAATATAATTTTTATCTGCTAATACTCCATATTTGCAGGAAGTGAGTAAAAGTACTATAAATATTCTTGCCATCGAATCATCATGTGATGATACTGCCGCTGCAATTTTACAAAACGGAAAAATACTATGCAATCTTGTGGCATCACAAAAAATTCATGAAAAATGGGGCGGTGTTGTTCCTGAACTCGCCTCACGTGCTCATCAGCAAAACATTATACCTGTAGTTGATGCAGCTATCAAACAATCAGGAATCGATAAAAAGGAATTAAGTGCAATTGCGTTTACCACAAGTCCGGGTTTAATAGGTTCTCTAATTGTTGGTACTTCCTTCGCAAAGTCTTTGGCCTTGGGTTTAAATATTCCAATTATTGAGGTTAATCATATGCAAGCTCATATTTTATCTCATTTTATTGACGAGCCATTCCCAAGATTTCCTTTTTTATGCCTTACAGTTTCGGGTGGACATACCTCTATTACCAGAATGAATAATTATTTCGATTTTGAAGTAATTGGAAAAACTACCGATGATGCTGCCGGGGAAGCATTTGATAAAGCAGCTAAGATCCTCGACCTTCCATATCCTGGTGGCCCTTTGATTGACGAATATGCAAAGAATGGAAACCCAAAAGCATTTCAATTTCCAACGCCTAATTTACCTAATCTTGATTTTAGCTTTAGCGGGTTAAAAACGGCTTACCTATATTTTGTAAGAGATAAAATCATTAACGATGAACATTTTATAAAAAATAATTTAAACGACATCTGTGCTTCAATTCAATTTTCGATCATTCAACATCTAATGAAAAAATTGATAAAAGCTTCTGAAGAAACCGGAATAAAGGAAATTGCCATCGCAGGTGGGGTATCAGCAAATACAGGATTACGCAAAGCCATAGAAACAGAAGGACAGTTAAGAAACTGGAAAACATATATTCCAAAATTTGAATACTGTACCGACAATGCAGCAATGATAGCTATTACAGGGTATCACAAATTTTTAGCTCAAGATTTTGCAGACCAATCTGTTTCTCCAAGTGCACGATAATTATATTCTACTTTCAGTTATCTGATGAATTTGATTTTGAATTATTATGTCTCATATATAAGTCACTGTTTGCAAAACTAAAACTCAACAAAATTTCTTTTTCTCGCAAAATCTTATATTTTTGTTCTACAAGGTGTGATTTACCCTTAATAATTCGAGAATGACTAAGAACTATTTATATATCTTTTTATTCCTATTCATTACCCTATTTGTATTTGATGCGAATGCTCAAGTTCGCAGGTATGAGGCTGATGAAACCTATTTGGCGCATGTTGACAGCAATACATTAAAAATCAGAAATAAACTTTACCCTCAAGTTCAGCAAGGTGATTTAAATATTTATGGCTTTGAAGAAAATGATATTCCGGTATATGCCGATTCAGTTTATGCCTACCGTTTATCGATTCTCGAATCTCAAATCCCTTTAGATTACAACGAATATGTTCGTCCTTACATTGATTTATATACCATCAGAAAACGTAAGCTAGCTTCAAAAATTCTTTCTTGGTCAAAATATTACTTCCCGATTTTTGAAGAAGCTCTCGACAAAGAAAAAATGCCCCTTGAGTTAAAATATCTTGCAGTAATAGAATCTGCACTTAACCCTCAAGCTACATCACCTGTAGGTGCTGCCGGAATGTGGCAATTCATGGCTCCAACAGGAAGAATCTACGGTTTGTCAACTTCTCATTATTATGATGAAAGAAGAGATGTTGCAAAAGCTACTGAAGCTGCAATAAAATATTTAAGGAATTCATATAAGATTTATGGCGATTGGCTTTTGGTTATTGCCTCATATAATTGTGGACCCGGAAATGTGAATAAAGCTATCAAACGTGCCGGTGGGATTAAGAATTTTTGGGCTGTTCAACAATACCTTCCAAGAGAAACCAGAGGTTATGTTCCTGCATTTATTGCGGCAACATATATGATGAATTACCCATCTGAACATAATATCTACCCTAACGAAGAAGTAGTTATTAATTACCATCTTGATACCGTTTATGTCGACAATCGTTTTACCTTAGATCAACTGGCAGATGGATTAAAGATGAATCTTGATGATTTAAAAAACTATAATCCTTCTTTACGCAGAGGAGTAATTCCTTTTACTTCAGCTAAAATACCTTTAACGCTTCCTTACGACAAAGTAATTGAGTACATCCATTTAACATCCGACAGTTGTTTCAAACCAAATTCCGACAAAAAATTTATTGCTTATGGCAAACAAATTGAATTTGAAAAACACTCTAATAAGACTATTTTATATAAAGTAAAACACTCCGAATTATTAGCTGAAATAGCTGATAGGTATGATGTAAGTGTAAGCCAGTTAAAGAAATGGAATCATCTTAAAAATAATAAGATTGCAGCTGGAAAAAGAATCATTATTAAACTTAATAGGACTTAATTTATTTTTCTGCAATGAAATATTAGTTTTTTGTTTTCATTGTTTTGAGTAAAAAACAAATAGTCTTCACCCCCATCTTTTATCAAAAATAATTTCTTCAATTCATCTACCTCCATTGGGAAATTCCGTTTGGAAATATTTGCTTTTTGAATCCCCTTCTCGGTTAAATATTTCTTCACCAAAACTTTTCCAAATTCTATTTTGGCAATCACTTTAAAACTGCGACCAAAAAAATCCTCTACAAGATTATCAGAAAGAAAAAAATAAGAATTTGGTGCAAGTATTTTCAACTGATTGGCAGTTGCATAGTTTTTTGAAATACCAGATTTAATAAGACTAAGCGAAGGTTCATAGAAAAAATTACCCTCATCAGAATAATTCATTTCAACCAATTGCTCATACGTTGCCGAAAATGTTTGTGTATTTTCAGCAGTGATATTAACAGCATGAATTTGGGGTTTCTGAATTGTTTTAGAAAGTACAGCCAGCAACTCTTTCACTTCATTATCCAAAGAAACTACATAGATAGCTGAAACATTTTTTAGTTGATCAATCAAGGCGCTAATATCAAGCATTGGCGAAAGTTTCAGCAGAATTGTATCTGTTAATTCGAACAACCTTTTTTGTAATTGAAGAATGTTTGGATCCGAATCAGACAAACCTGCAACACGTTTATTTTTAAAATCAGGTCTCCTATCGGCATCCAAATAGATCAAATCATAATACCCGGCTGATTTTATAAATTCACTTGCATCTGCATCAATACGTTCTATTGTTGTGAGTTGCAACTTTTCATAATTTTTGCGAACTATCTGATTAAGTTCTTCGTCAATATCTAAGGAAATAATTTTCGAAAACGAAAAAGAGAAAGCCCAATCATCTACACCTAAACCTCCTGATAAATCTAATAGATTGGTTCCTTTAAATAGTGTCGATTTATATTTTGCCAATTTCTCTGAACTTGCTTGTTCAAAACTTTTGGTCGTAAAAAAACAATAAGAATTTGCAAACGTAGGAAGTTTTACTCTTGCCTTTTTATATAGCTTTAACTGCTCGGCTAATAAATTAAAATTTTGAGGATATTTTTTTGACAGATGAAGGGTGACTTTCAAAAAATCCTTTTCCAGAAATTCATCAATAAAAGATTTTAAATCTGAATTTAATATTTCGTTAGATATTTTCTTATTACTTTGCAATGGTAAAAAATTATTAATATGAAAAAAATATTTGCTATTACTATCTGTTCTATTGCCCTTATTTCATTAACATCATGCAAGGGAAGTTGCCCTAAGTTTAAAATAGATCCAACAAAAATTATTCGTATCTTTTAACTGTAAATAAAACTAATCTCTTGAAGAATATCCGGATGAATACTTTTTGCTACCGGACAATTTAGTGCACGATTTTCGAGCACCCTTTTTTGATCAAGAGTTAAATTTCTTTCTGGAATATCAAATTTTATTTCAATCGATGATATCCTCCTTGGGTTAATTGCCATATGCTTTTTAACAACCAGTTTAGTGTCGTCTAAATTAATATTTAATCTATTGGCTTCAATTCCCATAATGGTAACCATGCATGAGGCCAGTGCCGTTGCAACAAGATCTGTTGGAGAAAAACTTTGAGCTTTTCCATTATTATCAAGAGGTGCATCTGTAAATATTTGTGTTCCCGAGAAAACATGAGTGGCAACGGTTCTTAAATCTCCTTGATAAACCAATTCGGAAGTATTCATTTTTTAGCTATTTTTGAAATTCAATAATAAGTAAAGTGCTAATCAAAAAAAGGCCTTATTTTTTTCTGTTACTATTGTTTTTTTCGATCCGTTTGATCGCACAAAATGAAGCGATAGTTGAACCTCAATTGCAATACCTAAAACGTGTGCAATGGGGAATGAACCTTAACAGCACCGGCTTAGGAGGAATTAACTTTAAATATGGTTGGCATAAAACCGGACGAGTTAATAATATGATTGATTTTGAGTTTGCCAGAATACGGCACTCAAAAGAAACAAGGATTTATAGCAGTGCTTCCGATAATCCAAGACAATACACGTTTGGTCGATTGAATATGGCATTCTTTCTAAGAACAGGTTATGGACAAAATATTGCCATAACTGAAAGACCATACAAAAATGCAGCTTCCTTACATTTTAATTATTCTGTTGGAGTTACTACAGCGATATTAAAACCTATTTATCTTGATATAAAAAAAATTATACCCGACCCGAGTGGAGGATTATCATATTCTATAACCGTTCCCGAAAAATATGATCCGGCTATTCATACCGACAAAACGCTTATCATGGGAAACTCTTCGTTTACTACCGGATTAGATCAATTGTCATTAACTGTTGGAGGATATGGTAGAGCTAGTGTTGCAGTAGAATGGGGCCCATATCCTGACGAATTTAAAAGCCTCGAAGCAGGTATTGTTTTCGATACGTTTCTTAACCCTTTGCCTTTAATGGCTTTTGTGCCACGGGATTATTATTTCGCACAACTTTTTATAGAATTTACTTTTGGATCTAATAGATAAGAATGATTGAATTACCTACCCTCGATAATCAAAGAATAAAAAAGCCTTCATGGCTAAAAGTTAAGTTACCAATTGGAGAAAATTACCGCAATGTTAGAAAACTCGTAGACGAATATAAATTACATACGATATGTGAAAGTGGAAGCTGTCCGAATATGGGCGAGTGTTGGGGCGAAGGCACAGCAACTTTTATGATTCTAGGTAATACCTGCACACGTAGTTGTTCCTTTTGCGCAGTTGCAACTGGACGAAATAGTGAGTATGATAGAGATGAACCGATGAGAGTTGCCGAAGCCATCAAATTAATGAACGTAAAACATGCTGTGATCACCTCTGTAAACCGTGATGGATTGCCTGATAAAGGTGCGTATGTTTGGGCAGAAACCATACGTAAAGTTAAAGAACTTAGTCCGGGTACAACTATGGAAACACTTATCCCCGATTTTATTTCTCATTGGGATCTGCTGTATCAGGTAATTGATGAAAAACCTGAAGTTGTTTCTCACAATATGGAAACAATAAAAAGATTATACCGCAAAGTTCGCCCTCAGGCTAAATACGAAAGAAGCTTGGAGCAGATACAAAAAACAAAAGATCGTGGCAGGAGAACAAAATCTGGAGTAATGCTCGGACTTGGTGAAACTAAAGAGGAAGTATTGGAAGTGATGCAGGATCTTGTAAATAACGGATGCGATGTAATTACTTTAGGGCAATACCTTCAACCTACAAAAATGCATTTGGCTGTTGAGCGTTTTGTAACACCTGATGAATTTGATTTTTATAAAGAAGAAGGACAAAAAATGGGATTCAATTTTGTAGAATCAGGACCTTTGGTTCGCTCATCTTACCATGCTGAAAGGCATATTTAAACTACTTATTGATATCGAAAGTATTCATAAAAGCAGTTGTAAAATTTCCACTTTTAAAATCTTCATTTTGCATCAATTTTATTTGAAGAGGAATAGTTGTTTTAATACCGGGTCCTTCAATAATAAATTCGCCTAAAGCTCTTTCCATTTTAATGATAGCTTCTTCGCGAGTTTGTGCGCAAACAATCATTTTAGCGATCATCGAATCGTAATTAGATGGAATAGTATATCCGGCATAAATATGCGTATCAACTCTTACTCCATGTCCACCGGGTTTGTGCAAGTATTCAATTTTACCCGGAGTTGGTCTGAAATTATTGTATGGATCCTCCGCATTGATACGGCATTCGATGGCATGTTTTGTTGGATAATAATTTTTACCACTGATTGGAACTCCTGCTGCTATAAGAATTTGTTCTTTTACAAGATCATAATTAATCACCTCTTCCGTAACCGGGTGTTCAACCTGAATACGGGTGTTCATTTCCATAAAATAGAAATTGCGGTGTTTGTCAACTAAAAATTCAATTGTCCCTAGACCTTCGTAGTTAATTGATTTTGCACCTGCTATTGCAGCAGCTCCCATTTTCTCACGAAGTTCGGGAGTAATAAAAGGTGAAGGTGATTCTTCTAATAATTTTTGATGTCTGCGTTGAATTGAGCAATCTCTTTCTGAAAGGTGACATACATTTCCATATTGATCTCCTGCCAACTGAATTTCGATATGACGGGGTTCTTCCACATATTTCTCCATGTAAATACCATCATTTCCAAAAGCTGCTTTAGATTCTTGTTTGGCGCTATCCCAATTTTTTTCAAATTCAGCATCTTCCCAAATAATTCTCATTCCTCGTCCACCACCACCTGCTGTAGCTTTTATAATAACCGGATAACCAATATCTTTTGCAAGTCTGATTCCTTCTTCGGCACTTTCTATCAATCCCTCTGAACCGGGAACAACAGGAACACCTGATTTTAGCATGGTGGCTTTAGCATTTGCTTTATCGCCCATTGCATTGATCATTTCCGGAGAAGCACCAATAAATTTAATACCGTGAGCTCTACATATTTCTGAAAATTTTGCATTCTCTGAAAGAAAACCATAACCCGGGTGGATGGCATCAGAATTGGTAATTTCGGCAGCAGCAATAATGCTGGCCATATTCAAATAAGATTGAGCAGAAGGTGGTGGTCCTATACAAACTGCCTCATCGGCAAAACGTACATGAAGACTTTCTTTATCGGCTGTTGAATAAACAGCAACCGTTTTAATTCCCATTTCTTTCGCAGTACGAATAATTCGTAGAGCAATCTCTCCACGGTTTGCTATTAATATTTTTTTAAACATAATCTTATTTGATGATTTGTTAATTAGACGATGTATTTAATAATCATTTATCAAATAAACACATCATCAATTATCAATTTACATAGGTTCAACTAAAAATAATGGCTGATCGTATTCAACTGGAGAAGCATTTTCTACCAAAACTTTTACAATCTTTCCTGAAATTTCAGATTCGATTTCATTGAAAAGTTTCATCGCTTCAATAATACACAATACCTTTCCTGGTTTTATTTCATCTCCAATATTTACAAATGAAGGTTTATCTGGTGAAGGTGTTTTATAAAATGTACCGATCATTGGTGATTTTATCGTGATGAGATTGCTTACTGCTTGTGTAGAAACCTGTGCTTCCATTTTTTCAGTTGAAAACTGATTAGCACTTGGTATTACTGTATTTACGGGCAATGCGACAGGTGCATTATGAGCTATTGGAGCTGCATGAACAATCGTAGTTTTTTCAGAATTCTTTTTAATGGAAACTTTAAAGTCTCCTCTCTCAACTTCAATTTCCGATACGCCTGACTCTGAAACAAGTTTTATCAGTTCTTTTATTTCTTTTAATTCCATAATAATAAAATTAGTAATGTCAAATTTATCTTTTTGTAACTAGAATGCTTTGCAATCTTTTTTAACTTAAAACTATATATTGGTATCGTAGGCCCATTTCAAATACACAGCTCCCCATGTAAATCCACCACCAAATGCTGAAAGTACGAGATTATCGCCTTTCTTTAATTTGTTTTCCCATTCCCATAAACATAGCGGTAACGTTCCGTTTGTAGTATTTCCAAAGTGATCAATATTGATCATGACTTTATTTTTATCAAGCCCCATGCGATCAGCAGTTGCGTCAATAATTCTCAAATTTGCCTGATGTGGAACCAACCAAGTAACATCATCAGAGGTTAAATGATTACGTTCCATGATTTGTGCCGACACTTCTGCCATTCCCTTAACGGCAAACTTGTATACATTTTTGCCATCCTGATATACGTAATGTTCTTTAGCATCTATGGTTTCATGAGTTGGTGGTTTCAATGAACCTCCAGCTTTCTGATGAAGAAAATGTCTTCCTTGACCATCAATTTTTAATATAGCATCAACCACACCTAATCCTTCATAATTTGGTTCAAGCAAAACACATCCAGCTCCATCTCCAAAAATGATACAGGTATTTCTATCAGTATAATCAATTATTGCCGACATTTTATCAGCACCAACTACCAATACATTCTTGTATTTTCCTGATTCAATAAATTTTGCGGCAGTTTCCAATGAAAATAAAAATCCTGAGCAAGCTGCCAATAAATCAAATCCCCAAGCGTTTTTCGCTCCGATTTTATCGGCTAATATGCAAGCCGTTGAAGGAAAAATCATATCACCGGTAACAGTTGCAAAAATAATTACTTCAATTTCTTCTGCTGTTATCCCTCTTTTTTTCAAGAGACCGTTAACAGCTTCAACTGCCATATCAGAGGTAGCAAGGCCGGGAGTATTTAATATCCTTCTCTCTTTTATACCTGTTCGTGATACTATCCATTCATCGTTCGTATCAACCATCTTTTCAAGATCTTGGTTTGATAAAACATTTTCGGGTACGTAACCATTTACGCAGGTTATTGCAGCTGTAATTTTATTCATTATTGCACAGGTGGAACGATATTTTGAAATGATTCATGAATGATCTCACACAACTTGGAATTAACAACATCCCTTGCCGAAAAAATCATATTTTTAAATGCATTGGCATTTGAAATACCATGCCCTATTATAACAGGAGCGTTTACACCAAGAATTGGTGAACCTCCATAATTTTCATAATTAAAGGAATCGAAGTAAGAATCATTAATGCCGCGCAATTTCACAACATCATAAATTGATTCAAAAGTTTTCAGAACAATATTACCAGTGAACCCTTCACAAACAATTACATCACATTTATCACTTAAAAAATCTCGGCCTTCAACATTTCCAATAAAATTAAATGAACCTGATTCTTCCATAATATGGTGAGCAGAAACAGTAACTAAATTACCTTTTTCTTTTTCTTCACCGATGCTTAATAATCCAACTCTAGGATTTTCAACACCCATTACATATTTCATCATCAACGACCCCAAAACACCAAATTGACAAAGCACATCTGGTTTACAGTCTGCATTTGCTCCGGCATCTAATAACAAACCAAACTTACCGTCTGGCTTTGGAATAATTGCTGTAATGCTTGGTCTGATTACACCCTCAATCGGTTTAACAGAAAACATTGCACCAACAAGCATAGCCCCGGTATTTCCGGCACTCACAAAAGCATCAATTTGCTTAGATGCTAATAGTTTGAAACCTACAGAAATACTTGAGTCTTTCTTTTTGGAAATTGCTTTTGTGGGGTGTTCATCCATTGATATAACCTCAGATGTATGAATAAAATCAAAATCATCTATGTTACCACCAAATTCTGAAACTAAAGTAAGTGCTTGATCTTTATCGCCTATAAGTACAATTCTTTCACCATGCTTAAACTCATTATGAGCTCTGATAGCACCATCAATTGCCTCTTTAGGGGCGAAATCACCACCCATGATATCGAAACCTATTCTCATTCAGGATATGTTAGCATAAAACAATAATACACGTTTTTTCATCTGAAAAAAATTTAGTTTTTTTTCAAATGAAAGTTGTTGATTGCCCTTTACCTTAAAAAAAAGTAATTAGTCGCGTTTCATATCAGGAAATGCATGTTTGCCACGGTAAAAACCGTCAGCAGTAACACGATGACGCAAATGTGTTTCACCTGAAGTTGAATCAACTGAAAGAGTTGGAGCTGCACCTTTGTAATGAGTCCTTCTCTTATCTCTTCTGGTATTTGAAATTTTTCTTTTTGGATGTGGCATACTGTTTAAATTTATCTACTGTTAATTATTAAATATTCCTTTTAAATCATTCCACCTTGGATCATTTCCTTCGGTGTCATTATCTGTTGTTTTATTATTTAACTCTTCTAATTTCTTTAATACTTCAGAGTTACATTCCTTAGCACCTAAGCTACATACTTTCTTAATAGGCAAAGAGATCAAAACACTTTCGTACAAATACTGACTTAAATCGTACTCAAGCAAATTAGGCGTGATATAAATTATTTCATCATCGCTATAATTCTCTACTTCACTATTTTTCATGATTAGATGAAATTCACCTTCCAAAGGCATAACAAATTCATCTAAACACACATCACACGTTAATGTTACCGACCCTTCCATTTCAAAACTAAGATCGTGCATATGCTCAGTTTTTAAAAGAATCATTTTTACCTTAGCATCAGCATGCAAAGGGTGCTCTCCCTCAAAAGCTTCAAAGAATTTGTCATCAATATTAAAAACAAACTCATTCTCGCCTTTACGAAGCTTGGTGAATTCAATTATGTACTCTTTCGACTTCAAATTCTTTACTGAAAGCCGGCAAATATAAACGTTTATATTTAAAATTCTCAACTCTGCTTAAATTCCTCTTTTTATGAGATGACATAACCCTGTAAATGCTGACTGTAATTAAGTTACGCCTACTACAAAAAATTATCTTTTGAATTTGAGTTAACTTGAATAGATTTGAGCGTATAAAAAATCTCGTAAATGGAAGAACTTTCAAAGTCCGGATTTTCAGAACTTGCTCGTCAGGCTTCGTTGCAGCCAAAAGAAGCATTATTGTCAAAAAAAAATCCACATCAAACACTTTATATAGGCGTTCCCAAAGAAATAACTTTGCAAGAACATCGTGTTGCACTCACTCCTTCCTCAGTTAATTTGCTAGTAAACAATGGCTTTGAAGTTTGGATTGAAACCGGTGCGGGTAAAGAAGCTAAGTTTCCCGATAAAGATTATAGCGATGCAGGTGCAAAGATTTGTTATAGTTCAGAAGAAGTATACAAAGCGGATATTATTGTAAAAGTTGAACCTCCTACCGAAAATGAAATAAAATTTTTACAAGCTAAACAATTAATTATTTCTGCAATTCAACTTAACAGCAGATCTGATAAATACATTCGCTCCTTAATGGAGAAAAAAATTACAGCCATTGCATTCGAATTTCTAAAATCAAAAGATGGCATTTACCCAATTGTGAGAAGTATGAGTGAAATTGCTGGAACTTCTGCAATCTCTGTTGCTTCTGAATATTTATGCTCAACCCGCGGAGGAAAAGGTGAAATGCTTGGAGGTGTTACCGGAATACCGCCTACCGAAATTGTAATTATTGGTGCCGGAACTGTTGGCGAATATGCTGCAAGAGCAGCCATTGGTGTTGGAGCTGTTGTTAAAGTTTTTGACAATTCACTTGAAAAACTTAGAAGGATACAAAATAATTTAGGAATTAAATTATATACCTCTTTACTTCATCCTAAAATTTTACAAAAAGCATTGTCTACTGCTGATGTAGCGATAGGATGTATGTGGAGCGAAGATGGTAGAAGTCCTGCTGTTATAGGAGAGGAAATGGTGTCAAAAATGAAACCCCTCTCGGTTATTATTGAAATTTGTATCGATCAAGGTGGCTGTTTTGAAACCAGTGAAATTACAAACCACCTAAAACCAACTTTTGTTAAACACGATGTTGTTCACTATTGTGTTCCTAATATCACTTCGAGAGTTTGCCGTACAGCGAGTTATGCTTTAAGTAATATTCTTACTCCTTTGTTGCTCGAAATTTCGGATGCCGGTACTATTGGGGATTTTATTTGGGAGCACCAATCTGTAAGAAGCGGGATTTATATTTACAAGGGAAATTTAACAAATAAACATATCGGAAAACGTTTAAATATCTACCATAAAGATATCGACCTGCTTATTGCGGCTCACTCTTAGTTTTCTGTTTATTATGATAAACATCCAAGGCCGTAATCATTCCAAATGCTGCCCATAAAACGGCTCCAATCTTATCTGTTGCACTGTAGTTATTTAAAAAACCGTGAACAAAATAAGTAATTAACCCTAACGAAATTCCTAAACTTATTATTCTGACTTTAAATTTTTTAGCATTAAAATACAATTTGAATCCAGTGTTCAGCACCAAATATATTATTGCCAGAAAACTAAGCAATCCAAATAATCCCGATTCGGCAAGTGGATTTAAATATTCACTGTGAGAATTTCCTCCATCTCCAAAATTTGTACTAATAACTGTTTTGTATTTATACTGTTGGTATGGAGCATAACAAAAAGAATAAGTCCCGGGACCGAAACCCAATACTGGTCTGTTTTCAAACATAGCTATTGCCGACATCCATCTATTTATTCTTTCGGTATTTGAAGGATCAGTTTTGATGTTTGAGATTGATTGAAAATGATTGGAAAACCCATTAGCCGACTTCTGCTGATTTTTAGACAGAACATAAAGAATTTGATTCTGAAAAATATAAACAAATGAAACTGAAGTAAATATTACAATCACCACTGTTTTGAATTTTATTCTTAATAAAACGGGAACAACAAAACATGAGGAAACCAAAACACCTATCCATGCTGCACGGGTATAAGAGAAGTATACTCCGGCAAAGAAAACCGCAAGAAAAGTTGCTGTAACAATTAGCCCGATAAGATTCAATCCCATCCTTCGAAAGAAAAAAACATAACAGGCTAAAAGTGGGATAAATAAACTGATGGTTGCTGCATAAATTCCGTGATCAACAAAAAAAGGCTCAACAATGCTGTATGATTTTGCCAGTGAAAAATTAAACTCACTATGTTTTATCAAAATGAAAACAACCACTCCAAATAATGAAATGATGTATAACCATAAATATTTAGTAATATTTTTATACTCCCTAAAAAGCATCATGCCCAAAAAGTAGAATACTATCAAATACCATAATCTCGACATCACATATTTAAGCGAAACTATTGGATAATCACTTGTGCAGGTAGTAACTATAAGCCAAAATAAATTGAGTAAAATAGCAATGCTAATCGGATGTTTTAACACCCTAAAATCATACTGCGCATTTATCACAAACTTAAAGATAGATAGCAACATGATGACAATAATTAATGGCTCATCAGGCAAGCTGATTCCTAATCCAAACCCAACATTATCAAAACCCACCGATAGAGGAACCAGGAAAGCCAATAACAGAATTAAGGAATCTAGTTTAAATAAAATCAGGTAACAAAATATGAGAATAAATGGCAATAACCCAATCCAAGGAAAGTCCATTGAAATTGCAACCATATTGATGGATACAAATACCAGACAAATCAGATAAAACCAAAATTGTTTAGAAATCACAATCACATTAATTTCCTGCTAATGCCTTTTTGAACTGGCTAAACTTTTCGATAAACACTATTAGTAAACAAGCTAATACGAATGTAGAAATAACAGAAATTAATACAATCACAGATCTTATCGGATATGCTTTACCTTCGGATGGAGAAGCATAATTAATAATAAAAATATTGCTCAGCTTTGCATCAAGATCAACTTTCGACTGATCATATTTTAACTTTAAATTTGAGAGTTGCTCTACTTCAAAATTCAACTCCTCTTCAAGTGCAATATACTCAGCGCCATTTTCGCTCACATTATTTTTTGAAGAACCTGTTTGATCAGCACCACCTCTTGATTGAAGTGAACCGTAAACACCTTTAATACCTATATAAACACCTTTTACTCCAAGCGATTTCATTCGAGATTTTATCGAATCAACATAGGCAAGTTTGTTTTTATATTGTTCCTCAACAATGGTAAATATTTGTCGTGCAACAGGAGCCTGAATTTGTTTCTTAACGGTATCAACCATTACTAAAACATAGTTTGCAATATCAGCAGCTATTTTCGGATCGTTATCATAAACAGCTATCTCAATCGAATTATAGTTTGTTCTTCTGGCTTTGATATTTTCTTCATACTTTCTGTAAAGAGCAGTGTATTTATCTCCTCTTGCCGAATCAATTTTATAATGATCCATCAGTTTAAAATGATTGATCACATTTGATTTTAAATCTCCTGATTCGAGAATTTGCATGTACTGTTCATCTATCTCTTCGTCACCAAACTTTAAAGGATCTTTTGCCTTTTCTTTAATTGTATAAAATAAAGATGATGCAATAGAATTTGTTGTGCTAGGAAAAAACAATGCAGTCGATTTATATTGTGGTGTAATAAATATTGGGCTTGATATGATCGCTGAAACAACAGCCGAAACTATTGATACTATTAGTAAATGTATCCTCCATTTATAAAAAAATGCAAATACTTCTACAAAATCAAAACTGTATTGGTTCTTTTTTTTGCTCATTTTAATTCTTAGTTATTGTACGGTAACGGGACAAAAATATAAAAATTTAACCTATAAAAAATCCCATTCACTTAATACGGCTTGAAATTAACTGCAAAAGTGAACGATAGTTCAGTATTCCTGAAATAAACATTAATGATATTCCTGCAAAGCCACTAATTAAAGCAGCCTTCATCAGTTTAATTTCTGACTGATGAATAAAATAAAGCATCAGATAAAAAATAACAGCAAACAGGATGTATTGCAAAATATTTAACGCTGAAATATTTAATCCCAACACTTTTTTTGAATAGAACAAACTACAAATTGCAACAATCGAGTGCGTGCAAATAGCTGAAATTGCAGCTCCATAAGCCCCGTAAGCAGGAATCAAAAATAAATTCAAACTTATATTCACAAGTAATGCTACTGCCACAACGATGTTTAAAATTTTTAAATTACCATTTGCCGTTAACAGTGTTCCAAAAATATACATCGTACACATTGGGATAAAACTAAAAATAACTATTCCGAATATTTTTGCTGCACCATCCGAATGATCTTTATATAAAACCTCCATGATCTCATAATTATAAATACTGCAAAAAACAGCAAGCATGGTGGCTGGAGCAATCATTATCGACATAGAAGTTTTTACCATTTTTTGCAATTCCTCTTTTTGGGAAATGATTTTTGCAAACAATGAAAGCAACATTGTTGAAACCATAGCAGCAAGCATATTACTTGCTTCTAATAATCGGTTTGCTTTTGCATACAATCCATTTTCAATATCACCATTCGGGAATATTTTTTTAATCAGAATAATATCTAATCGAGCATAAAATGTCATCATTAAAGCTAGTAAAGCAAATGGGTAGGCATTCTTAAACAACTTTGTTAATACCTTTTTATCAAAATTAAAATGGATAGCCGATAAGTGCGGTTTTAAAATCAGAAAACAGATTATCGTAGAAAGTACATAGCCAAAAGTTTGCGCATATACAAAGGATTCAATAGTGATATTAGCAAACGATGCCCAAATAATTAAACTACAAAAAATAATCATCAAGCTTCTGTCAACAACTGAAAGTATTGCATCAGTTCTGAAATATTGAAGTCCGCTTACATTACTTCTGAAGTACAAAATAAAAAAAGCCAGTATCTGATTAAACAACATCACAGCAAGTAATAGCAATTCGTTGCCTCGGTATCCATAAATAAAACCTATCAATAATGTTACAACAAAATAAACAAGTGATAAAACTATTTTTAATGGAAACAGCGTTGAAAACTGTTGGTTGATGGCATCGTGATCTTTTGCAACAGTAGTGCTTGTATAGTTATTGATTCCAAAATCAAGCAGCACCACAAACAATAAAGAGAAACCAAAAAGATTTGCATACACTCCATATTGAAAATTTCCTACCGCATTTTGTATTGCTCTATCCACTCCCAAAATCCAAAAAGGTTTGATTAGCAGATTAAGTGCAAGCAGGATAAAAACATTTGTCAGAAATTTTTTCTGCATCAATTTGAGAGAGTAATTTTAAATCGTTTATATTGTGCAATAATAATCAAATAAATCTCTCTCATAAAAAAATGCTGATTGCTGTAAATACACGTTTTTTAATACATGATAAACTGGAAGGCATTGGTCGTTTTAGCTATGAAATCCTTTCACGAATAACGCGTTCACATCCAGAGCATCAGTTTATATTTTTCTTCGACAGAGCTGTAGAGAAAGAATTTATTTTTAATGATAACGTTACAGCCATCGAATTATTTCCTCCGGCCAGGCATCCATTTTTGTTTTATTGGTGGTTTGAGTTTTCCATTTCATCAGCTTTAAAAAAATATAAACCAGCTATTTTTTTGAGCACCGATGGCTTTTTATGTTTGGACACCAAAGTGCCGTCTGTAGCTGTATTTCATGACCTTGCATTTATCCATTTCCCTGAAGGGTTAAGTTTTTTTGAAAAAAAATATTACCATTATTTCTTTCCGAGATTTGCTAAAAAAGCAAAGAGGATAATTGCCGTTTCAAACTATACTAAAACTGATATCATTAATCAATATGCAATTGATACCAACAAAATTGATGTAGCTTATAATGCACCGGCAAAGGGTTTTATGCCTGTTGATGAAAATACAAAAAAAACTTTCAAACTAAAATACACCAACGGTAGCGAATATTTTATTTACGTTGGAGCACTTCAGCCTCGAAAAAATATCGAAACATTGTTAAAGGCTTTTGATGAATTTAAAAAAACATCTTCATCAAATCATAAATTAGTAATTGTTGGACGAATGGCATGGCAAACCGATGATATTGAAGACACTTTTGAGAATTTAAAATTTAAAAACGAAGTAATATTTACCGGACGAATTAGTGATGATGAATTGAATAAAGTGATGGCTTCAGCATTTTGCTTAGTGTATATTCCGTTTTTTGAAGGCTTTGGTTTGCCAATTGTGGAAGCGATGGCTTGCGATATTCCTGTGATCACTTCCAATATTACATCGATGCCGGAAGTTGCCGGAGATGCTGCAATTTTGGTTGATCCGCACTCAGTTGATGATACTAAAAATGCAATGATTTCAATTGTTAATGATGAACAACTCAGGTTAAAATTGATTGAAGGGTCACGAAATAGAAAATCATTTTTTGATTGGAATAAATCAGCTGATGATGTTTGGAAAAGTTTGATGAATGCAGTTAAAAAATAATTGAAATGGGACTGAAACGTTTTTTTCAAAAAGGAATGATTGAAGCAGGTTGCGATGAAGCCGGTCGTGGTTGCCTTGCCGGACCCGTATTTGCCGCAGCAGTTATTCTTGATATTAAAAATCCCATCGTTGGTTTGGATGATTCGAAAAAACTTTCCAAAAAGAAACGCGATCAACTGCGATTAGAAATTGAAGAAAAAGCCCTAAGTTTTGGTGTGGCAATGTTAACCAATACAGAAATCGACAAACACAATATTCTGAAAGCATCGTTTATGGC
>Ga0194037_1001211_pt1 | contig 18983 bp, 14 predicted proteins | sample JunL306m_MetaG_FD_148653 | JGI IMG/M metagenome (GOLD analysis project Ga0194037, IMG submission 148653) | Anoxic zone freshwater microbial communities from boreal shield lake in IISD Experimental Lakes Area, Ontario, Canada - Jun2016-L304-6m | ecosystem: Environmental > Aquatic > Freshwater >...
ATTACGGACCTGGTTAAGGTCAACGCAGCTCGCACCACGGCTGAGTACAAGCTCTTCAGGGACGAAGCAGAAAAATCGCTGGTAACCGTCAAGAGCGCCCAACTGTCGTTGGAAGAGATAACTAACAACAGGATCAGCGCTGCCGACGAACTGACGCAGATTGCCGAAGAGCTTTTCAAAGCGTCATCTGCACGTATCGCCACCGGTGATGCAGCTGCAGAGGCCAATGGTAGGATTGCCCAGAGAATGAAAGAGTCGTCTGCTCGATTGAAAGAGTTGGACAAACGGATTCGGTTACTTCAGACCGGACGCTCGAACTCATTTTCGGCGGCGCTGAAAGAAACCGGCAATATCTCCTCCCGCCTTCGCAGCATTGAAGAGTTGCGCCGTCTGGTCAAAGATTTACAGCTGATCTTCGTAACGGTTCAAAATGCGCAGAAAAACAGCGCCGTACTGATTGCCAAAGGAAAAACCAACTCGGCGATCGGACGGATCGGCAGGAATGACTATCTGATAGACACTCCGGCCATTGAGAACGACGCAAAAGTTGTATCTGACAAACTGCTCGAATTCATGAAACTCCAGACGGAGTCTTTTTCCGCCAAAGATAGCACCGAAGCCAAAAACAGGGCGGCTGAATCTGCTAAAGACCTTTCAGAAAAACTGAATGCCCTCTATTTAACACTCGATCAGGAAGCAACCCTGGCGGGTGAGAAGGTCAGCACTGAAACCCGGAATCAGGGGAGTATTTACGGGCAATCAAATGCCGCCAACTCGATCCTGTTGGATAATTCGGAGTTGGTAGCTTTGGGACTGATGGTGGAAGGCCAGACCAACCGGCTCTTTACGCTTGAATCCATTGCCGATATTGACAAGCTCGACCCTGAAATTCGCGGACTCTTTAACAGAGTAACCGTACGCGCTACAGCTGTAGAAAAAGCGCTGACCAAACTTGGTGCAAAGGAAGAACTTAAAATTCTTAAAGGGGTAGTTGCAAGCCTTGGAAGTATCCAAAATGATCTGTATGCCGACAACGGAATTGTAGCTACTCTTAAGAAGCATCTTGCCGCAACCGAGCAGGCCATAAAGTCCGGTGACCGCTTGCGGACGGTTGTACTAAAGCAGGCTGAAAAAGGAAAAGAGAGCGTCAGCTCGGCCAAGGGTGAACAGGAAAAAGCCATCGGCGCTGTTAATAAAATGGTAAAAAACAGCATCGCCCTGTTGATCGCCATCGGTTCGATCGCTGCAATTATAGGTATCTTCTTCGGAGTATGGAGTTTTCGTTCGGTAATCAAGCCGCTCATGACGCTGGTTGAGGTGGCGGAGAGTGTTGCCGAAGGAAAACTCCACGTTCGTGAGATCCGCAAGAGCAATGATGAATTTGGTCAGGTTCAGGATGCAATGGCCACGATGGTGCGTAACCTGCGTGACATGGTCGGTCGCATTACCGACACCACCACGACCGTCGCCAACAGTTCTCATGAGCTTGCCTCGACCGCCAGTGAACTGGAACGCAATTCAAAAACCCAGACAAGCGGTATAGAGACAACCGTTACCGCCATGACGGAGATGGTGCAGACTATTCAGGATGTTTCCGGCAATGCCCTGACCACGTCTGATTCGGCCGGTCGCATGAAGCGAATCGCTCTGGACGGCCAAAAGGCGCTGGACGATACATCCAAAGAGCTGTTTGCTTTTGCCGAAATAGTACGTCATTCTGCTGAAAAAACCGAACTGCTCGGAGAAAAATCCGAGGCGATCAACGAGATCGTAACACTGATCAAGGACATTGCCGATCAGACCAATCTGCTGGCACTCAACGCCTCGATCGAGGCTGCCCGCGCCGGCGATATGGGGCGTGGTTTTGCCGTTGTGGCTGACAGCGTACGCCAGTTGGCCCACCGCACGATTGAATCATCGAATGAGATTGGTCGTACTGTCAAAGATATGCACGAAGAAGTTGATGCTTCGATTTTGATTATGAAAAAAGAACGGCAGGCTATTGAGGGGATAATCCGGCACATCGACGGCACCCTCAAATCAATGGGGGAGATTGTTATTCATGTTGAACAGGTCTTCGGTATGATTCAGACCATCGCCACTGCAACCGAGGAACAATCCTCAACTGCTGAAGATGTCAACCGCACCATGGTCGGCATCAATGACGTAACGCACCAACTGACCGTGTCGGTCAGTGAAATCAAGGGGACCTCCGAGAATTTTGCCCGTTTGGCCAACGACCTGCAGCAGATGGTGGGCTGGTTTAAGCTATAGAGATAACGGAAGCAACACTTCCTCTTCCGGCCAGAAACGTCTCTGCAGCTCGTCCATGAGCGGCTTGAGACTTTTGCGGTCACGAGCCGAAACCGTTACGCTATGCTGTGTTCTGGCTGACTGGCGAACCTTTAAGAACGCCACCGTATCCTTCTTTTTCATCTCATTCAGCAGATCAGACTTGTTGTAGACCAGCAGCTCCTGTTTATCCCCCAATTCCAGCTCTGACAGAATAGCCCGTACCTGGGCAATCTGATCCTCAAAACGGGGATGAGACGCATCCACGACATGCAGCAGCAGATCGGCATCGCGCATCTCCTCAAGTGTCGCCTTGAAAGCACCCAGCAGAGATTTCGGCAGCGAGCGGATAAAACCGACCGTATCGGTGATGATCACCTCGCGCTCACGCGGGAAGCGCAGGCGTCGGGTAGACGTATCCAGCGTGGCAAAGAGCAGATCTTCGGTAAATACATCACTCTGCGTCAGGGCGTTCAGCAGAGTCGATTTACCGGCGTTGGTGTAACCGACAATCGATATGATCGGCACTCCCGCCTTAACGCGCTGTTTGCGGCGCTGGTCGCGCCCCTGCGAAAGCTCCTTCAGTTCCCGTTCCAGACTGGCAATCCGATCACGGATACGGCGGCGATCAGTCTCCAGCTTGGTTTCACCCGGTCCACGTCCGCCGATACCCCCCATCAGCCGCGACATCTGCACACCGCGGCCGGTCAGGCGCGGCAGCAGATATTTCAGCTGCGCCAGCTCGACCTGTACCTTCCCATCCAGCGTTTTTGCGCGACGGGCAAAAATATCCAGAATCAACTGACTTCGGTCGATGACTTTCAACTCGGTCATGGCCGAAATCGAGCGAATCTGAGCCGGAGTCAGCTCCTGATCGAAGATCAGCATGCTGGCCCCGCGCTGCATGGCCCGGATAACGACATCGCGCATCATCCCCTCCCCCATCAGAAAACGGGGATTGAGCCCTTTCGGACGCTGAATGAACTCATCAAGCGCTTCCACCTGGGCTGTACGGGCCAGCTCACGCAATTCCGCCATGGAATCTTCTGCTTCCTGGCGGGTTCCAGAGGTTGTAACCGAGATCATAATGGCACGTTCGAGAGAAGTTCCGGCGTTGGCGGCTGCACGCGCCGCTTTTTCAAGATCGGCTTCCAGTTCGGGGATGGCGTGAACGCAGTCCAGGTCAATACGATCTAAGGCAACAACCGGATCGAGCGTCGTTCCCGCTCCGCGTTGATCAGGCGTCAGCCAGGCCAGATGAGCATACATCTGATCTTTGCCGGGAGCCGTCATGAGCACCGCCAGCAGATCCAGCCGCAAGAGAGCCAGGTCAGTCAGATCGTCTTCAGAAACCGGCTCATTTTTCAGATGGGTATGGACCAGGCGCAGACCGCGCATAACCCGCTTGCCGAGTGGATAATCACGCAGTTCCGGAATCACCAGCCCTTTTTCATCACCGACTATAACGTATTCGACACTGCCGGAACGGTTGATAAGAATGCCGATCTGGCGCCGAAGATCGCCCGATATTTCTACCAGACGGGCCGCCAGCTCATGCGAGCAGAATTCTGCAACCGGTACCCGTCTGCGGTATAAGCGTTCCAATGATTGAATCTGGCTGGATTTTAAGCCTGAAAGATTGCCGAATACTTCTTTAATGGGGAGACTCCGCGTTACAGCCCGATGATGTTGTAGCCACCGTCGACATAATGAATTTCGCCGCTGACGCCACTGGCCAGGTCACTGCACAGGTAAAGTGCCGACTTGGCGACATCCTCCTGGGTAATGGTACGCCTAAGCGGTGATTTGGCCTCGACGTGGTTTAAAATGGTATGAAAACCGTTGACCCCGGCTGCCGCCAGGGTTCTGATCGGTCCGGCCGAGATGGCATTGACCCGCACTCCGTCAGGTCCAAATGCCTCAGACAGGTAGCGCACAGAAGCTTCCAGCGCCGCTTTGGCAATCCCCATGACGTTGTAGCTTGGAAAGACTTTCATAGCGCCGTAGTAGCTGAGTGTCAGCGCTGAACTATCACGTCCCTGCAGCATCGGCTGGGCCGCCTTCATAATTGCCAGGAACGAATAGACGCTGATATCCATGGCGGTCGCGAATCCTTCGCGCGTCGTACTAAGGATGGTTCCCTTCAACTCTTCCTTGTTGGCAAAAGCAACAGCATGGATGATGATATCAATACCATCCCAGATTGTGCCGAGTTCGCTGAAAACCGCCGCAATATCATCATCGCTGGTAACATTGCAGGGCAGAATTGCCGCTGCCCCAACCGATTCCGCCAGCGGGCGCACCCGTTTCTCAAAAGCCTCTCCGGCGTAGGTTATGGCAAGCTCGGCACCCTGCTCATGAAACATGCGGGCAATTGCCCAGGCAATACTTTTATCGTTTGCAACGCCGAAGATCAGCGCTTTTTTACCCTGTAATACCATTGATACGAATCTCCATGTATTTACTGCATCTGCGGGGCAGAGCTCTCTAAAATATCAGGCTGCGGAAAGCGGTGAAACGACCGGCACAATCGTGTCAGATCCGGCAGCAGATTCCTGAGGCAACGATGTGATGGGGGGGGGTGGCTCAGGCCGCCTGACATCATTGAACGAAGACGGTGGAATACGTCCTTCCAGGTTTGCCAGTCTTTGCTCTATCGCTTCCAATACTTCCAGCGTCCGATCCTGCTTACCCTTGATTGCAAATACAACAAAGGGCATAAACAGCCAGACAACCGCCAGAAAAAGGCTGATGATACTCATCATCACCATGAAACCGCCAAAGATCTCCATGCTGTCTCCTGTAAAATTATAAGGAGACTTTATACCACGCTCACTCCGGAAAGTTAAGTTGAATATGAAGCTTCAGATAACTACTTAGTTACAATTATTTCACCGTGTACCAGAATTTTGACTGACGGATTTTTCCGTCCTTCAGCTGGAACTTGCTCATTACGCCATACTTCCCTTTTTTCGAGAGGTCAAAATCGGCGCCAAAATGTCCCTGCATTCCCACCAATTCTCTGGAAAGATCACTTTTATCCGGATTCAGTATCTTTACTTTTACTTCACCCTCGGTAAGAGCCTTGCCGGATTTGGCATCTTTAAACTCAACAGCAATATGATGGGTTTCCTTGATGCCTTTCGGCATTTCCATCTTCATGGCTTTCATATGTTCCTTCATGCTCATAACCTTGAAGGTTGCTTTTACACCATCAACAACCTCCTCATGGGCGACATCACTCTGATGTCCACCATGTCCCATGTCATGAGTTCCGCCATCAAGTCCGCTATGGTCGTGTTCAGCAGCAAATAAAGCGACGGGGGCTGAAAGGGCGAGAACTGCTGCTATCAGTACGGTCATTTTTTTCATCATCATTATCTCCTTTTTTTGTGTGTGTTAATGCTTCATCCCTGAGTAATGTAACTTTCCTTTTTTCAAATCCCTCTTTTTCATCATTACAAATATCACCGGCGTCATGATCAGAACATGCACAGCCGAAGATATCATACCGCCGATCATCGGTGCTGCGATAGGTTTCATGACATCAGCGCCGGTGCCGGTCGACCACATGATCGGCAAGAGCCCCAGCAAGGCGACCGCTACGGTCATCAGCTTGGGCCTGAGCCTGAGTACCGCCCCTTCGAAGACGGCATCGTAGATATCCTGTTCACTGCAGGGGCCGTTGATCAGCTTTTTATCGAGTGCTTCATGCAGATAAATGACCATAACCACTCCGGTCTCCACGGCAATACCGTACAGGGCGATAAAACCGACCCAGACCGCTACTGACAGGTTGTATCCCAATGCCGAGACCAGATAGACACCTCCCACCAGTGCGAAGGGGACCGACAGCATAACCATGCTGGCTTCCAGGGCAGAGTGGAAGGTGAAGTAGAGCAGGATAAAGATGATCACAATCCCGATCGGCACCAGCATCTGCAAACGTGCTTTGGCCCGGATCTGGTTTTCCCACTGTCCGGACCAGGCCACGTAATAACCGGGGGGCAGTTTGAGATTTTTTTCCAGTACCTGCTTGGCTTCGGTCACAAAACCGCCCATGTCGCGGCCGCGCACATTGAGGAATACCAGCGAACGCAGCAGCCCCCCTTCGCTGTTGATCTCCGGTGCACCGGTGGAAATTTTCAGCCTGGTTACCAGCGATAGCGGCACCTGAGTGCCCCCCATACCACTGACCAGGATGCGGCGGATGGCGGGGATGTTGTCGCGGTAGTCCCGCAGGTAGCGGATACGGATCGGAAAACGGTTTCGCCCTTCCACGGTGGTGGAGAGCATCTCGCCACCCAGGGCGGTTTCGATGACGTCCTGGATGTCACCGACACTGACCCCATAACGGGCTGCCGCCTCGCGGTCAATATCGATGTCGATGTAGGTGCCGCCGGTAACCCGCTCGGCCACAACGTCAGCTGCTCCGCTGATCGGCTTGAGAATCGCCTCAGTCTGAATGGCCAGATCTTTAAGGACGTTCAGGTCATTTCCGAAGATTTTGACACCCAGGTCAGTACGCACCCCGGTGGAGAGCATGTTGATGCGGTTGATGATCGGCTGGGTCCAGCCGTTACGAACACCGATCTGCTGCAGTTTGCTGTCCAGTTCGGCCACAATGTCGGCCTTTTTCAGCCCCGGCCGCCACGTATCCTTGGGTTTAAGAATAATGATGCTTTCAAACATGGAGACCGGGGCCGGATCGGTCGAAGTCTCGGCACGGCCGACCTTGCCGAGCACGTGCTCAACCTCGGGGACGCTCTTGATGATTGTGTCCTGCACCTGGATGATACGCTTGGCCTCGGTAATAGAGACGTTGGGTAGGGTCACCGGCATGTAGAGCAGCGATCCCTCATCAAGGGGAGGCATGAACTCGCTGCCAAGATTCATGAACAACGGCACGGCAACCGCCAGGGCCACAAGATTAAGGGCGATGGTGGTCTTTTTCCAGACCAGCACCCAGCGGATAACCGGTGAATACAGTTTTATGAAGAAGGTCGAAACCGGGTTGGAGCTTTCCGGCGGCATTTTACCGCGCATGAAATAGAACATCAACACCGGCACCAGCGTGATGGCGATCAGAGCCGATCCCATCATGGAGAAGGTTTTGGTGAATGCCAGTGGATGGAACAGTTTGCCTTCCTGCCCTTCCAGCAGAAAGACCGGCACAAAGGAGAGGACGATAATTGCCAGGGAAAAGAAGATCGCCCGCCCAACCTGTTTGGCTGACGTTATAACGATTTCCAGACGTTTGCCCGCACGATCTTCAGGCGGTATTTCGGAGAGGTGACGATAGCAGTTCTCAACCATGATCACGCCGGCATCGACAAGCACACCGATGGCAATGGCGATGCCCCCCAGTGACATGATGTTGGAGCTGACCCCCATCAGTTTCATGGTGATAAAGGCGATCAGCACCGAGATCGGCAGCGTCAGCACAATCACCAGCGCGCTCTGAAAGTGCAGCAGGAAGATCAAAATCACCAGCGAGACGACGACCGATTCTTCCAGCAGATTGTGTTTCAGAGTATCAATGGCTCGTTCGATCAGATCGGAACGGTCATAGGAAACCATGATCCTGACACCGGGCGGCAGCCCCTTCTCCAGTTCCTTGATCTTGGTCTTGACCCGGTCAATGACCGCTTTGGCGTTCTCGCCGTAGCGCATGACCACGATGCCCCCCACCGCTTCACCTTCGCCGTTCATCTCCAGCAGACCACGCCGGATGGCGCCACCCATCTGGACCGAACCGAGGTTTTTAACGTAGATCGGAGTACCGCGCATGTCGGCACCGACCACTATATTTTCTAGATCCTGCTTGGTTTTGACATACCCCCGGCCGCGAATCAGGAATTCGGCATCGGCCTGTTCGATCAGCCGTCCACCCACATCCTTGTTGGCCGCCTTGACCGCCTCCATGACTTTGCCGGATGTGACCTTGTAAGAAAAGAGCTTGGTGGGATCCAGATCGATCTGATATTCGCGCACCAGGCCGCCGATGGAGGCCACCTCGGCCACCCCCTGGACGGTGTTGAGCTGGTAGCGCACAAACCAGTCCTGCAGGGTGCGCAGCTGCTCAAGATCATACCCTTTGCCCTGAATGGTATACCAGAAGACATGCCCTACGCCGGTGCCGTCGGGACCAAGTGTCGGGACCACACCCGGAGGCAGCAGCGAGGCGGCATAGTTGAGTCTTTCAAGGACTCGTGTCCTGGCCCAGTAGATGTCGGCCTTGTCCTCAAAAATGACATAGATCATCGAGAAACCGAAGGCGGAGGAAGCCCGTACGGCTCGCACCTGAGGCAGCCCCTGCAGATTGACCGCCAGCGGATAGGTGACCTGATCCTCCACCACCTGCGGAGAACGGCCCGGATAATCGGTAAAGACGATTACCTGGTTGTCGGACAGATCCGGAATGGCATCCACCGGGGTCTTGTAGACCGACCAGCCTCCCCAGACGATGATCAAGGCAAACATCATCAGGACAATGACCCGGTTACGGGCGGAATATTCGATAATTTTTTCAATCATTACGGTTCCTGAGAATTCAGGAGTCAGGAGTCAGGAGGAAAAATCCTTTTCCAATTCTAGCTTCTTTTTTCTGAATTCTGACCTCTGATCTTTTCACATTTTCATGTCATCCATCTTCAAGGTTTCTTTCTTCGCCGGTGGAGGTGCAGACGTTTGCCCCTTCGCCTCCGGTTTGGCTCCGCCGGAATGCTGACTGTGATCCTGCCCGCCGCCACCCTTCAACTGCGATTCCGAGTCAATCAGATAGGAACCTGACACGGCCACCTTGTCGCCGGCCTTGATGCCGGACAGTATCTGGACCTTGTCTTCAATGCGCTCACCCGCCTGGACGTTGCGCGGTTCAAACATCCCCGGCGCCGTCTCGATCCAGACCACCTGACGGGTACCGGTGTCCATGATCGCAGTCACCGGCACAACGATTCCTTTGACCAGCGGAACCCTGATGATGGCGTTGACGAACATATCAGGTCTCAACAACTGACCGGGATTGGGCATTTCCACGCGTGCTTTTACCGTATGGGTTTTGGGATCATGAAAGGGGTAGATAAAACTGATTCTACCGTGGGAGGCCGCGCCATGCTCAATCGCCGAGCGAATTTCAACTTGCTGCCCAACGCGTACATAGGGAACTTCATTCTCAAAAATATCGATTTCCACCCAGACCCTGGAAAGATCGGCAATGTTAAAAAGTACTTCACCGACATTGACGTACTGCCCCTGCTGCACCATTTTATCAATCACAATACCGGAGAGCGGCGTGTAGATCGGGAGACGGATGTTAGGCTTGCCGGCTTTTTCCAGCTCGGCAATCTGGCTCTCCTTAACTCCGTAGAGCATCAGGCGCTGTTTGGCCGAAGCCACCAGGCCGTCACCATTCTGGGAGATAGAGGGGATCGGCGAATTTTTAAGCTGCTCACGGCTTTTGACCGCCAGCAGGTATTCCTGCTGGGTGGCCAGCAGGTCGGGCGAGTAAATCTCGGCCACCGGATTGTCCTTGCTGACCTGTGATCCGACGGTATTGACGTTGAGTTTATCGATGCGACCGGCGATCCAGGCGGTGACCTTGGCTTGGCGTGACTGATCAAACTGCACGATACCAACGGCGTTAATCTCCTTGTTCAGGGCGCCATATTTCGCCTCAATGGTGGCTACGTTAGCCATAATACGCTGGTTGGCGGACATGGAAACATGCCCGAGCATATCGGCCTGTTGTTTCTGTTCGGGAGTCTGGGCGGCCGCATTTTGTACATCGGCAAGTTTTTTGACGAGCTCCATGCCGCAGATCGGGCAGCTACCCGGTTTGTCTTTTATTATGAACGGGTGCATCGAACAGGTGTAGAGCGGCTTTGCTGTCTGTTCGGCATGGTTATGGCCATCACCCGTGTGAAATCCGGGCAGTTTAGAAAATTTTCCTGCTTTATACAGCCAACTTGCGGCAACAATTGTCAGGGTGATGATGGTAAGCGGAATCGTGATTTTTTTATTCAGTGCCATTGGTTGAACCCCGGTTTCGTGAATAGTAATTATTTGAGTTCTTTGCCGACAACCGCTTCGAGCTGAGCCAGTTTCATCATATATTCAGCCTGAGATTCATACAGTTCACGCTCGTAGTTGAACAGGGATAATCTACCGTCAAGGAGCGTCAGAAAGTCAACCTTGCTGACGCGATAACTGATTACGGCCGATTCCAGCGACTGCTCTGCCTGCGGAATGATGCCCCCTTTGTAGAGCTCTACCAGCCTACGGCGACGCTCCAACTGCGCCAGAGTGTCGTTGATAGTGTAGGAGATGCTGTTTTTAAGAGCATTCGACTCTTCCGTGGCCATGGTCGTTTCAGACGTTGATTCAGCGAGCATCGCCCTGCGCCGTTCTTGCTGAAAGGGGAGGTTAAAGGTCACGCCGAGTGTGAACATGTTGTTTCCGGGGTCTGAAATCATCTCGGTTGCAATGGATTCTTTGAACATGTATTCAAAAGAGAGATTGAAATCGGGGTAGAATTCTTTCTGCGCCAGACGGTGGGATGCTTGAGCTTTACTGGTCAGACTGGCGAGGCTTTTGATCTGCGGACGGTTTTCCAGGGCAATCTGGTTCAGTTGTTCAACAGAGTACGTCAACGGCGGGAGATTAAAATCGGCAACGGTTCCGAACGGAGTCTTCGCGGGGCGGAAGAGCAGAAAGTTGATGTTTGCTTCCAGACTTTTGCGCTGCTGCCTGAGTGTAATCTGCATCTCAAGCATTTTTGATTTTTCCAGACCGGCCTTGAAAAGATCCTGTTGCACACCCTGGCCAACTGAGTATTTTGATTCGGCAATCGTAATAAAATCTGTCAGGATCCCCAGATTTTTCTCTACTACTTCCAGCCCTTTATCTACAGCCCAGATCTGGTAGTAGGTCTCCTTGACCATACGGGATAACTCAAGCTTGCGCTCTTCAATCATCCACTTTGAGGATTCTGCCTCATATTGGGCAATTTCTTGCCGGACAGCGCGTTTGCCCCAGAAGGGGAGCTGCTGGGAAATGCCGATTACTTTGGCGGATTGAGGGTCCTTGTTGAAAACGAACGGATCACTGGCCAGCATATTCTGCAGCTTGAACATGAACATCGGATCTTCGAGGGCAGAAGCCTGCCTGGCTTTACTGGCATACATCTGCCAACGGGCCCACGATGATTTAAGCTCAGGGTTATTGCTAACCGCAGTGTGAACTAACCCCGCAAGATCTTCGGCAGGCGGATTCAAGACCTCAGCACAGGCTGCGGCAGCCGTGAGTATGATCATGGTGAGCACTGTAATTGTTCGCATTTTGTTCATTCAAGCACCCTGCCATCCTTCAGCGTAATTGTCCGATCTGAGTAAGCACCATTTTCGGGATTATGAGTTACCATGACAACCGTCTGACCTGCATCATTCAGTTCTCGAAAAAGCGCCATAACCTCTTCGCTGGTCTTTGAATCCAGATTGCCGGTCGGTTCGTCAGCAAGCAGTATATCAGGATTATTGACAATCGCCCGGGCAATGGCGACCCGTTCCTGTTCACCTCCGGAGAGTTGATTGGGCAGCCGGTCGAGCTTACCACCCAAGCCGACCCGTTCGAGGGCCTGACGTGCGACAGTTTTTTTATCAGGCGTGCTCATTTTGACAATTGCCAGCGGCAGCATAACGTTCTCAATGGCCGTCAGGTAGGAGATCAGATTGAAGGACTGGAAGACAAAGCCCAGTTTTTGTGCGCGGAAATCGGCCAACTTCTCGCCGGGGAGTTGATACAGTTTCACACCGGCCATTTCGACTTCACCACACGTCGGATGGTTCATGCCTCCCAGCACAGACAGGAGCGTACTCTTGCCGGATCCGGACTGCCCCATAATGGTTATGAATTCACCTGCCTCAATACTGATATCCACACCGCGCAGGGCTTCAACGACATCGCCGCCGCTGAGGTACTGTTTCTTCACCTGTTTAATCTCGATCAGTGCCATAAATTCCCTCTTTATAATGCCCGCAGGGCTTCGGTCGGGTCCATCTTGCTTGCGTGTAGCGCCGGATACAGGCTGGCCAACAGCCCCAACATCACAGCAAGCCCGATTGAACCAACTGCAACGGACGAATCCCAGATCAGATGGGCATTCTTGCTCTCAGCCATAAACGGCAGAGCCAGTATTGCGCCACCCATGCCGACGGCATACCCCAGGAATCCGGCCAGCAGGCTGACCAGGGCTGCCTCCAGAAGAATGATCCGCATAATGTGACTTTTTCTGAAGCCGATTGCCCGGAATATACCAATCTCGGTTGTACGTTCGTTGACACTGCCCATCATGGTGACAAAGACAATCAACGAACCGATGAACACCACGACTCCGGCCATGGCGTAGGAAAAACGCTTGAACTGGTTCAGTGATTTGAGACGACCCTCAACGACCTGCTGAATGGCAGATACTTTGGCATCAGGAATCTTCTCGGCAATCTGTGTTACCATATCACCGATCGGGCAACCGGAGCAGAGCGCCGCAACCTCGGCCATACTGATTTTGCCCCGCTTTCCCAAAATTTTCTGAGCTGTGGCCAGATTGGCAAAGACGAGGGCGTCATCTTGCGAGCCGGTCTGGTCCAGTACACCTGCGACCGTAAAGGTTTCACCCTTGATGTTTAGACTGTCGCCTGAAGAGACGTTGAGCACCCGGGAGGCCTCTGAGCCGAGCAGAAGATCTCGCTCTGATTTTGGCTCGTTGCCAAAAATCTTCCACCACTGCTTCATCTTCAATTCGCTCGCAAAGTGCACCCCTACCAGCAGTACATCGTGGTTGCTGATTTTGATACCCCCCAATACTTTGGGGCTGACCGCCGAGATGTTCTTGTGGTTGGCAATCTTTTTTATCTGTGCCAGGTCCTCTTCACGAATCTCGCGCTGATCAAAGCTCACACCACCAAGACTGATACCTCCGTAATTCATTGCAAGGCCGTTGCTCTGCGGGATTATCAGGATATTTGCGCCAAACTCATCCATCTTGCGCTCAATATCGCTGGACATGGAGCTGGTCAGCGTCACCAGCGTAACGATGGTGGCAATACCAACCATAAGGCCGATCGTCAGAAAGGCCATCTTTGCTTTGCGGCGCTTCAGGTTGTTAATCGAAATCGTGTGCAGTTTCATCAGAAGTATCTCGCTCCGCCCTTGAGGTCATTGACTGAGATTGTGACGGAAGTGCCACTGGTGCTATGTGGCAGATAGCCGGGGTTACAACCACCGGTGGCATTGGGACCAAGGCGGTTGATAGCAAATTTTTGGTTACAATTTTTACAGTTAAGTTTGTCACCCTGCTGTTCGTACCCTTTTTTCTCCCGATAGCAGGCGTCACAGGCGTCAAATGCGGTCCGGATACTGCCGTCGGGCGCCTTGACCACCAGGAAGGCAATTTCCTTGCCACCATCCTCGAACTTATAGAAGCGTGCCTTACCGTCCCCCAGTTTGGCAGCCGAGATCGTAACAATACCGTCATTCGGTTTCACTTTTTCATATTTGCCCAGTGAGAAGGCAAATACGCTTGCGACTCCACTTAACATCGCCACCACGACAATTACTGCCCATACAGCCCGTTTCATGCGATTTGATGCCATGTTGTTCTCCTTGCTATTCAGTTTTTTTGTTTGTACTGCATCCACCCTTTTTTCCACTACAACACCCCGAAGCGGGGGCTGCTTTTGCGCCACTATCTTTGCCGGTTACATAAAAACCAAGTATTGATAAAAACGGCACAGCTGCCGCAATGAGTGCAACATTTATAATTCTGTTTTTCATCTGTGACTCCCGTAACGATTGTTTGAATACAGACATCCTTCTTATCAAGATATGTGCCATTTCTGAAATAAGACCCAATACATCAATATCATTGAGATAACACTCAATACTTTTCAAAACGCCACAGGACCGGAATGTGGACTATTCTACACCAGTGAAGAGTATTCGGCAGTTTTTGATCAGAACAAGTGATACGAGGAATTCGTGAGTGGGACCGTGCGGGATTTGAAAATAAGATTGGCCGGATGCAGGCTGAATACTATTTATGAAGCTGTATCCTTTTTTCTTCTTTTCGGCGTGTTGGTTTCTAATGACAGAATCAGATGCGGGGGCACACCTTCCACCCCTAATATACGTACAACCTGCTCCAATCCTTCAGATATTAATGCCAGTTTTTGCGCGGTGAGCGACTCAAGTCCATGTACCAGAAGAGTCTGAACAACTTCAGGCGAGTGAATTTCCAGCTCACGCCCCTTGTCAGTAAGGTCAATATGCACAACACGCCGATCTTTTTCAGATCTGGTACGCGTGACCAAACCCTTTGCTTCGAGCCTATCCAGCAAACCGACCATTGTAGCAGGATGAAGGTACATGCGGAGCGCCAGATCCGAGACCTTCCGTGGCGACGTTTCTTTCAGAATTTTTATGACCCACAACTGTGAGCTCGTAAGGCTTGTCGCACTTTCAGCCTTTTTTGACTGTTCCGTTAGAACCTGAAATACTCGTCGTATATCATCGATGATTCCTGCAACCACAAGCGCCTTCGCCTTCATTCATAAACTCCCAAAATACAATTTTATAACTATAAAAACGAGTCAAACAGCGATGAGTTTCAGTCGGTTAGCAAATATAATATGGTAGCTGAATTATAGTACTGCACAAAATAATCATCGTCCATAAAAATTTGTTGCGGTAATAATATAAACCTGTTATACCACACAAATAGTTTGTATACACAAAATATTTGTCAATACAATTAATTTATGTAAATTATAATTATTGCGTAATTAAACGGGGTCGTCTATGGCGTATAAAAAAGGGGTCTACACGATTCAAACCGTCCACAATGCTTTTGACGTACTGGATTTTTTAGCCGAAGACCGAACAGATGCTACTCTCCAGACAATCGCTTTGAAGCTTGATTTGACGCAGAACAAAACGTTCAGGCTTCTTGAAACACTCTGCGAACGTGGCTTGTTAGACCACAACAGACATACCGGGAGTTATGGCATCGGCATTAACTCCTTCACGTTTGCACAACGGCTTGTCGGGAATTCGAGCATCATCAGCATCACTCATCCCGTCATTGAGCATCTTGCCAGAAAGCATGATGAAGCGGTCTACATGACTGTCATTAAAGGTGATGATGTACTGTTTCTGGATATGGCTGACTGCCATCAGCAGATAAAAGCGATGTCTTTGATAGGTAAAACATTTCCGTATTTTACAAATGCTGCCGGAAAAGTAATGAAAGCTCTGGAATCAGCAGAGGTCATCGAATGGTTACGGGAAAAGAAGCGCGGAACTAACCGAAATATTGTCGATCCCGAATCCCTGGCTTCAGAACTTGTTGAGATCAGGTCAAACGGAGGCTTTGCGGTGGATTCTGATGGACTTGGAGAAGGTCTCATAAGTGTAGCAGTAGCTGTTAAGGATTACGCCGGCCATGTCATTGGAGCAATCACAATGCTTGCGCCTTCGTTCAGATTGCTCAAGGACCGGGTTGAACGAGAAATAATCCCGTCCCTTCTTGAAGGTGCTGCAATCGCATCAAAACGTTTTGGCTATATACCTATGCTCGCATAGCAGACCACAAAAATCTTACAGAAAGGAGGCGTTGGTAAAAGCTACATAATAAAAAATTGAAAGGAGTAACTAATGGCAGAAAAACAGTACGACTGGGCAGCAATCGCAAAAAATCCGAAATTTCTAGAGTTGCATCACAAAAAACAGGCGTTCCTTTTCGGCTGGTGGATTTTTTCCAGCGTGTATTATTTCCTGCTCCCAATCGGAGCAGCGTACGCACCCGGTCTGTTCAAGATTAAAATGATCGGCGTTATCAACTTCGGCTACGTCTTCGCCCTCTCCCAGTTTTTTGTTTCCTGGGCGCTGGCATTGTATTATGCCCATGTAGCCAACAAAGATTTTGACCGATTGACCAAAGAACTTATCGCAGAACTTCATCTTTAGAAAAGGAGGATACGACATGACTTTTAAGAATCTCATTATTGCCGCCAGTTTAACCCTCACCATTGCCGCAGCCGCCTTTGCTGAAGAACCGAAGAACGCTCCCGCAGCTGGTGCTGCTCCTGCTGCTGTTACCGCTCCTGCCATACCCGGCGCTCCTGTAGTTGCCGCACCCGGTGCTGTTACTCCTGCACCGGTTGCTCCCGCACCGGTTAAAAAGAGAGAGCTGAAAGCAAACAAGGTCATCACACTCTCCATGTTCGCCGTCATCATCGGCATCACGCTGGGTGTTGTTATCTGGGCTGCCAGCAAGACAAAGACGACAGCTGACTTCTACGCCGCCGGTGGTGGCATTACCGGCACCCAGAATGGTTGGGCTATTGCCGGTGACTACATGTCTGCGGCTTCCTTCCTCGGTATTTCCGGTCTTATTTCACTCTACGGATACGATGGTTTCATGTACTCTGTCGGCTGGCTGGTTGCCTACATCACTGTTCTGTTGATCGTGGCCGAACCGTGCCGTAACGCCGGTAAGTACACCCTGGGAGATATCCTCTCCTTCCGTACCGACCCGAAACCGGTTCGTGCAGTTGCCGCTATTTCAACCGTTGCCGTTTCGACCTTCTATCTGACTGCTCAGATGGTCGGCGCCGGTAAACTCATGGCGCTGCTGGTTGGTGTTCCTTACAAAACCGCCATCATCGGCGTTGGTGTCCTGATGGTCGGCTACGTTGTTTTCGGTGGTATGACTGCGACAACCTGGGTACAGATTATCAAGGCCGGCCTGCTGATGTCCGGCGCTGCTCTGCTTTCAATCCTGGTGCTGGCAAAAGCCGGCTTCAATCCGATCTTCTTCTTCGAGCAGATTGTTAACAGCCCGGATATTCAGGATCACGTTTCCAAGCTGGTGCTGAAGGACGGTATTACCTTGAACGGTATCGATGCCGGTCAGCGTTTTCTTGAGCCAGGCCTGTTCATGAAATCACCACTTGACCAGATCTCCCTCGGTATGGCACTGGTGCTTGGTACCGCCGGTATGCCGCACATCCTGATGCGCTTCTTCACGGTTCCTACCGCACAGGCAGCCCGTAAATCGGTTATCATCGCCATGTTCATCATCGGCGGCTTCTACGTCCTGACCACCCTGCTCGGTTTCGGCGCTGCCGTTAACCTGACACCACAGGGCATCATCTCGGTTGATCCGGGCGGCAACATGGCTACCCTGATGCTGGCACAGCAGTTGGGTGCCGACATCTCCCCGATCCTCGGTGATATCTTCCTGGCCTTCCTCTGTTCAGTAGCTTTCGCCACGATCCTGGCCGTTGTTTCCGGTCTGGTTCTGGCCGCTTCAGCAGCTATTGCTCATGACATCTACGTTAACGTTATCAAGGACGGTCACGCCGATCAGCATGAGCAGGTTATGGCTGCCCGCATCACCTCGCTGGTCGTCGGTGTTGTCGGTATCGCCATCGGACTTTTGGCCGAAAAAGCCAACGTTGCCCACCTTGTTGCTCTGGCCTTCGCCGTTGCTTCTTCCGGCAATCTGCCGGTTGTCGTACTGTCGCTATTCTGGCGAAAGTTCAACACAGCCGGTGTTATTTCCGGCCTGGTGGTTGGTACGGTTGCTTCCATCGGTCTGGTTATGGTTTCCCCGAACATGACCTATCCGAAACTGGTTGCTGCCGGTGCCGCCAAGGTTATTGTCGCCATGGAGAAGAAACAGGCCTCCGGCGTGGCATTGAATGAAAAAGATACCAAAGCACTTGCCAAAGCACAAAAAGACGTGCTTGACAAAGACGGTAAATCCATCATGGGACTCAGCGAGCCGATCCTGAAACTGAAGAATCCGGGTCTGATCTCGATCCCCCTCGGCTTCATGGCAGCTATTTTTGGTGCGTTGCTGTTCCCGAACAAACGTGCAGAAGATATGTTTGACGAGGTCTATGTCCGCCAGAATACCGGTCTCGGCATGGCTAAAGCTATTGATCACTGATAGTTTGTAGCTGCAGAATATGCTTCAAAGAAAGGGGGAAGACAATTTTGTCTTCCCCCTTTACGTTTATATTCTTTGGGACAGGCACGTCTATTTCTTGTAAGATCTTGCAGTTTAATATATGTTTACACGTTTTACTTTTTTATATTCAGTTCAACTATATGCAGAAATGAGTATTTCACATTGATCACAACAGATTCAAACCGCACTATTACTGAAGTTCTCCGCACACTTTCACAACCTGTCCGTATCACTTCCGTGGGACCGGACGCTGCGCCTCATGACGTGTACGTTGCACCGCTGCTACCGGAACAGCTTGGCGATCAAGCGTTCTGTCGTGAGATAGGGATCCGCTATCCCTATCTGGGCGGTTCCATGGCCAAGGGCATCAGCTCTGTTGCCATGGTGGTTGAGTTGGGACGTGCCGGCATGCTCGGTTTTTTCGGAGCTGCAGGACTGCCGCTTGCTGTGGTGGAAGCAGCCGTGGACACGTTGACTGATTCCGGTTTTCCGTACGGCTTCAACCTGATACACTCGCCCCACGAGCCCGATCTGGAGGCCGCTCTTGCCGAGCTGTACCTGCGAAAAAAAGTCCGCCTGGTGGAGGCCTCCGCATTTCTAAACCTGACTCTGCCGCTTGTTCGCTACCGTACCCACGGTATTCATCGCGCCGTCAACGGAA
>Ga0194037_1001212_pt1 | contig 18954 bp, 18 predicted proteins | sample JunL306m_MetaG_FD_148653 | JGI IMG/M metagenome (GOLD analysis project Ga0194037, IMG submission 148653) | Anoxic zone freshwater microbial communities from boreal shield lake in IISD Experimental Lakes Area, Ontario, Canada - Jun2016-L304-6m | ecosystem: Environmental > Aquatic > Freshwater >...
ATTTTATTTTGTAGTGCACAAATAAAATCTGCCAAACTGCAGGCGAGTGGTTTAACCTGTGCAATGTGTTCTAGAGCAGTTTATAAAGCTTTAATGCAGATACCATCAGTTGATAAAATAGATGTTAATATTCAGAGCTCAACTTATTCCATCAATTTTAAAAAAGGGGTGGATGTGAATCCCGATGATTTAAGCAAAGCTGTGATGGCAGCTGGTTTTTCTATTTCAAATCTTTCGCTGATCTGTAATTTCTCATCTATGGCAATAGAAAACGGGTCGCAAGTGCAACTGAATAATAAATCATTTCATTTTTTAATCCCTCAAAAGCACTTGATTAATGGGGACACTCAAATTACATTAATTGATAAATCTTTTTTAACCCAAAAAGAGTTCAAAAAATATACTCAAAGCAACCAGTTGAATTGCCTGCAGTCAGGTTTAAAATCCGACAAAGTATCCAGGGAGTATCATGTAACAATTATCTAATTATTTCCGGTTACAAAACATTTCAATTGAAACAATTTCTTTTTTCTTTTTGTTTTTTTATTTCAATTTATGGAAGTGCTCAGGAACTGTATGTTTTTTCTGAGCCAGCAAGTAATATGCCCTCCCATGCACTTAGCCCTAAGCAGTATGTAAAAGTTCTTTCCAATAGCAGAACGAATAAATTGGAAAGCAGATACACATCTGAAATGATGATTGGAATTAATAAAAACCTAATGATTCATGCGGCAGCTACACTTTCGGATATGTATACCGAAGGACATAGATGGGAAAGCGTAAGATTATATTCTAAATATAGAATGTATACAAAAGATGGAATGTTTAGTCATTTTAGGCTTGCTTCTTTTGCTGAATTAGCGCATTCAAATAATAAACCTAAATACGAAGAGTTGAGTTTAGACGGCGATCAGTCTGGTGTTCAGTTTGGGTTCATTGCCACTCAACTTTTACATAAACTTGCCATTTCTTCTACCATAAGTGTTATTGAAAGTCTTCAGGAAAGTAGGCGTGATCCTAATTATTATCCTGTATATCCTTATCAGGCAATTAATTATAGTTTATCGGCTGGGTATTTAGTAGCTCCTAAAACCTATACTAGTTATGATCAAACAAATTTCAATATTTACCTGGAAGTTTTAGCTCAAAATTCACTGGATAGAAAATTACATTTTATAGATTTGGCTCCGGCTTTACAATTAATCTTTAACAGTTCTTCAAAACTAAATCTTGGTTACAGATTTCAAGTAGCAGGGAATATGAATAGAATGTCAAATAGTAGTTTTTTATTGAGCTATGAGTGGGTATTCTTAAATGCATTTAAATAAGTGAATGTTATTTATCCTTTAATCTTTTTCAAAATAGCAAAGACTGCCACCTACCCATTCTTTGTCTTTATTATAACGTACACCAATCATTTTTCCTTTACTAAGTCTTGCTAAGTTATTGGTTGCAATAGGTCTTGCTTCTCCATCTTTCCAGAAATAAAAGATTCTGATTTCTGCTTTAGCTGGTATATCAGGCGTGATGATTACATCGGCATATTTTACTTTGCGTTGTAAGATCCAGTTATGAGGGTCCGTAATATTTACGATATCATCAAATGTAACATCAATCACAACTCCTTGTCCGGCAAATGAAAACAAAGGTTTAAGTACATAGTTTTCTAAATCTTTTGGAAGCTCTTTTAAATCGCTTAAAAACTTAGTGTAAGGAACATAGGGATGATCTATGAATGGCAAAGTGTATTTACTAATCCTATAGAACCAATTTGGATGAGGTACCCATTCTACATTCAGTTCTTCTAACAATAATTTTCCTTTTTCTTGAATGGCGGGAGATTGCTGTTGCAAGTCATCAAAAATGATTCGATTGTAAATGCGTTTAATTGGAATTTCAATACCATCCTTTAAATAAAACAAATCTTTTCCCTTCTGAATTAATTCTGTTAAGCAAACTATTGGAATGCCCACATAATCTGTAGTACAGTAAAAATCGATTTTCGTTTTTTGTTGATGGGGTAGGATCTCTAATAGAATTACGTTTTCAGGTTTGTGATTTCCAAGAATGATTTCTTTTAATAAACCGATATAAGAATCCTTATCAAAACCATTTAAGTAGGTGGAATAATTTTCCGGTATCGGAAAGTATGCACGTGTTACTTCATCTTGTAAAATCTGATAAGCAAATAGGGTAGGGAAACCCTGCATTTCAATTAATTGTGGTTCTAATTCTCCATCAGCATTTTCACAGATTCCAAAATCGAAAGCTATAAAATGGGAATGCCTGTTTTCATTGGGCACTTTAACATTCTCAGGTATAGCTTGTTTACTTTGAGCCTTGAATTTAAAATTGGTGATGGTATCCACAATGCTTTCACAAGCATCCAATACTTTATGTTTAAAAGCTTTATCTATGAATATGGGTGTTTCAGCAACTCGAAACTCCAGTGCACCAGGGTGTTTACTGTTTAATTCTTTTAAATATTCCAGATAGGTTTCCTGATTGAATTGCTGATTAAAAGCTTTGCGTATTGCGGGAACCATGTATTACTATTTAATGTAAACTAAGTTAAACTTTATCTGCCACTAATTCTCCTATTGCGAGATTCAAAAAGTTGGGTAGTATTTTTTGATTGGTCCACATAATTTTCTCTGGATCCTGTAATTGTTCAACCATGCTTTTCCATTTTGCTTCTCCATGGTTTTCAATCACACTTGCTTTTTTATCTTCTCTTTGCAAATACATACTCATACCAGTGGCGTCTGCTTCAGGGTGAAATTGTGTGCCAATAAAATATTCAGAAAACCGAATACTCATAATGGCCCTTTCATATGGAACATGTGGGCGGTGTTTTTCGATGGCCAATATTTGTGCTCCCATTTTATGAAGTTTTTGATGGTTGGGAGCAATCACTTGATAATCTCTGCTATCAACTGCAAAGAAAGGATCATTCATTCCTTCGAATACCACTTCATGTTTTCCTTCCTGCATTCTGTGAATAGGAAATACGCCGAAAGAAGTAGATTTTCTTTTGCAAACTTCTCCAACACCATAATATCTGCAGGCCAGTTGAAAACTGTGGCAGATAAAAAACACATGTTTTTTGGTAGGATGCGTTACATTGTTATTCCAATTTTCAATTTTTTTCAACCAATCCATATATAGATTATCCCAAGGTTCGCCTTCGCTTTCTAAAGGAGATCCGGGTCCTCCACTCGAGATATAAATATCATAGGAAGTATCTGGAACTATTAAGTCCTGGCGAACATTATACGTATCATAAGAATAGGTAAGTTGATTTGTATGTGCCCATTTCTCTACAATCTCCTGAATACAGCGCATACCCTGATTCGGAAACCCTTCATAAAGATCCAGTACGGCTATCTTAATTAATTTTTTGTCTGTCCAATTCATCGAGGGCAAAAATAAGCATTAATGGCTGCAGAACGAAAGGGAACCAACAGTACTTGAAATACTGTCAGTTCCTTGTTGAAATCTTATTAGAGGTAGCTTAAATTAGTCTTTGGAGTAAGCGTTAAAAGCGTCTCATACATGAGTTTGATGGTGTCTTCGATGTCTTTTTTATGGATCATTTCAACCGTGGTATGCATATATCGTAAAGGAATAGAGATTAGAACAGAAGGGCAACCATCGTTAGCATATGCAAAACTATCTGTATCTGTTCCTGTGCTTCTACTTAGTGCTCTAAGTTGCACTGGGATTGATTTTTTCTCAGCTACATCCTGTACCAATTGTAATAATTTATTATGAATAGCTGGTGCATAAGCCAAAGAAGGCCCTTTGCCACACTGTATATCGCCTTCAATGGCTTTGTTGATCATTGGTGTACTGGTATCATGTGTTACATCTGTAATGATAGCAATATCGGGTTTAATTCTGCGTGCAATCATTTCAGCACCACGTAGTCCAATTTCTTCCTGAACAGCATTTACAATATATAAACCAAATGGTAATTTTTTTCCATTCTCTTTTAATAAACGTGCCACTTCAGCAATCATAAAACCACCAACACGATTATCAAATGCTCGTCCAATTAAAAAGTCGTTTGCTAATTCATCGTAACCATCCGAATATGTTACAACAGCACCAATATGAATACCCAATTCTTCTACTTCTTTTTTATTCCTTGCACCACAATCTAATGTGAGGTTCTCCACTTTTGGTGTTGTTTCTTTACTATCGGCACCCCCATTGCGGGTATGTATGGCAGGCCATCCAAAAACAGCTTTTACTTGTCCTTTCTTGCCATGAATAAATACGCGCATGGAAGGCGCAATTTGATGGTCTACTCCACCATTTCTTTTTAAATAAATTTGTCCCTGATCATTGATATAATTTACAAACCAACTAATTTCATCTGCATGTGCTTCAATAACAACTTTGAAACTTGCTTCTGGATTGATGATGGCTACCGCAGTTCCATAAGGATCTGTATAAAAACTATCGGTATAAGGTTTGATATATTCTAACCATAGTTTTTGTCCGCTTGATTCAAATCCAACAGGGGAAGGGTTATTGATATAGTTTCTCAGAAAACCCATCGATTTTTCTGTGACAACTGATTTACTTTCTTTTTTGTCTTTTTTAGTCTTTGCCATAATAGATTATTTTAATACTAACACACCAATGATTCCACAGGCGGCTTTGATCAGCATGAGTCCGTCAATAACTGCAAGATAATAGAGAATGCTTTTACGACGTTGCATTGACCATGTTACAATTATCAACAAAATAAAAGGGATACTGTTAATCCAGATCCTTGTTAGCGCAAAATGATGATTAAAAGTAAATAATAGAAAACTGAGAAAGCCCATGATCGCCATGGGTAATATAATATAGTAAAGGGTTTTGCGAAGTCCTAACCGTACTACAAAGGTTTTTAATTGACTATTATGATCCGCTGCATAATCCTTGATATCAAAGAGGATACAGAGTATGGAAATGAAAATAAAATTTTTGAGAAAGAACCAGTTCACCATCGAATTGGGCTCGAAATGAAGACCCGATTCAATGCATTTGAAGATAAGAGGATAGATGCTGATCACACCAGTCCATACAAAACTGATGACAAAGGGCTTTATCCAACCGATGCTTCTGAGGTTATGGGTGGGGTTTTTTGGTGAAATACTTTCATAATACAAAATTGCTGTGATGGGAAATATGAGTAATAATGTCCATTCTAAAAGACTTAAATCAAGGATGGCTTCCCAATTTTGAAATAGCAAAATGACTCCGGAAAGAATCGCGGTAATCAATAAAATAGTTTGGGAATAGGAAACTTGAATTTGATGTGTTTTATACCAATAAGCTCTTTGGTTGGGTAAACTGTAGCTAGCTTCAGAGGTATAAGATTTTGTATAATACCATACTGCAACAGCAAATAGAAAAAGGTAATAAAGCTTTGGGTTTAAGGATTGCCCTAATTGAAAATTAGTTTCCATGGAAAGCGCTACTACGCAAGTGCCATAGAAATAATTGCTAAAAAAATAGCTTCGAGCGAACCTGTTCAAGCCGCTTATTTGTAAATAATGATTTCTGGAGAAATAACGGTATCACTTACATTTTTTCCAAGATCGCGTGCCCAAAATTTAAAATAGCAGGTATCGTTTTTATTCCCAGGGCATCCAGGTAAAATGGGATATGGTGAGTTTAAGCTGGTACCTACGCTATAGCCAATTTCTAAAATTCCTTTTAAATTGGGGGTAGCAGTAAAGGTTGGTATTTTAGAGCGATCGCTGAAATTGATACAGCCCTTGGTTTTGGTAATTTTTTGAATCCAAACACTATCTTGTAAATCGCCTTCTTTATCAGTAAAAGTGAGACTGAAGATCATTTCTCCACCATTTGCAAATGCAGTACTATTCACAGAAGTGAATGTCAGGCTTGGTTTGGTATTATAAGAATCTTTGCTACAGGCACTGAATACCAACGTAATTGCCAGAACTAACCCTAATTTTGTCCTCATTCTTTTTACTTTCAATTCAAATTTAGTCAAAACATTACAATACCTACCAGTGCAACCATTCGATGTTAACAATATTTTCTCTGTTTCAGGTTCAGATTTCACTGATAGGGCCCTGCAATTATTCAATTGGCAGTACCTGCAGAACCCAGTTTACAGAAAATGGTGCGACTTAACGGTCAGTAATCCACTCGATATTAAGACGATCGAACAGATCCCGGCGTTGCCTGTGGGATTTTTTAAAACACATACTATTCAAACCGGGTCATTTGAGCTGAACGATTTTTTTGAGAGTAGTGGCACTACACAAACTACCAATAGCAGGCATTGGGTGAGGGATATGAATCTTTATCGGCAGAGCTTCAATATAGCCTTTGAAATGTTTTATGGAAAGGCGCAGGATTGGTGCATCATTGGATTATTACCAGCTTATTTAGAACGACAGCATTCTTCTTTAGTGATGATGGTGGATGAATTGATTCGGGATAGCGGACATTCTGAAAGTGGGTTTTATTTATATGAGCATGAAAAATTGTCTCAAACATTGCAATTACTGGAATCTAAAAAACAGAAGACTTTATTGATTGGAGTCACATTTGCTTTATTGGATTTTGCAGAATCCTTCCCACAAAAATTGAAGTACAGCATTGTTATGGAAACGGGGGGCATGAAGGGTAGGAGAAGAGAGATGACCAGATTAGAAGTGCACGAGCAGTTGACGATGCAATTAGGCGTTGAGAAAATTCATTCCGAATATGGCATGACCGAACTTTTGAGTCAGGCTTATTCGAAAGGGGATGGCATTTTTGTTTGCCCGCCGTGGATGAAGATTTTAGTGAGAGATGAAGAAGATCCTTTAACTGTAAAAACAAGTGGAAGAGGCGTTTTCAATATTATTGATCTCGCAAATGCAGACAGTGCAGCTTTTATTGCCACAGACGATGTAGGAATGGTTTATGAGGATGGAAGTTTTGAAGTATTTGGAAGGATGGATAATAGTGATATTCGTGGATGTAGTTTGATGGTGCTGTAGTAATTTTTGATACCCTACTGTTACTCGATTTTATTTTTCTTATTTTTACTTTCCTGAAAATGCCCAGGTGGCGAAATTGGTAGACGCACTGTGTTCAGGTCGCAGCGTTCGCAAGGATGTGCTGGTTCGAATCCAGTCCTGGGCACAAGCCCCCAACACGAAGTGTCAGGGGCTTTTAATTTATGAGCATTGAAAGCTCGCTTTCATAAGCTCATAAATTAAAAGCCCCCGCATCGTCAACGGCGAAGTTGGGGCTTGGGTAAGCCCCTCGCAGGACAATAGGATCACAGTATGTAATCCAGTCATTCATCTCCCAATAATTGATTTCCCTTTTGAAAACCTTGCTTTTTCATATATTGTAAAATGACAGAAGCTAAAGTAATCGGAATTGATCTTGGAGCTACCAATATTCGTGCAGGATTGGTGCAAGGTTCTGTGATCAATAATATTCAAAGTAAACGAATTGCTAGAGACGGGAAAATGGAAGATGTTTTAGCTGATTTTTATTTGTTGATTGATGCACTGTTAAATAAAGAAGTCTCAGCCATAGGAATTGGAGTTCCAAGTGTGGTTGACTTAGAAAAAGGGATCGTTTACGATGTGCAACATATTCCTTCCTGGAAAGAAGTGCCCTTAAAAGAAATTTTAGAAGCCAAATATAAAATACCAGTGTTTGTAAATAATGATGCCAATTGTTTTGCGTTAGGTGAATTTCATTTTGGAAAAGGAAGGGGCAAGGAAAATATGATTGGTTTAACTATTGGAACTGGCCTTGGGGCTGGTGCAATAGTGAATAAACATTTATATGCAGGTGCTAATTGCGGGGTGGGTGAATTTGGAATGGTGGATTATCTGGATCATAATTATGAATATTATGCGAGTGGTCAATATTTTGAACATGTATATCATTTAAATGGGGAAGAAGTTTTTTCACGTGCTCAAGCGGGTGACCTGCAAGCACAACAATACTATGCAGAACTGGGGACTCACTTAGGGAATGCCATCAAATTAATCATGTATACTTACGATGCATCCTATATTGTGTTGGGAGGCTCTGTGAGACATGCTTATGCTTATTTTCAAAAAACAATGTGGGAGCGCATTCACACATTTGCATACGCTCATTCTGTTGCGAATTTGAAAATAGAATTGTCTGAATTAGAAAATGCTGGAATTCTTGGTGCAGCTGGCTTGTACTTAGATCAGCTCTGATTTATTTTTTTATAAACTTAAGTTTGATGCAGCAGCTTCATCTAAATATATACTGCAATTTGGATGATTTCTTAATAAGCTTGCAGGAATTAATTCTGAAATGGGGCCTTCTATTACTTGCTTTACAATATCTGCTTTTTTAATACCAGTTACAACCAATAAAATATGTTTTGCTTCCAGCAATGTGGCAATACCCAATGTAATTCCATTTGTTAGGGGCTGCGGTTTGTTAAAATATTTTTGCCCTACTTCTATTGTTATTGCATCCAGATCAATGACATGCGAACGAGAACTAATAGGGGTTTGAGGTTCATTCATTCCAATATGTCCATTCATACCTAATCCTAAAATCGCTATTTCAATACCACCCTTTTTTTGAATATAGTTTTCTGTATTCGCGCATTCCTGTTCAAGATCCTCAGATGCCCCATCAAAAAAACAAATGGATTCTTCTTGTATATTTAAAGGTGTAAAGAGTTCTCTATTCAAATGCCATCTGCAACTTCCTTCATCGGCTCCATTTAATCCCACCCATTCATCTAAACCTAAAAAATGCCAATGATCAGTATTCAATCCCTTTTGTTTAACGCCAGCTACAATATTTTTATAGATGCCTGATGGGGAATCACCAGAAGCCACACAGATCAAAGGATTTGATTGTTTGGTCATGATTTCAGAGATAGCAAGAGTAGCATTCACAGAAAGAGATTCAAATTCCTTTGATATAATTATTTTCATGCGCTATAGATGATATAATTTAAGCTACCTAAATATAGGGATTAGAATTAGGCCTTGGTATAATCCTTATTATAAATATTCTGCATCACCTGCATATGAGGGAGGGTTAATAAACTGATCATGATAATTAGAGCAGGTGCTCCAAAATTTTGCCAGACGGAATCAGGAGTTATGGCATAAACAATGATCAAACCAATCATTGAAAGTAAAGTAAATGGAATAGCTTTTTTCCATAACTGAACAATTGTGTTTTCTGAATTGATATATTTTTTAATGTCATTAAATGCCTGCCAGCCATGCCATCCAGAAAAATAAAATGCAAAGCCACCTATCAATCCTAATTTATTAGTAAGAATAAGTAGTAGCATAAATAATAACCAATCCAATCTTTTACTCCTTTCTGGAAAAGAAAGTAGTCCTGTCAATAAAATAAAAATAATTGTAGGTATCTTAAAAAGAAAATAAATGATAACAAAAATAGTGTCTGTTTTTGGGATAATCAGCTGTAACCAATTTATTAAATCTGTCTGATGTGGTAATAAGAGCCATGCAGTTAGGGCGAGGCCAAACAAAAAACTGAGATATTTATTTTCTTTCCCGAAATAATGCATATCGGTTGCCCCAAAATGAAATGCAGTTAAAAAAATAAAGAGGCATAAACTTAATCCTGGAAGTAACCACCAAACACAACCATATATGAGCATGATGATTGTATAGCGATAAATAAAATGAGCAAGAGTAAAACTATCTTTTCTTTTGGCAGCCGTTTTTTTTGCTACTAGGTGATCGATAGCTCCATGTGGAATGCCTGTAAATATAAGCCCAATAAAAAGTATTAATATTTCAATGATGAACTGCTTTAGAGGAAATACAAAGAGTATCAATTTCAGGGATAAACCTGTTATTAAAAGAAATATTAAATATTTATTGGAGGATTTCATGTTAGTTGAAGATTCTTTTTATAAAAGGAATTGCAGGTAGTTTTTTGAAGATCAAAGTTTCTTCATAAAGTGTTGTTTCCTCATATAAGAATTTAAGGATCATCGGGATGGGTATTTTTTTAAACAACTTTCCGAAAATGCTAACCGCTTCTTCAGGCTTTTCTAGAATTATTTTTAATAGGAGCTTGTCATAGAATTTAAACCTTTTTGGGCCAGATACTTTTTGCAAATTATTTGTGTAGTAATTGTTAGCTAATCTTACTGCATCAATTTGCATTTTTTCAAATCCATATCCAGAGGAAGCTTTTATTTTTCCTGCAGCACTTCCAATTAAAATTTCACCTGCCTTTCCTAAATCTGCATGATTATAATAAGCCATGGGAATTTTACCCTGTTCCTTTGAATTTATTTGATACTTGGCCCCATTCAATTTATTGGAAATATGTTTATTTAACTGTTCCAAATAAACAGTTTCGTCCCATATTTCTGATGAAAAAGCTGTAACCTCAATAAGGGCCTCATTGCTAGAATAGGGTAGGATATATACAAAGTCAAATGAATTTGGTAAACAGTTGCTGAAATCCATGATCGTCATAACATTTTGATCAAAAATATTTTCCTCTGTTTTTATATGCCATCCCTTAAAATGTTGCCATAGAAAGATGGGAGCCTCATGAAACTCTTTTTCTATTATACTGCTAAATACTGTAGATGAAACATATTCATGATGATTACAAACTACTTTAGATAACTGTGTTGGAGTTTTTTCAATACGGATGACCTCATCTTTGATAATCGTAATATTAGGAAATTGAGGGATAAACTGATTTAAAAAATAATGATAAAAATCTTCTCCTTTAATGGAAGAGTATGTATAAGGGTTAATTTCTTGCGTAGTTGTAAAATGTTCAGATGCAAATTGAATATGTTGCCAGGAATTTGTAATGAGATGTTCAAGGGGATGCTTTTCTTTATGCCAGAAGCACCATGTTTTTTGTTGATGCTGCGCTTCTTTTTCAATGACCAATATTTTCAGTGCCTTAAATTTTGGATTGCGCTGTAAATTGAATAGTAGCAGCATCGAAGAACATCCACCACCACAAATGATTATATCAACATTTTCTTTTTCCAGCATGTAATCAGGTATTACAAAAAAAGCATGCTTTGTATTTTGATATACAAAGCATGCTTATAAAAATGAAGTTCTAATTATGCTGCTTCTTTACGTGAAAGAGCATAAATAACTAATCCAAAACCGATTTTATTTACAGCATCACCGATGTTGTAAACAATATCCATTGCATGACTAGCAGCTGCTGGATCACTAACTAATTGAAATCCAAATAGTCCACCTGGTGTACCTAAAATGTAACCTAATGGATAAATTGCCCAACCAACCAATACGAACCAAGCCAATGTTTTAGTAGCTTTTGCCACTGCATCACCTGCATCTTTAGCAAGTTTTGATACTTCGCCAAACCATACTAAGTAAACAATGTAGAAGTAAGCTGCACCGCTAATAACTCCCCAAAGAACACTTTTTTCTCTGTTTACAGTTTCTCCTAAATAACCTGTAATTAACATTACTAGAGAAGCGAAAATTAATTTCCATAATAATCCACTCTTAGCACCTGCTTTTTTGGTAATTAAATAGAATTCAACACACATTAAAGGAACGGTTAAGGTCCAATCTACATAACGAAAAAATGTTGGTGATTCACCTGTTTCCAGGTTGTAACCGCGCATGTAATAGTAATGCACAGCAGCAATAAATGTAATTAATCCTGAAACCAAAACAGATGTTCTCCATTTTGCTGAAGTGTTTTGGATTTCAAAGAAGAAGAACACAGAAGCGGCCATCATAGCCATACATCCAATAAAGAACGTAAACGCAACGTAATTGTCACTCGCAATTACTTGCACATTTAAAAGTGTTTGATTCATATAGCAGTTTTGTTTTAAAGACAATTATCAACAAAAAAAGTTTGTTTATAAAACAAATTTTTGTTTAACAAAAAAGGTCAAAAAAATTAATTATTGCTGCATATTATTGTGAATCAATTTTTTATGTTTTTATAAAAAGAAGTTGCATGCTTTATTTATGATGAATAAGTGATATAAATTGAAAAAATTTTGCAATACTGAAATGTATTTTTTCTTTGGTTTGAAATGATCCCTCTTTTGTTTAAAAATGAGCGTGTATCAAAAATCGGTGTATCTTAATATTCAAACTTTATTAACGATACCCCATGAAGAAATTTATTATCTATTTCTGTTTATTAAATCCAGCTGTAATTCTAGCTCAATCGAACCCCAATATTCATTTTTTCCCATCTGGGACTGTCCTGAAAGAAAATCTACCTTATAATAACGATGCACATCAAAAACATTTACTGGATCTTTATTTGCCTAAAAACGCGAAGGGTAAAATCCCATTAATTGTTTTAATACATGGTGGTGCATGGTTGAGTAATGATAAGTATGCCGACATGGGTTATATGACCAAAACCATGGCTGCGATTGTAGAGGCAGGCTATGCTATTGCTTCTATCGATTATCGATTTAGTACAGAAGCAATCTTTCCAGCGAATCTGCAAGACTGTAACCGTGCTATTTCATTTCTTTATGATAATGCGGATAAATATGGTTTAGATGTCAGTCGATTTGCAGTAATGGGTTTTTCTGCAGGCGGACATTTAGCAAATATGGTGGGGCTAACAAAAAATAATCATGTTTCAGATTTTTTCATGAAGGGGAGTAGTTCGGCATTTAATATCAAAGCAGTAGTTGATTATTATGGTCCGGCTGAATTGGTATTGTTCCCAACCAGTAATGATCCCAAATCGCCCGAAGGTCTTTTATTAGGTGCAGCACCCCTGTCTCGCCCTGACCTAGCTAAAATTGCGAGTCCTATTACCTATGTTGATAAGAACGATCCTCCTTTTCTGATTATCCAGGGCGAAAAAGATGAAAGTGTAGATCCTAAACAATCGAAACTATTAAGTGCTTGGTTAACGGTGAAGGGTGTTCAGAACGAATTGATCATTGTAAAAGACGCCCCACATTATGGAGTGATGTTTGATGTGGATGAAATAAGAATGAAAGTGTTAGATTTCCTAAAAAGGCAATTTGGAAAATAATACCTGATGTTTTAAAATGAAAAGGATTGCCTGAAAAACATATAAATATCTTATCGCTACTTTTAAAAAATCATAAATATGAAACGAATTATAGCTTTTATTGCCTGCCTTTTTTTAATACAAAGTCAATTATTTGCGCAAAGTGCACCTGGATTTTGGCCGGAGATTGTTGCGTTTAAAAAAATAGATTCGACTCAGAAACCAATATTAAATTCCATATTATTTGTAGGTAGTTCTTCTTTTACCAAATGGAAAGATGTAAATGATTATTTCCCCGACTATCCAATTATCAATCGTGGTTTTGGTGGATCTACACTGGTGGATGTAATTCGATATGCTTATGATATTATTTTGCCTTATCAGCCTAAACAAATTCTAATCTATTGCGGTGAGAATGATCTGGCATCGCAAGAAAATATTTCTCCTGAAGAAGTATTACTTCGTGTTAAAACACTTTTCAATATTATCCGTACCAATCTTCCAGATGCTACCATTGATTATGTATCTATCAAACCAAGCCCTGTTCGTGCATCTATTCAGGATAGGGTTAAAATTGCCAATAAAGCAATTAAGGCATTCTTGAAAAAACAGAAGAATGCAGGGTTTATCGATATCTACGATGCCATGCTAGACACTAATGGAAATATGAGAGAAGAATTGTACCTGAGCGACCGCCTTCATATGAAACCTGAAGGATATGCTATTTGGAAAAAAGCGATAGCACCTTATTTAGTTAAATAGTTGGGTAATATATTATTGTTATTATAAAACACTGATGTGAAATCTACATTCATCTTTACACTTTTATTTGTTCTTGCTATTCATTCGCTGTATGCACAAACGAATAGTATTTCAGTAATTGACCATTGGCAGGATATTATTTCTGCTAAAGATTGGTTGATTCATTCCGGCGATTTTAAAGCAAAAGTTTCCCAAACAAATAATGGAAAAGAAGTTTATTTATATAATGGATTGCTGAAAAGAAAGTTTGTAATATCTGGTTCGAGTCTGGGATGTACTGATTATAAAAATCTGATAAATGGGCAGCAACTTTTAAGATCAATCTCTCCAGAAGCAAAAGTTACTATCAATGCTGTTGAATATGCAGTTGGTGGATTAACAGGCCAAACAGAGAAAGCATATCTGCTGCCTGCCTGGGTTGACACACTGAAACCTGCCGATACTAGTTTTGTGTTTTCTTCATACCTCATGGAAGAAATTCCTCAAAATTTAAAATGGAAAACTAAAGGATGGACGTCAAATAAAAAGCAGCCTTCTGGAAAAATGCTCAGTTTTATTTTTAAAGCAAATACAACCGCAATTAAAGGAGTGGTAGTAAAAGTACATTATGAACTCTACGATGGAATTCCCCTGATCATTAAATGGGTGGAGATTCAAAATAATGGAACAGTTCAGTTGCAAATTAATAAAGTAGTGAGTGAATTACTTAGTGCAGTGGAAGAAGAAAGTGCTGTAGTAGGCGCCAATGAAACTGAAAATAATATAGAGAATAGCAAAACCTTAAAACCAGCGAAAGGAATGAAAGTTCCCGAAGGCATTTATATTGAAACCAATTATGCCTTCAATAATGCCATGCGCTATCCTCTTAGTGATCAGACTACACATTGGGAAGTGGATTCCAAATACACGTCACAAGTAAATTATGATTATAGAACGCCCTGTCAATTAGAAGTGTATCCCGAGAAAGTAAAATCGATTTTATTAGAACCGGGTAAGCAATTCATTTCACTTCGTACACACGAATTATTAATGGATAGTTACGATCGGGAACGAAGAGGATTGGCCATTCGTAAAATGTATCAAACAATTGCACCTTGGACTAGCGCCAACCCCATTTTCATGCATTTGGTAAGTAGAAATGATGAGGATGTTAAAAGCGCTATTGACCAATGTGTGCGCACAGGATATGAAGCAGTGATCTTAAGTTTTGGAAGTCATATCAATATGGAAGACATTTCCGACACCAATCTTTCGCGTTGGAAAAAGAATGCAGAATATGCACACAGTAAAGGCATTTTACTGGGAGGGTACTCATTATTTTCAAGTCGCAGGATTAGTGATGCGGATGATGTAATCAGTGCCAAGACAGGAAAACCGGGTGGTGCTTTTTTTGGTAATGCACCTTGTTTTGGAAGTAAATGGGGACTCAGTTACAGAGATAAAATAAAACAATTCTTTACAGCAACTGGTTTTGATATTTGGGAAAATGATGGCCCTTATCCAGGAGATGTTTGCGCATCCACTTTGCATCCGGGTCATTCAGGACTTGACGATAGTCAGTGGAAGCAAATGGAAATTCAAAAAGATTTGTACCACTGGTTAAATGAACGAGGTGTATATATTAATGCACCAGATTGGTATTTTTTAGATGGGACAAACAAAATCGGAATTGGTTATCGGGAAGTGAATTTTTCATTGCCCAGAGAGAATCAGAAAATTTTAAACCGACAAAATATTTATGATGGCACCTGGAATATGTCTCCATCCATGGGTTGGGGTTTTGTACCTTTGACTAAATACCAGGGAGGCGGTGCTGAAGCAATTTTAGAGCCTTTAAAGGATCATTAAAAAGACTATGAACAATTGATGATGCAATATTATGGTGCTGGTGTACAAGCTTGTTATAGAGGTCCTAGGCTATACGATACAGAAGAAACAGAAACGGTTGTAAAGAACGTGATTGCATGGTATAAACAATATCGGGATATCCTGAATAGTGATATCATTCATTTAAGAAGGGCTGATGGAAGAGATTGGGATGGTATCATGCATCTGAACCCCAACTTAAAGAATAAAGGGTTGGTGATGTTGTATAATCCGCTGAAGGAAAATATTACTAGAAGCATCAAATTGCCTTTGTATTATTCAGGACTCAGCAAAGAAGTAACCATTCTTGAAAAAGGGAAAAATAAAATCACTAAAACCTTAGATCGAAATTATCAAGTTCAAATTGAGTGTACTATTCCAGCTGAATCTTATACTTGGTTGTTGATACAATAATGTTTATGACCAGTTACTCCAATTCAAACTTTATCTATTTTTGGTTGTACGCTTAACTGAAATGCAAATAGTACATTTGTTTGAAAATAGCTGTATTGCAACCTACTATATTTCTTATAACACCTCCTTTTACCCAACTCAATACGCCGTATCCTGCTACGGCATATCTGAAAGGTTTTTTCAATACTAAAAATATTGCTGCTACTCATGCAGATCTGGGTATTGAAGTTACCATGGCTATTTTTTGTAAATCTGGTTTAGAAAAACTCTTTAAGGAAATCGAAAAATCCTCAAAGAGTCACTCACCAAACATAGCTCGAATCATTGCCATGCAAGAGGATTATATCCTCACCATTGATGAAGTAATCCTTTTTCTTCAAGGCAAACGCAATACAATGGCACATTTAATTGCCAAAAGAAATTTTTTGCCTGAGGCTGGCAGATTTGCACAGGCAGAAGATTTAAAATGGGCATTTGGTTCCATGGGTATTCAGGATAAAGCAAAGTATCTGGCTACCATGTATCTGGAAGACCTGAGTGACCTGATTAAAGAAACGGTGGACGAACATTTTGGGTTTAGCAGGTATGCAGAAAGCTTAGGAAGGTCGGCCAATAGTTTTGACGAGATTTATGCCGCATTACAAAAGCCATACACTTATCTCGATCATATTCTGATCAACATACTACAACAAAAAATTGAAAGGATTCAACCGAAACTGTTTTGCATCTCGGTACCTTTTCCAGGAAATTTATATACTTCCTTGCGTTGTGGCGAATGGGTGAAAAAAAATCATCCACATATCAAAGTTGCCATGGGTGGCGGTTTTGCAAATACAGAATTGCGATCACTCAGTGATCCACGTGTTTTTGAATTCTATGATTTTATTACCCTCGATGATGGGGAAGCGCCCTTAGAAATTTTATGGGAACATGTGCAGGGTAAAAAAGAACTAACCGAATTGAAGCGCGCCTTTACTTTGGTGAATAAAAAAGTAACCTATATTAATAATACCAGTTGTGCTGATTATAAACAAGGGCAGGTAGGAACTCCAGATTATAGCGATCTGTATTTGGATCAATATATTTCTGCCATTGAAGTGATCAATCCCATGCATAGTCTTTGGAGTGATGGCCGATGGAATAAACTCACCATGGCACATGGTTGTTATTGGGGCAAGTGTACCTTCTGCGATATTTCTCTTGACTATATTAAAAATTATGAACCCATTGCTGCATCACTCATCGTTGATCGCATGCAGGAAATGATTGCACAAACGGGTCAAAATGGATTTCATTTTGTGGATGAAGCAGCTCCTCCTTCTCTGATGAAATCTATTGCTATCGAAATCATTCGACGCAAGTTGGTAGTGAGCTGGTGGACGAATGTGCGCTTTGAAAAAAGCTTTACACAAGATCTTTGTTTACTATTGAAAGCTGCTGGCTGTATAGCTGTGAGCGGAGGGTTGGAAGTAGCTTCAGATCGGTTATTGAAACTCATTGATAAAGGAATTACGGTATCTCAAGTGGCAAAAGTTTGTAAGCATTTTACAGATTCAGGTATTATGGTGCATGCGTATTTGATGTATGGATTTCCCACACAATCAGAACAGGAAACCATTGATTCATTAGAGATGGTGCGCCAGCTTTTTGAAACAGGCGTTTTACAATCTGCCTTCTGGCATTTATTTACCATGACGGCACATAGTCCGGTTGGTTTACATCCTGAACAATTTCAAGTAAGGAAACAAACAAATGATATTGGAACATTTGCCAACAATGATATACAACATGATGATCCAACAGGAGCAGATCACGAAAGCTTTGGGTTTGGATTGAAGAAAGCTTTATTGAATTATATGCATGGAACTTGTTTTGAATTTCCATTAAAAGATTGGTTCGATTTCAAAATCCCTAAAACAACTATTGCGCCTGATTTTATAAAACAGGCAATCGATGAAGTAGATATTGTATCCAATACAAATAGTAAATTTATTTGGCTGGGCAAACAGCCAAAATCAGAGATTATTCAAAAATCAAAAAAAGGAAGTAGCTGGGAAGTAATGTCTTTAAATTTCCAGACGCTCAAGTCGAATTTTAATATTAGTGTTGATCCTGATAAAGGCGCTTGGTTATTGAAGATCTTACCGCAATTACACATTCAGAATCCACAGCAGTTATCCCTTCAAGCCATTAAAGCTGACTATGAAAGTGCAGGTTTGGAGGATTTTGAATTATTCTGGGATAATAAACCCGTGAATACATTGTATAAAGCTGGATTATTACGCGTATAAATTATTTGAAATAAAATATTAAGTTTGGTACTATGACGAAAATTGAATTATTGAATGAGTTGCATCATAGTACTTATGCAATGATTCAACCTTCACCTATTCATGGTATTGGTGTATTTGCTATAACAGATATTCCTAAAGGCACTAAGGATATTTTTTCGAAAGAATCTGGTGAATGGATTAAAGTTAATAGAACTGAGGTAGATGCACTACCTGCACACAGTAAAAATTTAGTAGAGACCCATTGTTTGTTTGATGATGATGTTTACTACCTGCCTGATTATGGGTTTAAGAAATTAGATATTGTGATATTTTTAAATCATGCAGACAATCCAAATATTATCTCTGTGAATGATGGTGTATATTTTGAAGCAATCAGAGAAATAAAATGTGGAGAGGAATTGTTGATTGATTATGGAACCATCGTTGATTCAAATGAATAATCTCAAATCAATAAAATGAAGCCAACATTTTTTAAAGTTTTGATTCTTATTTTTTTAGTGCAGGCATTTCAATTAAATGCACAAATACCTAAAGAATATAAAGGGAAACCCTTCAGGGATAAATATTATAAAAAAGGAGCACAACAAAT
>Ga0194037_1001213_pt1 | contig 18941 bp, 14 predicted proteins | sample JunL306m_MetaG_FD_148653 | JGI IMG/M metagenome (GOLD analysis project Ga0194037, IMG submission 148653) | Anoxic zone freshwater microbial communities from boreal shield lake in IISD Experimental Lakes Area, Ontario, Canada - Jun2016-L304-6m | ecosystem: Environmental > Aquatic > Freshwater >...
GCACCTAGCAAACCATATTTAGGTATCCACCACAGATTAAGGCTTACATTGGTCATTGCCGCACACAATACCACCCAAATTAGGCCGTTCATTTTTTTTCTTAATTGAAAGCTATAATCAAAATAGTAAGATCTAATTCCTGTTATAAAGGCTGCTAATGCGATTATCATAATAATATGGCTGGCACCTACACGAAATTCAGCTCCCAGCATTACAAAGGCAATATTGTCGGCCAAAATAACAAGTGCTGTTGTAGCTGGAACTGAAATCATTAATAAAATAAGTAAATTTTGCTTAAGCTGATTTCGCGCATGTTCTTCGCTTTTTTCTTCTAATGCTCTAAGAGCTAAAGGAAAAGCGGCTAAATGAATAACACCCATTAACATACCTAAGGATTGCTGTGTTAAATCATAAGCAGCGGCGTAAGTACCAACACTTTCCGTGTTTAAAAACCAACCTATTAAAAAACGATCAGACACATCCAAGGTTAATGTTAATAAAAATGTCAATGTCAAAGGCATGCCATAAGACATAAAATCTTTAAGCATAAGCTTGCTATAAAATTGTTTAGAAATGCCACGCCAATGTGTCCTGCTGAAGTAAGCACTTATTAATAAACCCAGTAGTAAGCCCAGTAAGATCCCAATAACACCCAGCCCTAAATAAAATAAACCTAAACCCAAGACCAATGTTAATACTGCTTTAATAGAGTTAATGACCCCATAGCGTATCGACAACATACGAATATTAATAATTTTTAGATTCAAATCATACCAAGCTTGTAGCCATCCAATTACAAGGGCTATTACAATAAACCACCTCAAATTCTTATCTGGCCAAAAACAAGCTACTGCTCCACCTAATAAACCGGTGATAGTCACTAATATAAAAAAACTTATGAATGTTGTTGAAAGTAGTGTCTCTGCTTGATTGTCATGCTTAGGTAAAAAACGTCCAACACTAAGGCTTAACCACTGAAAGCAAACAGCATTGACAATACTCACTGCAGCCATAACAAGAGCGTATTGGCCGTATTGCTCTGCTGTTAGTAATCGTGTATACAGGGCTAGCGCCAATAAACTCACTATTCCAGGAATAATGCGGCCAAGAAAATATAAAAAACTATGCTTTATCAACATTAGGTATCTTTAAAAGTTAGGTTGTTGTTTATCTTGTATTTATAGCTACCTTCGCAACACTCCAGCAAAATCCAATATCACTTTATCTTCCCGATACGCGAGCTCTTTAAATTCTTTATGTGCCACCAAGAACACAATAATGTCAGCCTTTTCATAAGCTTCAAGCGTATCTGTCAGTTTAAAAATAGAGTGTTCCTTAATATTGGGTTCAACTATCAGAAAGTTGTTTTGTTCACTTTGCATGACTTTTTGGGCGATGTATTTGGCTGGACTTTCACGTAAGTCATCGATGTCTGGTTTAAAGGCTAAACCCATTAGGGCAACGGTCGGTTTATGGCCATGCTTTAATTCAAAGTCATGCATGGCGGTTTTGGTTCTTTCTGCGCACCAGAAGGCTTTGTAATTATTGACTTCACGCGCTACGCCGATAATGCGTGATTCTCTGGGATAGTCTGAGACGATAAAATAAGGGTCTACGGCTATGCAATGTCCGCCTACGCCAGCGCCGGGTTGGAGGATATTGACGCGAGGATGCTTGTTGGCTAGGTGGATCAATTCCCATACATTGATGTCGGCTTTGTCGCAGATGATGGACAGTTCGTTGGCAAAGGCAATTTGTAGATCGCGTGAGGCGTTTTCGGTGAGCTTACACATTTCCGCAGTTCGGGCATTAGTCTTGTGTAATTCGCCTTTGACAAAGAGCTGGTAAAATTCTATGGCTTTAAGGGTGGATTCCTCATTGATGCCGCCTATGGCGCGGTCGTTATAAACCAATTCGTGCAAGACATTTCCGGGTAGCACGCGTTCTGGGCAATAGGCTATATAAAGTGTGTTTTGTAGCTCAGGCCGTTCCCTAAAAATCAGTTCTGCCATTCTTTCGGTAGTACCTACCGGAGAGGTCGATTCAATAATATAGGTGTCACCGGCTTTCAAAAAAGGTATAACCGCTAGCGTTGCCGCTTCAACAAAGGAAATGTCCGGTTCGTGATTACCTTTAAAAGGCGTGGGCACCACAATTAAATACACATCGGCTAGGGTAGGGGTCAACGAGGCTTGTAAGTAGCCTTTTTCAACGCCGTCTTTAACGAGGGCTTGTAGTCCCAGTTCGATAATGTGGATTTCACCTTTATTTATGATGTCTACGACCTTAGGATTAACGTCAACGCCGTAAACCTGTAGGCCATGTTGAGCGGCTATGGCGGCTGTTGGCAGACCAATATAGCCTAGGCCGATAACGCAAGCTGTTTTTGATGGATTCATTTTAGGCCTTTCATAAAGTTAATAATACGCTCACAGGCCTTGCCGTCACCGTAGGGATTATGAGCTTTAGTCATAAGTTCATACGCCTCTAGGTTATCTAGCAAGTTATTGGTTTCTTGAATGATGCGTTGTGTGTCGGTGCCAACTAGTTTTACTGTGCCCGCTGCTACCGCTTCGGGTCGCTCGGTGCTATCGCGCATCACCAGTACCGGTTTGCCTAAACTGGGCGCTTCTTCTTGTACGCCACCGCTATCGGTAATGATTAATTTTGCTAAGCTCATTAAATAGATAAATTCTTCGTATTGCAGTGGCTCAATAAGGTAAATATTGCTGACTTCCGCCAGTAAGTCATTAACTGGCTTGCGGACATTTGGGTTTAAATGTACGGGGTAGACGATGTTAATCTGAGGTCTTGCTAAGGCAATGGTTTTTATGGCTGTGCAGATATCAATAAAGCCTTGGCCAAAATTCTCACGTCGATGGCCGGTGACTAAGATGAATTCTGCTGTTTTTGGATCAAAACCTTTTTGCTTGATGTTTTCATAAACCGCTGCACAAAAAATACGGTCGGTTTCTAGTTTGTTTTTCATTAACAGCAAGGCATCAATAACGGTATTGCCGGTCACGATAATACTGTTCGCTGCGACATTTTCTTTGAGTAAATTGTCTCGGCTTTGCTGGGTTGGGGCAAAGTGATAGCAGGTGATTTGTGAGGTCAGTTTGCGATTAGCTTCTTCTGGCCAAGGCGCGTAAAGATTGCCGGTTCTTAAGCCCGCTTCTATATGAGCTATGGTTATTTTTTCATAAAAAGCGGCAAGACTAGCGGTAAGTGTGGTTGTGGTATCTCCATGTACAAAAACAAAGTCGGGTCGATAAGCTTTAAAGACGGCTTTCATGCCTTTTAGGATGTTGCTGGTAATATCGTATAAATCTTGATTAGGCTGCATCACCTTAAGATCAAAATCTGCTGTTATGTCGAATAAGGACAAAACCTGGTCAAGCATTTCTCTATGCTGTCCAGTCACGCACACTTTAGTTTCAAACGCTTGCTGTTCGGCTTGAAAGGCTTTAACCAGTGGTGCCATTTTTATAGCTTCTGGGCGCGTGCCAAATACCAGTAGAATTTTTTTCATGGTTGTTTCGGGTTATTTAAAAAACTACAATTAAAGTTAAGTTGACGTAGAGCATCGCTGTCCAAAGTTAAGTTTTTGTAGGGGCGAATTTATTCGCCCTGTACGTTGAGCATCCAATTGCTGGGCGAATAAATTCGCCCCTACAGATGCAATCAATCCTTAACTTAATGGCAGTGATGCGGACCGTGAGGAACGATAAAATTTTTTTCATGTTTGTTTGGGTTCTTATAAAAAACTACAATTAAAGTTAAGTTGACTTAGAGCATCACTGTCCAAAGTTAAGTTTTTGTAGGGGCGAATTTATTCGTCCTGTACGTTGAGCATCCAATTACTGGGCGAATAAATTCGCCCCCTACAAGCAAATCCCTACATAGCCTCATAAAATTAGACAAATCTCTATAGTTGTATACCTAATCTCGGCTGGTTTCCTAAACTCTGCTTAGGAATAAGTCGTAAACTACATTCCTTAGTTTTCTTTTTGGTAATTGTATCGATAGACATATTTGCCATAGCCATAACCCGCGCCATAACGCGAGGAGTTTTCTGGTAGATCATTAAAGACAATGCCTTTCATGGTGACCCCCGATTGTGCTAAGCGTTTAGTGCATTGTTCTAATTCACGCAAAGGATGTTGGCCGGCTTTAACTACCATTAAAGTAGCGCTAGCAATGCGGCCTATAATGCCAGCATCAGTAACTGCCAAGATGGGCGGTGAATCAATAATAATATGATCATATTGCTTCGTTAAGATTTCTAATAGCTGTTCAAACCGTTCATGTAATAACAGTTCTGAGGGGTTAGGTGGTATAGAACCTGTAGAAATAAAATCAATATTGGCAGCGGTTATATGTCTAACAGCTTGCTCTAGGCTAATACTGTTGGAGATTAAATCAGAGAGTCCATTTTCTCTAGCTAGCCCTAAGCTTTGATGAGTCAAGCCTTTACGCAAATCAGCGTCTATGAGTAGGATTTTTTTACCGGCATCCGCCAATACCACCGCTAGATTTATTGCGATGAAGGTTTTGCCGATGCCAGGGCTAGGGCCGGTAATCATAATAATGTTATTTTGTGCTTCTAAGAATGCAAAGTGTAAGGTAGTGCGTAAACTTCTAAGGCTCTCTATGGCCAAATCTTCTTTATGGCTTAACGCTAAAATGAAAGGTTGTTCCTCATCGGGCTGAATGCCTTTAGTGAGCTTGATACTGAGCTTGGTTTGTATATTGCTATGAGGAACGGTGGCATACACTGGAATATTAAGATGTTTTTCAATTTGATCAGGATCTTCAATGCCAGTATGCAAGGCTTTACGAATAAATACCCAAGCAATGCCCATCATTAGACCTAATATGAAAGACACCATGACGATAAGTGGCTTTTTAGGCTTGATAGGTTTTAAAGAGAGTACTGCTTCATCAATAATTCTGACATTGCCTATGGTGCCCGATTTCGCAACTCTAAGAGTTTGGGCATTATTAAGCATGGTGGTATAAAGTTCGGTAGATACTTGCACATCACTAGATAATCGAACGATTACTCGTTGAGTTTCTGGCAATAGTTCAATTTTTTTATTGATGGCTTTGAGCTGCTCCTGCAAGCGGGCAATTTGTTTATCAGTAGCAATAATAACCGGATGTGATTCCGTAAAACGTCCTCTTAATTCATCTCTCTTTTGTTGTAGTACGGTCAGTTGAGTATTAATATCAACTACCCCAGCGAGTACAGCCTCTGTTTCAATATCCAGATTAATCGAGCCTTTATGGCCTCTAAAATCATTTAAAGCTTTAGTCGCCGCTTCTAATTGATCTTTAATCAGCGGCAATTGTTTATCTAAAAATTCTAGGGTGTTTTGTGATTCTTTAGATTTTTGCTCAACATTCTGTTTAACATAAATTTTGGTCACTTCATTAAGTGTCTGTGCTGCAAGTACAGGATCGGCATCTTCTAAGGTGGCGCTTAAAATACCCGTGAGCTTGCCTTTTTCAGTGACGATGAGGTTCTCATTTAAATTGTCGATGCTATTTGTTAACGATTGTTTGGTAATAATAAAATGTGTGCCAGGGCGAGCCTTTAATGACGATACTGACAAGCTAAATTTTTCTAAGCTTCCTACAATGGGTTTGCTGATGGTTTTACCGACGATACCTTCAAATAGTAATTCATCATCATCCCATACACTAAACTGTCCTTGTTCGCCTGTGATCAACGTTAAGGTCTGGTCAGCCCAGTCCTTAGGGACTATGAAGTTATCTATACGAATAACCTCACCACCCCAAGCATAGTGATCTAAGCCCATTATAGCGATGGCAACTTCGCCGGTTTTATCGTGTTGTTGATAATATCTGGCTATCGCTTTGCCGATAATAGGAAAGTAATGAGCTTTAGCAATAATATCCAGATTTAGGTTTTTAACAGCGCTACCTAAAACTAGGCGTGATTTAATAATTTCAATTTCTGCTAGGGCAGGGGTTTTGGTTTCCATTAAATTAGTTAAAGAGCCTAGTGCATCTAGGGCACTAGCTTTATCTTCAATTTGCAACAAGGCATCCGTTTTATAAATAGGCGTATCTAACAAAGCTTTGGCTATACCGAGTGCTAAAAATAGCAAGGTTATGAAAATAATTACATATTTGCTATCGACTATTGTGGCTAATAATTCGCCTAAATCTATCTCGTCCTCTTCGGAAGAGGCTTGATAGCTAGTAGCTTGCTGGCTGTTAGCTAAGTGTGTGTTACTCATAGTCTGTTTAGTGCTCTGTTAAATAGTAAGATCATCTAGGGTTGCTCAGTGGTTTTGGATTGAGTGTGCCGTTAAATGAATTCAACAAAGTAATGGTGGGTTGAATTTGTGCAATAATTTGATTCCAACGTATACCTTCTGCTCGGTCTACATAAAGAATGTCGTGAGGCTCTAAAGGAAAATGTTCGGCCAGCAATAAAGCATCTGGGGATTGTGCATCCAGATGAAAAATTTCTGGTTTATTAAGTCCGCCTCTAAACACAAAAATCCTTGCGGCATCGGCCGTAGTTTGGTCAAAGCCTCCAGCTTCGCTGAGTCCTTCAGTTAAAGTCATGCGACCCTTATTCATAATGACACTGCGTGAGCGTCCAGCTCCAGTGCCACCTACGGTATTTTCACCAAAAACAAAAATCTTGTTGAATTGATTGTCGGCGACATTCAGGACATCGCCTTGTTTTAGTAACACATTTTGAGTAATGTCACCGCCTTCATAGAGAGACAAAAGATTAATACTGTAGGTTTTACCCTCACGAGTTAAGGTTATATTTCGTAAGTCTGCCGTTTGGTTATTGACTCCGCCGGCATTATTAATGGCTTCTAGCACAGTTAAGGGAATATCTTTCAAGGTTTGAATACCGGGTTGATTGACTTCCCCAACCACATAAACTCGCTGGCTACGATAAGAATTTACCCGCACATCGAGTTGTACTTTTTCGATATATTGAGCAAGTTTTTCAGTGAGTTCGGCTCTAATGTCTTCAACGGTTCTACCCGCGGCTTTGACTATGCCTACATAAGGATAAAAGAAAGTACCATCTTCACCGACTACATTGCCCCCAGAAGTATTGGTGTTGCTGCCAGCGCTACCGACACTGGTGACATTATTGGCACTGGCAATACTGGTAGAACTGCCGCCAAAGGGATTAGTTAATTCAGGGTGTTCCCAAACGGTAATAATAAGAATGTCGCGTGCGCCGACCAAATATTGGCTAGCGTTGTCTTTGCTAGGCATACCTTTAACAGGCACCGAGCCTATGCGATATTCAAAATAATTATTGGCAACATTGTCGTGTCCCAAGCTGCGATGATTTAAATCTTTATCTAACTTTACAATTAAGTTGGCATCAATGGTCTGAATATTAAGTTTTTTTAACGTAGCGGCATTATTTTCCTGAACCGGCAACTTAACGCTCGATTGATCAGAAAAGGGGCTCATGTGTTGGCCTGGTATTAGGGTGCAACTACTTAAATTGAGCAATATTAATAAGGCTGGTAAAGCTGTTTTTTGCATAGCTGGGCTCAGTAGTGATAAAGGCTTTAATACGAGTCTTGGTTAATGGGCAACAAGGGTTGTTGGTTTTTAAAATTATGTACCTCAGTAGGATGGCTAGAACAACGTGAAACCCATCACTCTAGCGCACAATGATGGGTTTCGCTGTTGCTCTACCCATCCTACATTTCTATATAAAAAGTGCTAGGCCGGAATAAGACCACCCAAGCGCAGCGAGTGGTGGCGTTTCCGGCACAGATGCAGTGCCTATGCCGGAAACGCTTTACTCGCTTACGCTCGAAAAGTCTTATTCCGGCCTACAAACTATAAACCTTTGCAATGGAGTCAAAACTCACGAGTTTTGTTGCTTGGCGTAGCGATAGCGTAAGCCAAGCATTTCCTGCACATTTTGTCGGGTTACGCTATCGCTAACCCGGCCTACGCCTACAAAACTTTGCAATGGAGTCAAAACTCACGAGTTTTGTTGCTTGGCGTAGCGATAGCGTAAGCCAAGCATTTCCTGCGCATTTTGTCGAGTTACGCTATCGCTAACCCGACCAAAAGCGTCAGCTAGTTGGATGGGTAGAACAACGCTCTACCCATCCAACAATCTACATAAAAAGTTCAGCGGTTAAAGTTTTTCTAGCCATTGGTTTACACCCTGATCAATTAGATTCATTACCGATTCGAAAACCTCATGATCTCTTTGGTAAGGATCGGGAATATCAAAACCACCCCATTCACCCAATCTAAAAATCTTGCCTTTTGCGCTAGGTTGTTTAGCTTCAATAGCTTGTTTGTGAGCTGACTCCATCACTAAAATAATATCGGCTTTACGAATCATATCTTCGTTTAACTGATCGGCTCGATGTTCAGAAATATCGATTCCTTTCTCTATCATCAGTTGCTTTGCCTTGTTGTCGGCTGGATGCCCAACTAAAGCACCGATTCCTGCCGAACTCACTTGATAAACATTAGGCCTAGTGCTGAGTGTCGATTTAAGTAGCGCCTCTGCCATAGGGCTGCGGCAGATATTACCTACACACACAATCAGTATGTTATTAAACAAAAGTGATCCTTTAATTGTTGTGTATTACCTAAGTCAATTTTTAGTATTTGAATAACCATTTAACTCCATAAATCCTAAACCAGTATGGCTGCCGCTCACTTTAATCGCGCCTTCCCAGTACACATTATAGCTAGTCAAGCTGGCGTCAAATTCACTGTCGTTAATAATGCCACGGGTTGTTAAGGCCATATTTTTGCTTGGAATGATTATTTTCCATTCAACAGGGTAATTAGTGTCGGTTTTAGTGCTATGCCAGCGCTGACCTTGAGTCAGGGTAAAGTCAGTGCTGCTTAATATTTCGGTATTACCATCCTTGGTATAGCTGCCGGTATAAAGTATGGATTGATTAGTCTTGTCGCGTAATTGATAAATCATCACATCACTTTGCTCGTCAAGTTGTAGGCTAAACCAATCCCAAGATAATTGCGTGGTAGAAAAATCTCCCCATTGATGATCAAACCAAGCAAGGCCAGTGACTGCTTCGCTTTGACCATTAATTTTTAAGGTTCCAGTAATAGCCATACGTGTTCTGGAATAATAATAACTACTGCCGGCAGTCCCTAAGGAAATGATGCCGTCTTTACCATGAAATACAGGGGCTTGCGTGCTGTTTAAGTCAAGTTTAAAACTAAAGTCTGGTGTTGAAGCTATTAGTTGATCAATACCGTTACCACCTGCGATACTCCAATGATCGGTAGTAAAATCAAAATGATTAACCGTGCCGACTGATAGATTGCCTGCTGTACTGCGTTGATCTATGTAATGCTGTCCAGATTGATGATCGGTTACTGAAACATGATTAACCATCTGACTCATGCCGCTATTAATAAGAAACAGGCTATCATGAAAACTGTATTTTTTTCTTGAAGCCGTTAGCAAATGACCGTTGTAATACCACCATTCCATTTTATAAGCATGAGGGGCATCATCTTCCGGTAAAGAAATTAAGAGATTGCTTGCTGCCTTTGCTTCAAACCATAACGGCGTTTTTTTTTCTTTAAAGAACTGGTAATAACTGGCCGTCGCCATCATTAGCAATACACTAATGGTCATTAGGCTATGCCTGTTGACTCTAATGAAGTCGATTGGCTTTTTATGTTTAAGGTGCGCAGACTTTATGTTCATTAATCAGGATTTTTTATAAGATTTATAAAATCTGGACTGATTGAACTCTTCTATTTCTTTAGCACTTGCTTGATATCGTCTATCACTCAAAATACGTCGCTGGTTGAGTCTACGCATAACAATCAATATTAATGATGACGGATTGTGTGTGCGGCGATTAGTCTGGGTTCTGCGCTTAATGCCTATGCTGTTATTTAAATAGCGCGCGACTTTTAGCATTTTCCAAGCATGGCTAAGATTATAGCGATAGCTAATAAACACGAGCATAAACAAACTAAACATTAACCATTCGGGCGCATTGAAAACAAGGTCTAGTGCAAGGCCTGTTAAGCCCAATAATAACGAAAATGTTAGAATTAGGCCTAGAGTGACATGGCGCCCATAGCCAGCAATGGGTAATAAGTGGTGTAAGTGCTCTCTGTCAGGAGAAAAAACTGAGCGGCCTTGTTTTATGCGTAGCGACATAATGGTCACAGTATCTAACAGGGGGCTTGCTATCAGCCATAATGCTGTCACAGGATTAATGATTTTATGATCGCCTTGTGATGCAGAAATAATGACTACGCTAATGGTAAATCCCAGCATCATGCTACCCGCATCACCTAGAAAAACTTTAGCTGTTTTTTGTCCAAATGCTTTGAGGTTAAATACTAAAAAAGCACTGGTAGCCGCTGCAAGTAGAGAGCAAAGCAATAAAAGGTTGCTGTAATTAGTGGTAATAAATAGGGCGCATAAGATAAAAAAAATAATCAGTGAAGTGCCGCCCGCTAAACCATCAATACCATCTATCATATTAAAGGCATTGATGCCGCCTAAAATGGCAAACACGGTAAAGGGTATGGAAAATAGGCCTAGTTGTATTTCACCTAGACCGAATAAATTGCCTAGGCTAGTAATTTCAATGCCGCCCCATTTGATCATGATTAATATGGCCACTATTTCGGCAAAAAAACGTAATTTAATATCCAAGTTTTTGAAATCATCAATCAATCCCGTGGCAATAATAAGGCTGATGGCTGTCAAAAAGCCCATGTTAATAGTAGTCAGCTTGCTTTCGGTCAAAATAAAAAAAACCATACATAGATAGATGGCTAAGCCACCGATTAAAGGTATGTCACCGTTATGTTTTTTTCTGGTGTTGGGTTTATCAGTCAGGCCTATTTTTAGGGCAATTGGCCTTAACAACAGTAGCCATGCGACTGTCATGAAAAAAGCACTGCTCATTAGTAAGGCAAATGCTGGCTGCTCGAGCTCGGTCATAGTGAGGTCTCATTGCTTTTAAAGCAGTGCATATTAAGAAAAATCAGCTTAATAAGTAGAGCTGATCGTGACATTAGCGACCTGTGATGCGAAGTTAATGATATTCGTTTTTATAAAGCATAAATGTTGTTAAGTCTCGTAGGCTGGACTCCGATTCAGATTCGTAGGCCGGAATAAGACTTTATGAGCGTAAGCGAGTAAAGCGTTTCCGGCATTTGCAGCGATTCTGTGTCAAAAACCTATATCTACATTTGCTTATTGATTCCTTATGATCTCCAGTATTGGGTGCAATACGGCTATCGCTTATTGCACCCTACAGACTCCGATTCAGATTCGTAGGCCGGAATAAGACTTTATGAGCGTAAGCGAGCAAAGTGTTTCCGGCATTTGCAGCGATTCTGTGTCAAAAAACTACATCTACATTTGCTTATTGATTCTTTATGATCTCCAGTATTGGGTGCAATACGGCTATCGCTTATTGCACCCTACAGACTCCGATTCAGATTCGTAGGCCGGAATAAGACTTTATGAGCGTAAGCGAGTAAAGCGTTTCCGGCATTTGCAACTTAATTTAGATGTTAATTTACTTTGTTTGTTCCTGGCTTGTCAAGAAACTATTTAATGCACTTGTCATTGCAGATTGAATTAATGACTCAGGTTTATGTGCGTTCAACTATAGCTTGTCAACCTTATGTGGCTATTGTCAGCGGCATGGTAATTTCTGTCAATAGTAGTAATACCTATGCGCTTAAGATTAATGAATAAAGGCTATGTAGAATGTCGTGAGTAAAGTGTGGGTAGTCATTAGCACTACAGGCAATGACTAAGGGGATGCGATGACAGTTATAACTGAGACGCTAAATGTTTTTCCTTTGACATCGGCTCTTTTAATGTCGACACAAATAAGTTTATTGCACGCCATAGCTTACATTTACTATGTCCTTAGATCTTTTGGCAGCGCAAAAAAACATATTGTGTCAACAAGCTACACTAGTATGTCTGCAATAAAACCTTCAGGGTTTGCCTCGGTAACTTTTTAGACTGCACTCATTACTTTTTTGTTTGCCATGAAACTTGCAATACACACAAGAATATATTTTGGGTGGGCAATAAAATATTTATATTGACAACTAAGATATCAAAGGCGTAACTTATGAACTAGATTATCGGGTTAATAATGACCGATATTCTTGTAAAAAGTCACAGTAAACAGCAGCAAACCTCTAGCAGCGATAAGGAAATATTCTACACGTCTACTGATATAGCAATATTTCACACTTAAACCATTCGGAGTTTACTTAAGACTATGAGCGCAAATATCTTTTTTCCAAGAACCGAAGATGCACAGATCGTTTGGCTATCTCATTATAATTTAAAGCTGCCTAATAGTGGCCCTGTCTGCGGTATCAGTGCAGAAGAAATTGCTAGCACCCAACAGGATGTTGCTTACTGGATTTGGCTATTGCAATATTGGCATCCTGCATTACAGAGAGATGCTAAGGATGCAACGGCACACAAGCAACTGATGGTGGCTGGAGTGGGTTATGGAGGGGCTAATATTGCACATCCGTTACCTTCTGAATTTCCGAATTCACCAACGATACCTGAGCCAGGAATGCAAAAACGCTTATCCAGTCAGATCATTCGCATTAAAGCCAGTGCTAACTATACCGATGTTATTGGTCATGAATTGGGTATCATCGCTACAACTAATACGGTGGAGCATTTAATTCCTGATCCTACTGTTTATGTCGAGCTGGGCGAGAGCGGTAGTCGTGTACGTATCGATTTTAAAAAATACCGACATGATGGTATTTGGATAGAAGGCCGAGTTAATAGCGGCAATTGGGAGTTTCTCGCTGTAGACACGGTAAAGCCCTATTATGACGAGCGCCCCTTGGCAAATGGCAATACCCATGAAACTCGTGAATATCGGTTGCGTTGGTGGGATAAAAGTGTGGCGCATGGCGAGTGGAGTGCGGTGCAGCAAGTGGTCATTGGGGTTTAAGTTTAAACAGTTAATAACTTAAATAGAGTGCTTTTGTGGGAGTAGTTTGAGCTGCGAAGTTGCTGAAAAAGTCGTTCTCACAAAAGGTTATTCGGCTATCAGCTTAATAAGAGACACCACGATTTTGTCGGGTTACGCTATCGCTAACCCGACCGTTTTAATACGAGTCACAGTGTAAGGCTTAACTTTATAGTGTGCCGTCTTTAGTTGCTAGCCATTTGTTATGTCTAAGCTTTGAATTGTTGTTTTTAAATGCCAAGGTATGAGCCAGTGCTTTAAAGTCTTAGTGGCTTGCTTAATAGTATTTGTTTAACCACAATAATTGTAATAATTAATTCATTTGACATTAGTGTGGTTATTGCATTAACCTACAATCCATGTGATTTTTTATTTTGAACTCAAAGGTGCGTTATGAAGTTAGGTCAGTCATTTTGTTTAAAAGTTCTTTTTATCTTATTGCTTAGTAGTTTTTGCTATTCTGCCTATGCAGAAGTAGATGCTGATGCGGCAAAAGCTTTAGCTAAACAAAACAATTGCTTCCGCTGTCATGGTGTTGATAAAGATAAAGATGGTCCTTCATTTGTTAAGAGTTCGGCTAAATTCAAAGCAGATCCTAAGGCGACAGAAAAGTTATTACATCATTTAACTTCAGGTGAAACCGCTAAATTTCCTGATGGTCATGAAGAAGCTCACATGATTTTGAAGGTGGATGATGCTAAAGAAATTAATAATCTAATCGCCTGGATACTTTCACAGTAATACCAATTAATTTGTATATTAAGGCTGGCAACTTAAGTAGAGATAGCTGCTAGTTTTAGCTCTTCGTCTTTAACCGGCTTTCATGAGATCTCTATCTAAAAGTGAATAGTTTTATTCGTTAGATTGATTTTGGATGAATTTAGTTTTGTAGGGTGAATAAGCGCCAGAGACTGTGAATGTATTCTTTTTATTTTCCCTCTTTAGTAAAAAGGGGTTAGGGGGGTGATCTATTAAAAATAGTCATAAAATATCAGTAACTTATGGTGCAAAAATCCCCGTAGGGGCGTATTGCATACGCCCAACATCGAAAGTAAATGTTATAGAGCTTATTTTATAAGGGCGTATGCAATACGCCCCTACGATCTTCACCATAATGTTATCGTTCTCGCGTGGGAATGCTAACAATTTTTTGTGTAGATACCTATGCTACCGACGCGCGGCAAAACCGAGGAGCGCAGATTGAGCTGCAATCGAGCCGCCTTTTCTTTGGATACTTTATAAAGGCTGCGCAAAAGAAAGTATCACGCCTTCGGGTGCGATAACCCGATTAACACATCGTCGCGATAGCGACCTCATTAGGTGTGTTTTTTTAAACCGCTGAATGGCGACTGCGTAACATCAGCTTAAATTTTATTAAATCACCCTGCTTCGTTGCTTGATGCGTGAGGCTTAAATCTGTTCAGTCGAGTATTTTATGACGATATTTATAAACATTATTTTGCTTTGTGGTTTTCTTATGACCTCGGCGTATGCTGAAAACGTTCAGCCTGCTGTCGGAGTTACATCCGCAAAATCACCCGCGCAAATGATAGACAGAGATTCTGAATGTACTCGCTGTCATGATGAAAATGAAACCAAACCGATACTTTCTATTTATCAGACTGCGCATGGTAATAAAGCCGATGCTCGCACGCCGTCTTGTCAGTCTTGTCATGGCGAAAGTGTCAAGCATTTGACCAGTAAGACTGATGCTCCTGATGTGATTTTTGGTGTTAAAAAAGGTATTTATACGCCTAATAAAGCACAAGATCAGAATGTGGCTTGTTTATCTTGTCATGAAAAAGATCCTAAGCGCACGCATTGGCAAGGTGGTGCTCATCAGGCGGCTGATTTAGCCTGTACTTCATGCCATGTTGTGCACTCGGCCCATGACAAAGTGCGTGAGAAACCGACTCAGGCTTTAGTTTGTTTTACCTGTCACCAAGATCAAAAGGCTCAAGCGAACAAGTTTTCTCATCACCCGATACCTGAAGGCAAAATCGCCTGCTCCGATTGTCATAATCCGCATGGCTCAGCTGGACCGAAGTTGCTAGTTAAAAATACTGTGACCGAAACCTGTTATACCTGCCATGCTGAAAAGCGAGGACCCTTCTTGTGGGAGCATCAGCCGGTAAGCGAAGATTGTACTAACTGTCATACGCCACATGGCTCTAACATCACGCCGTTGCTTAAATCACGTCCACCGTTTATGTGTGATGAGTGTCATGATGGCCCTCATGCCAGTAAGAGTCCTGTTGCCGGTAATGCCGCAGGTTATCAAGGTGGACTGGCTAGTACTGCCAATCCAAGTTCGAGTTATACCGGTAGAGCTTGTATGAATTGCCATAGCATGGTGCATGGTTCTAATGATCCCGCCGGTGCACTTTTGCAACGTTAAGCTAATAACGGAGATAGTCATGAATACTCGTAATGAAAAAATGAATATCAGTATCTTAGGGTTAGCGATGCAGTGTGCAGTGATGACCGTTGTTGTCCTGCCGCTGAATGCTGTTGCCGATGATGATACGGATGCTTTAAAGCGTCCTACTAACTCGGTAGAGTTCGGCTCTTTATATTCTAGTCAAAATTCAGCTCGGTTCGGTCAATATAATGGTCTGAATGATGGTGGCTTTTATGGTCTAGGTAGTTTTGATGTGCGTGGTGGAGAGGGCTATGATGACAAAAAAAATAGTGCTCTCCGCTGGATGTTAAATGGAAGTAACCTTGGTACCACTTCTCGTAGTGTCGATGGTTCGGTCAGTGATCAAGGTAAATGGAAAGTCAACTTGGGTTATGACGAGTTGCAGCATAACATCACCAATACCTATCAAACTCCGCTACAAGGCAGCGTAGGTGGTAATAATTTTACCTTGCCCTCAAATTTCGGACCTATTGGCACAACGGCTGTTCCAAATACACGCTCGCTGAATTCAACTCAATTGGGTGCTTTTAATACTGAAAAAGAGTCTGTTAGTCGTAAAAATGGCTCGATAAGCACTGCTTATACTTTTAATGAAAGGTTAAGTGCGCAAATTGATTACAACCATTTAGATCAGTCGGGTGCAAAACTAATTGGTACTGGTTCGATGGGCGGTATAAACGTAGGGACTGGAATTGGGAGTGCTGGTTATAAAGGTACTAACGAAGCCGTAAATATTCTAATGAATCCTACTCGTTATCAGACCGATAATGTCAATGCGGCCTTGAATTGGAGAGGTGATAAAGGTCATCTAACTGGTGGTTATTATGGTTCGATTTTTCATGATGATTATAATAGTCTGAGCTGGCAAAGTGCAGTAGTGACTCCGGGTACAGGAAGTTGTGCTGGTGCCAATTGTTATACCAATAACACGATGAGTACTGCGCCTAGTAATAGCTTGCATCAGGCTAATTTAACGGGCGGTTATAATTTTACGCCGACCACCAAGTTGGCAGGTGGTTTTTCTTACGGCTATAACCAGCAAAATTCGGCTTTTGCGCCGACCAATATAGCGCAAGTCAATGGGTCTTCGGCTAATGTGATGTGGGGAGCCGGTTTGCCGGGTGCGTCGTTGAATGGCGTGGTTGAAACGACTCACGGTGATTTAAAACTGACCAATCAAAGTATCAAAGATCTAACCTTAGCAGCTGGGTTTAAGTTCAATGAGCGCGATAATCGCACTGACTCTTCAATATATCAATTTAAAGCCATTAACGATGCGCTTGCCACAAATGTTACTAATATTCCTGTAGCAGCAACAAATTATACCGGTGTGAATACCCCGTATAGCAACAGCAAAACTCAGTATGAGGCATCGGCGGCATATCGACTGACCAAAGCCCAAAATATCAATCTGGCTTATGATCATGAGAGTGTCAGGCGCTGGTGTGATAGTGTGGCGATAGGCGCTGCTCAATGTGTAGCTAGTCCTGCCAGTGAAGAGGATAAAATAGGCCTGACTTATCGGTTGAAAGCGAGAGATGATGTCAATTTTAATGCGGGTTACACCTATGCAGATCGTCGCGCAGACGTGTCGAACTTCCAAGCTAATGCTGGAAATTACGGTATCACTAGTCTAGTCACCTCAACAGCTACAGGCTCTGCAGACTCTGGCTTTAATGCAGGAAACTTCCTTGGTTACGCAGCTTTTCCTTACGCGAATCGTAATCAAAATTTGGGTAAAGCCGGTGTTAATTGGCAGGTCACTCAAAAATTGGATTTGGGTCTGAATGGCCGTTACACCTACGATAGTTATGATGCGGCACTGGGTGTGCAGAATGGACATTCAGCAGGTGTTAATGTTGATGCGACCTATAACTATGCTGAAAACAGCACTGTTTCCGCCTATTGGAATTGGCAGAATGGACAACGCAATATGCGTAGTGGTATCGGTGGCGCCAATGGTAATACCAGTGCTACTGTAGTGGGTGCGGCCTCTCAAACGGTGGCACCTAACAATTTATGGAATAACCAGCTTGAAGATAATAGCAATACAGTGGGTCTTTTGACTCGGCGTGGTGGTTTGCTGAATGGCAAACTTGATCTTATTGGCGATTTATCTTATGCACGGGATACCACGGGCTATTCAACCCAAGTGCTTTATACACCTAGTACCAATATCGCCTGTGGTAGTGCGGCTTCTTTGACTTGCGGATCCTTGCCACCCATCTCAAATGAAATAATCAGTATGAAACTGACGGGGCATTATAAGGTTCATAAAAATGGCAAGCTTGCTTTGACTTATATGTATCAAAAGTTAAATAGCAATGACTATTATTATTACGGGCAGCAGTTTTCGACTACGCCATCCACGCTTATGCCAACTAATTTACAGATGCAAAGTTACGCCGTTAATGTCGTTGCCCTATCTTATAACTACAGCTTTTAGGATTTAAAAATGATTGAACCGAATGATAATGTAACGCTAGGCAAGCTGTCTTTAACTTACCGAGTGTTGTTTACCGGATATTTATTGGTCGTGGGTTTGGGCTTATGTATGGCGGGTGCCCAGATTATGCTAACGCATGGTATGGCTGATGGTAAGCCGGGTTTATCAATGAACGACATCGTTTATAGTTATTACGGTAATCGTTCTGGTTCCAAGCTTGAAGCTGCGCTAACTGGAAAAATGAAAGATAAAGCGCCTGCCGAGGTTAATTTTACTTTAATTAAATGGGCGCGTGATGGTGCGCCTGATGCCGAGTGGAGCAAGATTGCACCTTTGCTAGAAAAGAACTGTGGCACTTGTCATGATTCCGAGTCTGGTTTACCTGAGGTGACTAAACAGGATGTGGCTAAAACTTTAGCGGAAGTCGATCATGGTGCCAGTATTGCAACCTTGACACGCGTTTCTCATATTCATTTATTCGGCATCAGTTTTATTTTCTTGTTTGTTGGTTGGATCTTTGGCATGGCTGAGTTTAACCAACGCTGGAAACTTATCTTAATATCAACCCCCTTTGCTTTCTTAGTGTTGGATGTTGCCTCTTGGTGGCTGACCAAATTTTGGCCTAGCTGTGCTTGGATTACCATGGTCGGCGGTATTGGCTACAGTGTGGCGGCTATGGTGATGTTTGCTACCTCTTTTGCGCAAATGTGGTTGCCACGTTGGACTAAGAAATAAAAGACAGCTGCGTAAATTTCTTAGTAGGGACAGGTCGCGACCTGTCCCTACAATGCTTAATAGTTCTTATCACTCCTACACGGAGCGTCACTCTGTTTAAAGCTAAGCTGATCTACGTAACTGGGCGAATAAATTCGCCCCTACAAGTAAATAAATTCGCCCCTACAAGTAAATGAATTCGCCTCTGCAAGTATAAGTATCTACACAAGTTTCTTATCGGCGTGGAAACGATAAAAAACACCGTAGGGGCGTATTGCATACGCCCAACATCGAAAGTCCAATGTTATAGAGCTTATTTTATAAGGGCGTATGCAATACG
>Ga0194037_1001214_pt1 | contig 18939 bp, 9 predicted proteins | sample JunL306m_MetaG_FD_148653 | JGI IMG/M metagenome (GOLD analysis project Ga0194037, IMG submission 148653) | Anoxic zone freshwater microbial communities from boreal shield lake in IISD Experimental Lakes Area, Ontario, Canada - Jun2016-L304-6m | ecosystem: Environmental > Aquatic > Freshwater >...
CGGTCGCCAGTCAGTCGGTGGCCTACAACACCGTCGCCACGTCACCGATCGCGCCGACCAGGACGGGGTACACCTTTGCCGGCTGGTACAGCGATGCGGCCCTGACCACGGTCTTTGCCTTCACAACACCAATTACGACCGACACGACGCTTTACGCCAACTGGACTACCAACAGCTACACTGTTACTTTCAACAGCAACGGCGGGAGCGCGGTCGCCAGTCAGTCGGTGGCCTACAACACCGTCGCCACGTCACCGATCTCGCCGACCAGGACGGGGTACGCCTTTGCCGGCTGGTACAGCGATGCGGCCCTGACCACGGTCTTCGCCTTCACAACACCAATTACGGCCGATACGACGCTCTACGCCAAGTGGACCACCAACAGCTACACCGTTACTTTTAACAGCAACGGCGGGAGCGCGGTTGCGAGCCAGTCAGTGGCATACAACACCGTCGCCACGTCACCGATCTCGCCGATCAGGACGGGGTACACCTTTGCCGGCTGGTACAGCGATGCGGCTCTGACCACGGTCTTTGCCTTCACAACACCAATTACGACCGACACGACGCTCTACGCCAAGTGGACCACCAACAGCTACACTGTTACTTTCAACAGCAACGGCGGGAGCGCGGTCGCCAGTCAGTCGGTGGCCTACAACACCGTCGCCACGTCACCGATTGCGCCGACCAGGACGGGGTACACCTTTGCCGGCTGGTACAGCGATGCGGCCTTGACCACGGTCTTCGCCTTCACAACGCCAATTACGGCCGACACGACGCTTTACGCCAAGTGGACCACCAACAGCTACACCGTTACTTTTAACAGCAACGGCGGGAGCGCGGTCGCCAGTCAGTCGGTGGCCTACAACACCGTCGCCACGTCACCGATCGCGCCGACCAGGACGGGGTACACCTTTGCCGGCTGGTACAGCGATGCGGCCCTGACCACGGTCTTTGCCTTCACAACGCCAATTACGGCCGACACGACGCTTTACGCCAAGTGGACCGCCAACAGCTACACCGTTGCCTTCAACAGCAACGGCGGGAGCGCGGTTGCGAGCCAGTCAGTGGCATACAACACCGTCGCCACGTCACCGATTGCGCCGACCAGGACGGGGTACACCTTTGCCGGTTGGTACAGCGATGCGGCTCTGACCTCGGTCTTTGCCTTCACAACACCAATTACGGCCGATACGACGCTCTACGCCAAGTGGACACCTCTGCCGACCATTAATGTTACGGTAACTAGTAATCCTGCCGGGCTTGCTATTATCGTTGACGGAACAACGTATGCCGGATCTAAAACATTCTCCTGGCTTCCCGGAAGTAGCCACACCATTAACACTTTGACTCAGCAAAATGGGGTAGCAGGAACCAGATACAACTTCGCGAACTGGTCCGATGGCAAAGCGCTGAGTCATACGGTCGTCTGCCCGGCATCGGGGAGTATCACCTATACGGCCACCTTTTCTACCCAGTATCAACTCATCACGAATATTCTTCCTGCCGGTGCAGGAACGATGTCACCGATTTCGGGTGGATGGTACGCCGCGGGTAGCGTTGTGAATCTTAACGTAATACCTAATAAAGATTACAGCTTCCTTAACTTTACCGGCCCGGTGGCCAATTCCGGCAGCGCTTCTACGACTGTCACCATGAACGCTCCGATAACAGCAACCGCCAATCTGACCGGCATCCCGCTTCTTACCACGAGCATTGGCGCCAAGTCCGGTGCGACAAACGCCCGTTCTTGGCCGGTGACACTTACCAACTCTGGGGCGGGGACGGCTTTGTCAGCTAAAATTAATGGTCTAACCCTTACCCAGACATTTGGAGCTGTCTGCACTCCAGTGATCAACACGTCGTTTCCAATAATAGTTGGGGATATTGGCAAAGGTGGGGCAGCGACTGGTACTGTTTCCATTAATTTTTCAAGTTGCCCGGCAGCAGCCCGCTTCACATCTATCATCACCTACGGCGCGACTAATGGCGGTGGTGGCGTAAAAACCTATACAAACCAGTTCAGATAACCTGGCCTGATAACGAAAAGGAGATATTTAATGTTTAATAGAATTTCACTTTTATCCGCATTTCTGGTGTTGGCGTTTACGGTCAGCGTCCTGGCTTCGGAAACGATGTCTCTGTATCCGGTGAATGATGTTATCGGTGTCCCCGGCAGTAACCTCGGGTGGGGGTTTACTATCGAAAGTGATACGAATTACCTGTTGGCCATGGATGTTACCTTCAATTCTGCCGCTGGATGGGGAGACTTTACCGGTTATACCACGGATCTTGGCAGTTTTGTCGTCACCCCGGGGACATCCGTTTCTCACACATTTGATCGAGGCATTGAGGCTGGTGTGGGGAATTTTTACATCCACTCCGACGCTGTACCAGGGTCAATAGCATCGGGATTTATCGACTTGACCTATGGTCTTTTCAAAGTTAATCCAAATGATCCGAATTTCAATCCTGATAATGACATCATATCTCTTAATAATGTCTTCAGTAATCCGGTGTCCGTGACGGTGTTAGCACCGTCCGCGGTTCCCGAACCATCAACATTTATTCTTTTGGGCGCTGGGTGCTGCGGATTAACAGGCATGATACTGCGTGGAAAAATGAAAAATAAAGTAACTTCTTAACAAGATTGATGATGAATATACCTCTAAGGTTTCCTTATACATTCGTTTACTTAACTCATAAATGATCCTTTGATATGACAAGCGAATTTCTAATAACTGGTTGCGTGGCAGGTTTTCTGGCAAGTTGCATCGTCGTTCTTCCGGCGAGCGCCGTCTCGCCTTGGGGATTGTGGAATGATCCGCACGGTAACTTGATGGTATCTGAATCGACTTCACCGGTGGTGAATCCGCCGCCTGTAGTGAGTCATTCAGCATGCGCTGCTTCACCTTGGGGACTGTGGCTCGATCCGCGGAGCGAGCTGATGATGCCGAAATCGGCGCCTTCGCCTCGACCCGTCTTGCCAGCGATAGTAGTCCCGGAGATGTTTGCCACAACAGTCGAGAAAAAACAGCCCAGGAATAAATGGGAGCTCTGGAACGATCCTGTTGAGTAGTCGTCAAAGGCTTTGAATTCCTCAGGATAAGCCGCCGTTTCCCACGTCAGGCACGATACCGATAGCGCTGGGAAAGCGACGGAAGATGGTAAATTATCTGCTCGGCCAATAGTTACCCATGCACCGGCCTCTCCTTCCCCTTGAGTGTCATCCTTTTTGCATGGAAGTACCGTGTGGTGTCAAGAAAGGAACGTTAAATGAAAAAGTTATTTATGCTGTGTTTTACAATGATTCTGGTAACGGTTGTCCTTACCGGTAACGTCATGGCTTCGTTCGCCACGGGCCACCTTATCCGCGTTGTCTATGATACTGTCGGGACGAAGGAGTACGCTACTGATCTTGGTCCCATGGCGTCCTTCGCAACCGCCAGCAATATGCAAATCGGGGGTGGTGCGGATGCAGTCACTACCACCATCCTGGGAGCCGCCTCTTGGAATAGCCTGGTTGTAGGTTACTTTCTGGTCGACGCCACGTCCGGCGCCAATCAAGTGGCCGTTGCCGGCGCTGTCGGTGGCCTGCAATCCGGTAATCGCAAGTTCACAAGCTACAATGGCGCGGCTGGACAGGTGATCGCCATGTATAACCTTCTTGCTCCTGGCTCGACATCGTTGCTTATCGCTGACAAGACGGTAGGTAACACCTACTTCAGCAGAATGGACTCAGCGGGATCTGATACCGGCAGTTACGGGGGGTGGTTACCTGCCGGTAGCAACCCTGGTGGGTCTCTGAGTCTAGCCGCCATCTCAACCACCGGATATGTCGATCAGTCTATTTACACCTGGGGACCAGCCAATTTGGGACTTCAAGGCCCGACTTCCGGTATTGTAGCGTTCACTGTCAGAACCATGGCAAACGGCTCCACTGTTATCAATCCATTGACTGCTACTGACACCACTTCTCCGGTTGTGACTTCTTTCACCATGCCGGCTACGGCGACGACTACGGCGGTTGCTGTTACTTCGTTTACCGCCACGGATAACGTCGCGGTCACCGGTTACCTTATCACCGAGAACGCAACGATTCCGTTGCTTTCGGACTCCGGTTGGAGCGCCTCGGCGCCCACCCTGTTCACTTTTAGCGGCGCCGGTACACGGACTGCCTACGCCTGGGCCAAGGATGGCGCGGGAAACATCTCCAGTCCCGTAACTGCAACTACGTCGTTTTCAAAACCGGTGAAGGTTGTCAGCCCTGCCGGAATCTTTACGAGCGACCTGTTTCAGGATGGTTACAACCTTGCATCCGAGGGTGCTACACTGTTTGCCAAGTCGATGCATTTCTCTGAAAAACTGGTTGTGAACCAACCGATCTCCGTTACCCTCAGAGGAGGATACAATGCCGATTTTACGAGCCAGATAGGATTTTCAACATTGAATGGTCTTACGGTCAGTAAAGGGAGCGTTATTATTGACCGTATCGCCTTACAATAACAACTTCAGGAGATATCATGCAAAGGATTATCACCATCGTTTTCACTCTGCTTCTGGCAGTCGCCCTTCCCTTACCAGGTTACGCCGCCAATTTTGGCGCGGGCAACCTGGTGGTGGTAAGGGTTGGAACCGGTGTCGGGTCGCTAACGAGCGCTTCCACGGCCGTGTTCCTTGACGAATACACCTCTACGGGAACTCTGGTGCAAACGCTTCCCCTCCCCACTGCGATGAGCGGCAACAATCGGCCGCTGACAATGTCCGGCGTTGCCACGTCCGAGGGAGCGTTACGACGCTCGACCGACGGCCGTTACCTGACCATGGCCGGCTATGCCGCAACGACGGGAACCGCCGGTATCGCCGGCACCAGCAGCGCCACTGTCAACAGGGTCGTAGCGCGGGTTGACGCTACCGGAGCCATCGACTCGACCACGGCATTCAATGCGTACAACGCAAACAATATCCGGGGGGCCGTTACCGATGACGGAACCCGCTTCTGGACCGTCGGCCCTACCACCGGTGTGGGCTACGTCGCCTTGGGAGGCGCTTCGTTGACCGCGCTCAACGGCGCCAATACCCGCGTTGCCGGAATCTCCGGCGGCCAACTGTATGTCAGCTCCAGTTCATCGGGATATTACGGCATCAATTCCGTTGGCAGCGGTCTCCCGACCACTGCGGGTCAGACGGCCACCCATCTTTCCGGATTCCCGACAACCTCGGGGTCCAGTTCTTACGGCTTCGTTTTTACCGACGCTACTACGATGTATGTCGCCGATGACAGCGCCGGCGGCGGCATCCAGAAATGGACTTCGGACGGCTCGACCTGGACCAATGCCTATACTCTGGGCGCCGGAACAGATAGCTATCGTGGACTGACTGCCGCTGTCAGCGGCGGCAATGTGGTGCTGTATGCCACAAGAAAAGGAGGCTCAGGCGCGGCCGGAGGCGGTGAGCTTGTCAAGGTAACCGATACCGGTTCAGGTTCCGCGGTCACTCTGCTCGCGACCGCTCCGGCGAACACAGCATTCCGCGGCGTTGACCTTGCTCCCGCCGCGTCGATAGACGGTTCCTGCGGCACGGACAACAACCAGACCCTGGCGGCTACCGCCCCAAGCAATCTCTGCGCTCCCGGCGGCGGCGCCGCTTCACAGATCACAGGAACCGGCCATCCCTGGAACTGGAGCTGCAGCGGGGTTAACAACGGCGCCACTGCCACCTGCTCCGCCACGATCCAGACCTACACCGTTACCTTTGCCTCTGGAGGCAACGGCGCCCTGAACGGGACTACCCAGCAGGTCATCGACTACGGAGGGCAGACGTCTCCAGTCAGCGCGAATGCCGATGGCGGCTATTTCCTTCTGAACTGGACCGGAACCAATGGCTCCGGCACGTCAACGGCAAACCCGCTGACCGTGAATAATGTCACGGCAGATTATGCCATCACCGCCCATTTTGCTTTAAATCCGGTCAACGGCGTCTGCGGCTCCGACAACGGAAAGACCCTCGCGGCAACGGCCCCGACCAACCTTTGCGCTCCCGGCGGAGGCGCCGCTTCCCAAGTGACCGGATCCGGCCATCCCTGGAACTGGACCTGCAGCGCGGCCAACGGCGGCGTCACGGCAAGCTGCTCAGCCCTGATTCAGACCTACACCCTCACCTTTGCCACCGACGGCAATGGCGCCATCGACGGCGTCGCCTCCCAGTCGATCGACTTCGGCGGTTCGTCCACCCCGGTCATGGCCAAGGCCAAGGACAACTATTACTTCTTCAACTGGACCGGGACCAACAGCTTCATACCGACCACGGCCGATCCGCTGACTGTCAACTATGTCACCGCCAGCCAGTCCTTTACCGCGAACTTCAAGGGTGGCTTTACCATCTTCCATGTGAACGATACTCATGCCCGGCTCACGCCGCACAAGGGGATCGTTACCGAGCACAGCATCACAACCAACCGGGTCTTCGAGGATGTGGGGGGGGCAGCTTACCTGGCTTCCGAGATGCTGCGGCTTACCACGACCCAGCCCAATTCCCTGGTCATCGATGCCGGCGACATCTCCGAGGGTAACCCCATCGGCGACATGAACGGCAACGGCAGCATGACCCAGTTCTATACCCTGCTATCCGGCAAGCTGAAGTCGGTACCCGGCCGGAACAGTCGCGGCATGGATGCGGTGGTCGTCGGCAATCACGACGTCCGTGATGCGAATTACATCAACAACCTGTTCGCTCTCAAGAACTCGGGAGTACCGGTCATCTCGGTCAACGTCCGGGACGCCGTCACCCATCAACCCTATTTCACCCCCTATAACATCGTGACCATCAACGGCACCAGGATCGGTATCCTCGGCTATACGACCCAGGCCGCCGAAGTTGGTGCGTCCCTTGCCAGTACGCTCGTGGTTGATCCCTGCGATTGGGACGGCGCTTCTACGACCCCCGACGCCTGCCATCTGGCCGGCTATGTCAATGATCTGCGTAATAACCAGGGCTGCGATGTGGTCATCCTGGCCGCCCATATCGGCCACAGCGCCATCGTCGATCCAACGGCGCCGCTCCTCGTCGACAATGCCTCGGCAAAAGTGCCGGAAATCGTGGTAAGCGGCCACTGGCACACCTGGGCCGACACGGTCTGGCAGCCGGAGATGCTCAACTACAAGACGATCTTCACCGAGTCGGCCAGCTACATGAAGTACATCGGCGAACTGAAGGTGACCGACGCGGGCGCCTATGTCGAATCGGCTCAACATGTGATCCGTGACGCCGATATTACCCCGGATCCGGACGTGCGGACTTTTGTCAACGGTCTCATCACCCAGTACAACGCCACCGCCGACGCCGGTAACCCGCCGAAGCCTCATGTCTATGATGTCGTCGGCTACACCGCCGACAACCTGCTGCTCGACAACACCATGAAGTGGTGGTCCGCCGATGAGTACCCCTGGAGCGGCAATAATACCGCCGGCCAGTGGATCTGCGACGCCATGCAGTGGAAGGCCGCGGAACTCTTCGGCCAGTGCGACCTGGCCATGGAGACCGGCGGCGGCGTCCGTGCCGACATCCCGGCCGGCCCGGTCACTTATATGCAGATATATGAGACCTTTCCGTGGAACGACGACACCTTTAGCCGGATCAACATGACCGGCCAGGAGATCGTCAACTTTATCAAGCAGAACAACATGGACGCCGGTTTCTCCTCGGCCTTGGACGTGACCGCCTTCGACGGGGTCCCGACCAGCGTCAAGTTCAACGGCCAGCCGATCGACCTTAACAAGACCTACACGGTGGCGATCAACAACTACATGTATGCCCATCCGCCGACCGGCTGGACCTGGTCGGATAAGAACCCGCTTACCTCCACGGTCCTCTGCCGTGACGGCATCGTCGACTACATGCGACAGTTCACCGCCGGGAACCCCTACCATGTGGGCGGCGACCGCTACCACCTGAACACCGAGTTCTCCGGCGGCTATCGCGCGGTCGTCACCATGATGAACGACAACGACACCAAGCCGACCTTTGACGACGCCTTCATCCGCTTCCTCAGTGCCACCCCGGAGACGCTGGCCCGCCGCGGAACTCGCCAGGTCCCGTCCGACCTCGTCAACGCCGACGGCGCCATCAACGCCGCCAACCGTCTGTCGGAGGCGGAAATGTATCGCAGCTTCCTTGGCTTCAAGACCGGCGCGCTCAAACCGGGCGACATTATCGAGACCTGGGGCAAGGGGAGCGTTTACGGCGGCAATCCGGAATTCGTAGACCAGGAAGGCAGTTACGCCAACGGCGTCGAATTCAAGGTCCTCGGTCATGACGACAGCCTGGCCAAGCCGGCCTTCCTGTCCTCCATCGGAGCCTTCTGGAACGACACGTACAAGAACCACTATGTCCAATTCCTAGCCAGGAAAACGGGAACCAGCCTTGTTGCCGACCAGTACGGCCGCACCCTCACCGTTATGGACGCCACCGGCTACAGCGCTAAAATTCTCCCCGGCAACATCGGCGACACGCTGCTCATCTCCGGCGTTCCCACCATGGAAAGCTACGGGCTCCGGTTCCGCGGTAACAATGCGCAAGTCTCCGCCGCTGCTCTGCCTTCGGTGGTCGCCGTCTCATCCCGCCTTGACCCGGCGCCACCGGCCACGACCGGGACACCGATAACCCTGACCGCCACGGCTTCCACCAGCGCCGGCGCCTACTACCTGACCCCGGTGGCCGATGCCCAGGTCGTCAGCGGCAAACCCACCACCAACTACGGAACCAGTACCAATTTGTATGTGCAGAGCAGCAATGCCGGTTCGTACAAGAACGAGCGGCTCTGGCTGAAGTTCGACCTTTCCGGCATCCCCGGCGGAGCCACCATCTCCAGCGCCACCCTTCAGCTCTGGAATTTCAATGCCGCGGGACCGGCGCTTGCGGCAGAGGTTTGCGGTGGCGCCGGCGACACCTGGTCCGAGACCGGCATAACTTGGAACACTCAGCCGAGCTTCGGTGCTCCCCTCTCCACCCAGACCTTCGTCGCTGGAACAAAAAATGTTTGGTACGCATGGGACGTGACCCCCTTCGTCCAGAACAAGTGGAGCGACAACAAGCTCGTCTCACTGGTCGTCAAGGCGGTCGACGAGGACTCCACGGCTTCTCCCGCGCCGAGCTATGCCTTCGACGCCAAGGAATACGGCAGCAGCGCGCCAATCCTCCAGGTCACGACCCTGTCCGCCGAGGCGGCCACCGTAACCCAGGTCCAGTTCTTCTACCGCTATTCGACAAACAATGTTACCTGGGGTTCCTGGACCCCCTTTGCCACCAGCACGGTCGCCCCCTATGCGGCGCCATTCAGCTACCCCCAAGGGCAGGGGTACTATGAATTCTCATGCCAGGCATCCGACAGCGCCGGCAATGTGGAACCGGCGCCGTATGCCGCCCAGGCATTCATCCATTACACCTCCACGCCGGCGTACCACCCCATCGTCTCCACCGACAACGTGTACCAGCGGTATGACGGCACCCCCAAGCAGGTGGTCGTCACCACCATCCCGGAGAATGCCCCGTACAGCGTAACCTACGACGGCAGCGCCATCGCACCGGTCATGCCAGGCGCCTACGGGGTAACGGTAACGGCAACCTCGGGGGAGAACACGGTCACCACCACCGGTTCCCTGACCATTGCCAAGGCATTAGCCGCCGTTTCCTTCGACAACCTGACCTTCTACTCAGACGGCACACCCAAGGCTGCTCCGGTGAGCACGATACCATCCGGACTCGCCGTCAATGTGACCTATAACGGGTCGACAACGCCTCCCCACAACCCGGGAAGCTACGCCGTGGCGGCCGTCGTAAACGATATCGCCTATCATGGCGGCGTCACCGGCGCCCTGGTCATTGAGCGGAATGTCTCTTCAGCAGTCAAGGCGACTACCTCAGGTTTCCTCTACAGCCGCGCCTCCAAGAAATTTAGCGGCGCCCTGACCCTGACAAATATTGGAAACACGCCGCTTTCCGGTTCGTTCTCCATCCAACTCAACAACCTGACAGCGGGGGTCACGCTGGTCAACGCCACCGGAATCATCAACGGCTACCCGTACCTGGGCCTGTCCGCCACCCTGAATCCGGGGCAGTCGACCACCGTCCCGCTCACGTTCACCAACCCGGCTACCGCGCTGATCAACTTTACGCCTGTCACCTTCCTGGGACAGTAGGGAAACAACGTATGAAATCGCTGAAATATCTGTCCTATCTTCTGAAATCCGAAGAAAACCGAGGAGAACCGCCATGTTGAAACGTCTGCTGCTGCTGCTGGTCGTCAATCTGCTGGCGGCCGTTATCCCTGCCACTGCCGCGACCCTGATCAACGGGGCGGGCGCCACTTTTCCGTACCCGCTCTACGCCAAGTGGTTCAGCGAGTATGCCAAGATCAACAGGGACGTGAGATTCAACTACCGGGCTATCGGCTCCGGTGAGGGAATCAGATTGATCACCACCCAGAACGTGGACTTTGGCGCCACGGACAAATTCCTCTCTGATGAAGAACTGAAGACAGTACCGGGTACGCTCCTTCACATCCCCACCGTTATGGGGGCGGTGGTCGTTACCTATAATCTCCCCGGCATCGGCAGCGGCGTCAAGATCCCCTCCGAAGACCTGGCGGACATTTACCTCGGCAAGATCACCAGGTGGAACGACCCGAAGCTCGCCGGCAATAACCCCGGCGTCAAGCTCCCGGACAAGGCGATTTTCGTGACGCGCCGCTCCGACGGGAGCGGCACCACCAGCATCTTTACCGATTACCTCTCCAGCGTCAACCAGGAGTGGGCAGCCAAGGTCGGCAAGGGGGCATCGGTCAAGTGGCCGGTGGGTTTTGACGGCAAGGGCAACGAAGGGGTGGCGAGCCTGGTGAAGAAGACCAAGTATGCCCTTGGCTACGTGGATCTGGCCCACGCCATGGAGAACAAGCTCCCCTGCGCCTACCTGAAGAACCGTGAAGGGCAGTACGTCGAACCCACCATCAAGTCCATCACGGCGGCGGTCGGGGCGGCGATGCAGATGCCGGCGGACTATCGGACCTCGCTAGTGAACCAGTCGGGCCAGGAGTCTTACCCGGTAGTCGGCTTTACCTGGCTCTTGGTGTACGAGCAGCAGAAAGACAAGATCAAGGGACAGAAGCTGGTTGATTTCCTCACATGGAGCCTCCACAGCGGACAGAAGTTGGCAGCCCCGCTCGGCTACGCCCCGCTTCCCGAGAACGTCGCCAAGATGGTGGAGAAGACCATCAAAGAGATCAAGTACTGAAGTACTGATGAAAACCAACTCTCCCAAAAACATTGTCTGAAAAATTATAGAAGTTCTTATGACTCTGTCAGGCATGCTTCACAAACAGGGAATTAAGGATGTGTTATGCAATTTTCTACTACGTTAGCTCATGTGACTTCGCAAAGTGTGTTCATTGAGACACGGCACCCGCTGAAAAAAGTTGAGGAAACTTTTGACAAAGATGACAACCTAATCGGTGTTATAATAATAGACAAGGATGACGGACCCCTTCTGGGCATGATCTCCCGCAAACGCTTCATGGAGTTATACAGCAAACCTTATCGCAAGGATTTGTACAATAATAAACCCGTTAAACTGATTATCGAAGAAGGCTTCAATGCTCCTCTTTGCCTTGATGAAACCGATACCATCGACTACGCCGCCCGAAAAGCTTTATCACGACCCAAGGATCAGATTTATGAGCCGATTCTGGTTCATACCGTTCAAGGTACGTTGAAGCTCATCGACACGCATGTACTCTTATTTGAGTTGGCCAAGCTTCACGAGCGCCAGTCCCTGGAATTACAGGAAACAGTATCTAGGGTCAAACAACTCAATGCTCAACTGGAAGAATCTCAGGAACGAATCCAGGAAAGCTTGAACTGCGCCGGCGTGATTCAAGAATCGATTCTGCCGCGAAAGGAACTGTTTGACCGACTGTTCACCGAATGGTTTACTCTGTATCACCCTCGTGACATCGTCGGCGGAGATCTCTACTGGCTGCGCGAGATCAACAGTTTTGTGCTGTTGGCGGTCATTGATTGCACCGGGCACGGCGTTCCCGGCGCCTTTATGACCATGACCGTCAACTCGGTCTTGAATCATATCGTGGACACGATTTGCTATGATGACCCGGCGCGCATTTTGTCCGAGATGAACCGGGTACTACAGAAAACTCTCCATTTACGTCGTGACGGCGCCAGCATGGTGGATGCCGGGCTCGATATAATTCTCTGCTGCATCAATCCGGAACAAAAAACAGTGACGTATGCCGGCGCCGGACTTTCTCTCTATCTGCTTGCGGATAATGAGTTATGCGAAATCAAGGGGGGACGCGCGGGGATTGGCTATAGTGGCAGCGACCCCGACTATCACTACAAGACTCATGTCCTGAAGGTCGGCGCCGGCGCCGTCTTCTATGCGCCGACGGATGGGATTCTTGATGAGAATGGCGGGGTGAAGGGTTTCGGCTTTGGGCGGGACCGTTTAAAGAAAATGGTTAAGCAGTATGCGCATCATCCACTCAAACGTCAGCGTGAGCATTTCGAACAGGCGCTGGCCGGGTGGCGTGGGGCAAGACCTCAGAGGGATGATATTACAATGGTCGGGTTCCGGCTCTGATCGCCGTGTAAAAAGGAGATACCATGGATTTGCATGATCTTAAAAAAGAATTTGACAAAACCGGCGTCGTAATCTGCTTCAATGGGATGTTTTATCAAGGAATTATCGAGGAAGTCGGCAAAGCGGTGCGGAACCATCTCGCGGCGGCACACACGCACAATGGAATCTACATGGATGTATTCGCCGTGTACATCGAAATGACCCAGAACGTCCATAACTATTTCACCTCGCGGGGGATTACGAGACCGGAAATCACCTCTTCAATCATAACCATAGGCCGAAATGGCGAAGAGTATCGGGTGACTTCCGGGAACATCGTGCAAAATCAGGATCTGGAGGCGCTTTGCCTGCGGATCGATGAAGTGAATGCCCTGTCACACGACGAAATAAAAAGCAGGTTTCGTAGCCAATTGCGGCGGGATGTGGCGCCGAGGCAACTGGGCGCCGGTCTAGGTATGCTTGAAATTGCCAAACGTTCATCAGGAAAGATGTCGTATGCCGTGAAGGATTTTGACGCTACCGGAAAATTTTTTATTCTTTCCGCGCAGATATAAACTGGAGGAGTTATGGAAACGATTGACAAGCAAGCTACCAACTCAACGCCGGCCATCTGTTTCGATCCGGACACTCATATCCTTCGCATCAGCGGCGAATCATATCCTGAAAATTCCTTTGATTTCTATGCGCCGGTTATTGTATGGCTCAAGGTTAACCTGCCGGAACTTGCTGAATTTACCCTCGATATCTCGGTAAACTACATGAACAGCAGCAGCACCAAATGTATTCTTGACATCATGGATATCATGGAGACCGCCTACAATCGTGGCGTCATAACCAGAATCATCTGGCGTTATGACCACGATAATCCTCGCTCTTACGATATGGCTGAAGATTTCAGTGAAGAAGTTACCTTCCCTTTTGCGATAGAGGCTTTGGGCTCATGATTACTCTTCAGGAACAACAAGAAATTTTTCCCTGGAAGGACGCCGTTCTGAACAGAGTCGCAACCATTCCGGCCGCCCCATCCGCCTTCTCAAACAATCTTGCCGCCGAAGATACCGCTCAGGCGGAAAGTTACCGGATGCTCAGACATAAGCTCCTTAAAGCACTGGCAATAAGCGACTCTTACGGACAGAAAAAGTCACGAGATCCGGTAGAGGATGAATCATTGCTTGAGATGCGCTCGGTTCTTGAACGCGCGGTACGCGGGAATAATCCCCTTGCGCCTGATATGGAAAAACTGGTCAACCACTATGCAAAGCTTCTCAGGCGTTTTAACAAGATCGTTTCTATCAGCGACTCCTACCAGACACAACTGCGCGAATTCAACCTGAGACTGGAACTGATGGCGCGCACCGATCCCTTGACGGGAATGAATAATCGAGGGCATTTCTATGAACTGTTAACGATTGAACTGAATCGTTCCCGGCGTCATGAACGAGTGTGCAGCGTTCTGATGCTGGATCTGGATCATTTCAAATCGTTAAATGATACCTATGGTCATGCCGCTGGTGATGAAGCATTACGTTCTCTGCCGCGAGTGATTCAAGCGTCGGGGTTGCGGGGTAGTGATTTTTTCGGCAGGATTGGTGGAGAGGAGTTTGCGGTTGCGTTGCCTGAAACCTCCCTTGAAAATGCTACGGAAGTCGCTGAGAGGATTCGGATGAATCTGGAACATACGGCTATGGCGCATAACGGCAAAGAGTTTTTCGTCACTGCCAGCATCGGCGTCAGCGAGTTCAAGTTCGGTGATACCGAGGATACCCTCATGCAACGTGCGGATCAGGCGATGTACCGGGCAAAGAAAAGTGGCAGGAACAAGATCTGCCCGTGTGATTGAGCGCCAAGTAGGATGCAACGGAATTACCACATCTCCTCAAGCGCCTATGAGATCCGCATGATCAGCCACCCCCTTGTGGGAGCTATTCCCCTGTCGCCGGTCCAGCACCACGGCTGAGCGTCCTTTTTGTTTGGCGGCTTTTTTCATATCCGCCGCAATTTCGGGTATTTCCCAAAAATTGTCGATCCGCCGGTTCCGATTGCTGACGCCGGCAACCGCAATCGACATGATCGGATATTTTTCCTGATGACCTTTGCGGTTTTTTACCTGAATGAAACCGCGCTCCCGGTCCTTCTCGCAGTACATCCCGCTGATTTCTCCGTCAAAGTTGGCGATGATGGCGTTGCCGATCGACTCGGCCCGGTCGGGCGTCGTGATGATGAGATAGTCGTCACCGCCGATGTGTCCCAAAAAATCACTGCCGTTACTTTCGCGCGCGATACTCCGGCTCAGGATTTCCGCCGTCAGCAACAGCACTTTGTCGCCTCGCTCAAAGCCATATTTGTCGTTGTAGGCTTTGAAATTGTTCAGGTCAATATAGAGCACCGCGAATTCTTCATCTTTGGTCAACAGTTTCCGCAGTCGATCCTCGATGACCAGATTGCCGGGTAGTCCGGTCAGCGGATTGGCGTTATGGGCGCATTGCACCTGGAGTTGCGTGATATGACTCAGCAGGTTCATGATCGAGACGACGCCGACATACTGATCGTTTTCCACCACCATGATCAAATCGTACAACACGGCATCGTTGCGGCTCATGGCGATCTTCGACACCGCCTCCAGCGGCAGGTCCGCGTTCACAATCAGGGGGGTGTTGTCCATCACCAGCTCCACCGGCCTTTTCTGGTAGAGCGACACGCCGTAATTGGTCCCCAGGTGAAAGTAGAGCCGATTTTTCATCAACAGGCCGACCGGTCTTCTCCCCTCCACTACCGCGACGCCTCGGACCGTACTTGACGCAAATAATTCCTCTACGTGGTCGACTCGCGTTTCCGGACCGACCACCGGCACATGCTCGACAATATCCCCGATCACCATCCCCAGGAACAACGACTCGTCACGTTTTTTCCGCACCGCTTCCAGTTTCCGGTAGTCCCGGATGGTCTCCAGCGCTTCCCTGGATATTCCGGCCGGCGGATGCGCCGGTCGCCCCAGAAAGTACCCCTGGCCATAGCCTACGCCCGATTTCATGATCGCAACCAGTTCATCATGAGTTTCGATACCTTCGGCGATGACTTTGCTGTTGGTGGCCGCCGCGAGGTTGACCAGCGCCTCCAGAATGGCCTTTTTGAAGGGATTGGTATGAATGTCCCGGACAATGGCCATGTCGAGCTTGATGTAATCCGGATAAAGTTCCGCAATTGCCTGGAGGCTCGAATAGCCCGCCCCGGCATCGTCAATGGCGATGCGATAGCCCTGCCGCCGGTAGTGGAGCAAGACGCGGCTGAAATTCGCATAGTCGCTGATGGCGGTGCGTTCGGTAATTTCCAGCGTGATCTGCTCCGAATTGACCCCGTGGTGAAGGGCAATCTGCTTGGTCGTCCCGTTCTGAAACGCCGGATCATTAACGACTCCGGGGGTAATGTTCAGGAACAACTGTTGATTCTCCCCCAGTCCTTTCATCGTACTGATGGCCATTTCACGGCAGACCTGTTCGAGCGGTAACATCAGATTATGCCTGGCCGCCAGGGGAAAAAGCGCCGACGGCATGTGCAGCGGACTATTCGCGGGTCCCCGGGCCAAGGCTTCATAGCCCATGACCTCCCCGGTTCGCAGATCGACGATCGGCTGAAAGAGCGGCGTTATCTTTTGCTCACCGATAATGCCGAGCAGTTCCTCCAGCAAATCTCTGTCGATTCCCACCACAGCACTGTTTCCGCAGTAAACGGGAGTAGGGTCGGCGGGGTAGTGCGCACTATCCTCTCTGAGTTCCGCCGCTGCCGGCGACTTTGATTGTTTCCTGAGCTGTTGTTTTTCAAGTGACTGGTATAGTTTCATAATTTCTTTCATCAGTTTTTTTGGCATGACATCTCCCGTTCTTTCCGTTAACTGCCATCACAGTATGGAGCTACAAGTTCAAGATCAGGTGTAGTTCAGGTAACGATTGTGTAAAAAAAATAGTGGTGAGATTTTACCGTTCCGCAACCAAGTCTCAGCAGATTCTCAATAAAGGCGTGGTAATAATGGCTGCATGACCAGACACGCTTCCCCATCAGGCCCACGCCTCATCGCCGCTTCCGAGACCGCGCCGCCGACCTCCGGACAGATCCAAGACTACCTCGGGGTGGCGGGGGTGGCGCCGGGCCTGCTGGCGGAGCGCCTCCCCTTCACCGCCGGCGATACCACGTTCGGCTCCGAGACGGAACTCCAGGCCGTGGTGCTCGGCGGTCGGGAGACGGTCGATCTGCCGCTGACCATCGAGCGCTCCAACTATTTTGCCAATATGATTCGGAGGGCCGCCGCCGGCGACCTGCCCCGCCGGGCAGTCACCGACCTGGAGCGGTTCCTCGGCGCCAACTCCGAACAGGTCTGGGACAACAGTTGGGTCCGTTTTCCCTTGCGTCATCTCGGCCCCAGGGCCGCGGAGGCGTTGGAGCGCGACCTGCTGAAGCAACGGAGTAATCCCGAGGCCGGCTTCCGGGGAGACCGGGACCGCTTCGTCTTTACCGAGGATGGGGAACCATGGCTTCGGATTCCGCTCAGCTACCTCCTCCGGCTGACCCTCGCCGAGGTTACCGAGCCGTGCCACACCCCCCATCCCCTCATCCGTTCCGTGGCCGATCGGCTCATGGATCACTTTCTAAGTGACAACACCTCACCGGAAACCCATTCCTTTCAGGTCGTCACGGAGCGGCCCGGTGAGCCGGCCGGTTGCGGGATCGCCCGGGAAACCGCCCGACGCTATCTGCTGACCCAACTCCTCACGGCCTACGCCAACCAGGCGTTCCGGTTGCGGGAACTCGGCCAGGAGGCGCGAGTCTTCTTCTCACCTCATCCGCCAATCCGGCAACAACAACTCAACGCCGCCGTTTCAGATGCCTTCTACCGGGAACTGTTCATGAATCCCTGCCTGTCGGGGTGGGACAAGGGTGAGGAAAAGCACGCCTACATGCACCTCTGCCACGAGATCCTGAGCCGGAGCCAGCTCAACGCCGTGGCCAAGCTCCGCGAGGCGGGGATCCTGCGCCACAATCTGATCGTCCTCCCCTCCACCTCCACCATCAGTCTGGCCAACAACGGTACTCACCTGAGCCTCGGCAGCATCCGGCTGGGGGAGCGCCATCGCTCCGGCGACGGCGAGGCCGCCCGGTGCGAGAAATACGTGGGGGACCTGGTCATCAAGATCATGGAGCACTTCCTCCCCCTGTTCGTCAGGACCTACAGCGCCGCCCCCTATCGGCTTGATTTCGCCGACTTCCACCCGGAAAAAGTCCTCGGTTATCTCCCCCACGAACTGGATTACACCCACCTCCGGATGCTCTGGCGGCGCTGGCGGCAAAAAGCCTCCATCAAGGTCTTCGGCCAGCCGGTGACCCCGTTCGGTCCCCCCTGGCTCGACCGGACCGTGAGCGGACTCTTTGGTCTCAAGGGGGATTTTGTCGCTGATTTCCGGCTCATCGACTACCTCGTGGCGCTCATGAGCACCGAACGGAGTCCGGCGCTTGACGGTACACCGGGGAACGACCAGCGGCTCAAACATGACCTTACGGACCTGGGAATCTTTGATCGGCGGATGGCGCTCTACCAGTTCTGCAAGCTTCGGGAACACCGGGTGATGGGTTTCACCGGTTTCGAGGGGCGCATCTATAGTCTCTTCGAAAGTCTGGTCTCAGACCTGGCCGGGGCCGCCGGGCTCCAGAACCTCCTCACCGCCCTGGCGCTCCGGTACGTTGCCGGCGGCGCCATCACCCACGACGCCATCCCCGATGACCCGTTCCTGGAGAGTGAACGCCGTCAGGTCATCTTTGCCGTGGCCGCCGGCATCCCGACCTTCTTCGTGAGGAACGACGAGCGCAACCGCTTACTGATGGCGGTAGTCCGGAAGACCGACGGCGTTCGCCCCAGCCGGCGCTACCCCGGCTATCTCCGGGTGCCGACGGAGGCGTATCGCTCGACCCTGCTGGCCGTGGTCCGTAACGATGGCGCCGAGCTGATCGAGGCCCTCAACCTCGGCGAAGTCATGGCCGATCTGGACCAGCGTCTGACCGATCCCGGCGAGCATGCCACCGTCGGCCGCTTGACCTCCCGGATCTGTCGGGAGGCCGGCGTCCTGAACCCGCTGGCTCTGACCGGGACAGAGTTCAACCAAGCGGCGGAGCGGTACTATCGCGAAACTCTCCGGAAACGTCACCTGGACGAAGCCCTCGTCCTGCTTGAAGAAGAGTTGCGGCAACTTGACCGGGAACAGGGTAACGGGGATGAGGGGGCGCGTGAGGCGTTGCGGCGGGTAC